>Ga0335077_10005591_pt1 | contig 15440 bp, 16 predicted proteins | sample Lox_Sample_31_FD_207151 | JGI IMG/M metagenome (GOLD analysis project Ga0335077, IMG submission 207151) | Soil microbial communities from Loxahatchee National Wildlife Refuge, Florida, United States - Lox_Sample_3.1 | ecosystem: Environmental > Terrestrial > Soil > Wetlands | place: USA... | reverse complement strand
TCGTCGAACAGAACCCGCCAGGTCTCGTTGTCGAGCGAGGCGCGCGGGAAGCGGCGCTCGATGGCGTGCCGCTCGAACAGCCCGCCGTTGAGGAACGGCAGCGGGCCCAGGGCCCGCGCGGCCGCGCTGCGCCGCTCCGCGGGCGCGTTGAGCGCGCCGAAGCACAGCGGCTCGAACACGGCGCGGTGGAAGGGGTGGCCGCGGCCGAGCGCTGTGTCGAGGAGCGACGGTAGGAAGTCGCTGCGACCGGCGAGCCACCCCCGGCTCTGCACGAAGTAGAGGAAGAGGACGCGGGTGAGGATCACGAGGGCGAGGTCGCGCCGCTCGCCGGCGGTGGCGCGCGGCATGTCCGCGAGGCGCTCCGCGGCGAGCGCGTGATGGCGCGAGAAGTCGCGGAAGAAGCGCCGGGTGAGGCCCTCTTCTTCCAGCACCCCCGCCGCTCGCACGGCGAGCGAGACCGGAGTGTCGCGCGGCCCCGCGGCGAGGCCCCCCAGGATTTCGGCGGAGACCGAGCTGGGCTCGCGCAGCGCGATGCGGAGCTGCCGTGCGGCCACGCCACCGTTCCGCGGCACGACGGTCGCGGCCGCCAGCATCGTGGCGGGCGCGTCGAGCACGAAGAGGAGGCTGTGCTCGCCGGGCGTGGCCCGGGCCAGCCGCTCCGCGGCCGCGGCGACCTGGGAGCGCGTCGGGGAAGCGGCGACGAGGCCGTAGATCGTGAACGAGCCGCGGCGGCCGATGACCGCCGCGCGGCGCGTGCCGAGAGCGGGGCAGGCCAGGCCGAGGCGGCCGCGCGCCACGGCATTGAGCTCGTCGCCGGCAGGCGCGTAACCCAGCGCGGCCGTCAGCTCGAGCAGGTCATCCAGGGATGCCAGGCGCGAGAGCAGTCGTGGCGAGATCGCCACCCGGTGCGCTCCGAGGAGGAACGGCGCACACGATGGCGAACTTCAGGGCGGTGGCGGTCACCCCCCGTTGCACGGCGGAGCGAATCGTTGCGCCGGTCGGTAGGCCCGGCGGCGTCGGCCGGGATCTACCCGATCCGGCGCCTCACTGGTCGGTCAAGCTGCGTGCCCGCCGCGCTCCAGGGCACCGCCTTCGCGTCGGTCGGCCCTGAGCAACAGGAGCGCGAACACGAAACCCACCGCGCCCAGCGTGGCGAACATGACCATGCTGGCGGAGTACGTGTGCGTCGCCACCCGGAGCTTCCCGTTGAGATACGGGAACAGGGCCAGACCCGCGTTCTGGATCATCGTCATCAGGCCGAACGCCGTGCCGACGATCTTCTTCTCCACGATGAGCGGCACGGACGGCCACATCGCCGCCGGCACCAGCACGAACGACGCTCCCAGCAGGATCATCGGGGCCCAGGGCGGCACCATCGTGAAGCCGAGCGTCAGGTAGCACGGAATCATCAGCAGCGCGCCCAGTACCATGAGGGACGCGCGCCGCCCCACCCGGTCCACGAACCCTCCGGCGAACGCCGCGAGGCACATAGAGGCGAAGATGATGATCGAGGTCGTGCCGCCGGCCGTCGAGAACATGTGGGCGAAGTCGTTGAACACGGCGCCGAGGAAGCTGCCGCCGCTGTCCACGGTGAGCGGAAGGCCCCACTTCTCGTGGAAGAAGTCGGTGGAGAGCGCCGTGAACGGGAAGATGGCGGAGTAGAACGTCGCGCACAGCGCCACGACGTACCAGTACGAGTGACCGAACTTCTTGGCGTCGGCGAAGACGATCTTGTCGCCGGCCCCGGCCTCCTCCAGGCCGAGCGCCCGCTCCCCGTGCTTGTCCATGCCGAAGTACACCAGGTTGCAGAGCAGGCTGAAGACGCAGAGCCCCGCCGCGACCCACAGCGCCGCGTTCACGCCGTAGCGGCTGGACACGGACGAGATGCCGTTGAAGCTGAACAGCGTCCCCAGGCGCATGATGGCGAGGGTGACGCCGAAGGACAGCGCGAGCTCCTTGCCGCGGAACCAGCGGGCGAGGATGGCGCTCTGCGCGACGATCAACGATTCGGAGCCGGCGCCGAAGATGAACCGGCCCACCGCGGCGACCGTGATGCTGGGTGAAAGCGCGACGATGCACGCTCCGCCCACCACCAATCCCGAGAGAATCAGGCTCGCCAGGCGCGTGCCGATCCGGTCGATCATCAAGCCGGCCAGCAGGACGCAGATGATCGCCGCGACGCTGTAGATCGTGTACAGCCCGCCGATCGCGCTCTGGTCGGTGTGCCACGCCTTCATCAGCGTGGTCGCCATCGCCCCGATGCTGTCGTAGGCGAAGTAACTGCCGAACGGCAGCAACCCCACGAACAGCAGCACCGTGTAGCGGTACGCCCCGCGGGACGGGTGGAACCAGCCGGCTTCGGACTGCGTCGCTGCGGTCATTGAGCCCCCGTGTCGCCCATCACCTTGATGATCACGCGCTTCCTCCGCTGCCCGTCCCACTCGCCATAGAAGATCCGCTGCCACGGCCCCAAATCCAGAGCCCCCTTCGTGACGGGGACGATGACCTCGTGCCCGACGGTGAGGCTCCTGAGGTGCGCCGCCGCGTTGTCCTCGCCGGTCTCGTTGTGGTGGTAGCGGCCCGGATCCCACGGCGCCACCGTGTGCTCGAGCCAGTGCAGGATGTCGCGCCACAAGCCGCTCTCGTGGTCGTTCACGAATACCGAGGCGGAGATGTGCATCGCCGACACCAGGACGAAACCCTCGGCGATGCCGCTCCGGGCGACCTCGCTCGCCACCTCGTCGGTGATGTCGATGATCTCCTGGCGCTGCTTGGTCTGGAACCACAGGTAGTGCGTGTGCGTCGTCATGGGCCTTCCGGCGCGGGGAGGGCGGAGGATTGCTCCCGGGCCGCCTCGAATGCGAGATTCACCGCACTCCAACGGGGAGCCTCACGGTGTCGAATGCACAGGGCGCGCCGCGCTGGGCGCTGGTCCTCGGCGTCTCCAGCGGCTTCGGGGCGGAGTGCGGCATCGCGCTCGCGGGCGCCGGCTACGAGATCTGCGGCGTGCACCTCGACCGCAAGGCGTCCCTGCCCCAGGTCGCGGAGGTGAAGGCCGCGATCGAGAAGCTGGGGCGCCGGGCGCTTTTCTTCAACGTCAACGCCGCCGACGCCGAGAAGCGCAAGGAGGTGCTGGACTGCCTCGAGGCCGAGCACGCCGACGTCGGGGTGCTGCTGCACTCGCTGGCGTTCGGCGCGCTGAAGCCGTTCGTGGGCGAGGACACGATCAACGAGCAGCAGATGGACATGACCCTCACGGTCATGGCCCACAGCCTGGTCTATTGGACGCAGGACGGGTTCCGCCGCGGCCTGCTGAAGAAGGGCGCCCGCATCTTCTCGATGACGTCGTCCGGCTCGACGCGCGCCATCGCCTCCTACGGCGCCGTCTCCGCCGCGAAGGCGGCCCTGGAATCGCATACCCGGCAGCTGGCCTACGAGCTGGCGCCGCACGGCATCGCCGTCAACGCCATCCGCGCCGGCGTGACCGACACGCCCGCGGCCCGGAAGATCCCGGGTAGCGACAAGCTGTTCGAGGGCGCCGCGAAAAAGAACCCGTCGGGCCGCCTCACCGTTCCGCGCGACGTGGCCGGCGCGCTGGTCGCCCTGTGCCAGCCCACCGCCGGCTGGCTCACGGGCAACGTGATCAACGTGGATGGGGGCGAGGAGATCTCAGCGGGCTGAGCGCTGGTCCAGCAACTTCAGCTCGGCCTCGATGCCGTCGAGCTGCGCGAGCAGCTCCTGCACGTGGTCGGTCGTCGGCACCGGCACGCCCTCGCGGCTGAACATCGTGGCCACCAGGGCGTCGGTGTAGCCCACCACGGCGTTGGCGACGCCGCGATCGAGGACCCGGTTCATCCTGAGCAGCGTGGGCAGCTGCTGCCGGGCCGGCAGCGCCACGAAGATGTCCGCCATGTCCCTGGTCAGGAGCTCCCGCAGGTACTGCAGCTCCTCGACTACCTCGCCGGCGGAGAGTCCGCGCACCGCCGCCAGGCGTCCGTACAGCTCCGTGGCCGCGAACCACGTCTCGTCGGTCTCGTGGCGGAGCGGGCCGCTCATGTGGGCCAGCAGATCGACGATCAGCTTGAGGAGCCGCTCGGTCGCGGGCAGCCCGAGGACGACCGTGCCGGTCTGGCGCTCGTCGAGGAAGCGGGACCACTTCGCGACCAGGCCGTCCCTGAGAGAGGCGATGCGACGCCCGACGGCGACGAGGGACGGGGCCGACGTCCGGAGAGGATGGGTAGCCACCGGTGGGGGAAGCTAGCCCGGTGCCCACTGCCCGGCTAGCGCCGGCCGGGAAACGAAGCGGCCCGGGCCGTCGGGCCCGGGCCGCTTCTCGCGTGCCTGGTGCAACCGCGCCTAGAAGCCTGCTTCCCTCAGCTCCTCGAGGTCCCGGTCCCCGGGCAAGGAGACGCGGGCAAGCAGCTCCTCACGACGCCGCTTCCACAAGAGGCCGGCCGCGGCCAAAGCCGCGACGGCCAACAGGCTGACACCGAAGATGCGGATAGACCCCTCCCGTTCGGGTTCGTACAAATCTAAACACCCGCGCAAGAGGAAAAGTTTCGCAGTGTCGTGTCGGGCAAGGCCCTCGCGCGGCCGGTGCGTACGATTGTAAGCTGGATCACACATCACGGCTGAGGGTTCCCATAGTGGTCGTCCTCGAAGCCCGGATCCCCGTGTGTCCGACGCGCTAGACGGGCTTTCCGACCGCCTTCGGGCCGTCCTCGCCTCGCGGGCACCGTCCCCGGTGGACCGGCCGGGGGCCCGGAGGGCCGCCGTGGCGGCGCTGGTGACGGCCGGAGCCGACCCCGCGATCCTCTTCATCAAGCGCAGGGAGCGTGACGGCGATCCCTGGTCGGGGCAGATGGCCCTGCCGGGCGGTTTTGCGTCACCCGGTGACGATTCGCTCGAGACCACCGCCCGCCGCGAGACGGAGGAGGAGACGGGCATCGCTCTGGGAAAGGCGGGTGCGCTTCTGGGTGCGCTGGACGACGTGAGCCCGCGGACGCCGTTCCTCCCGCCCCTCGTCGTATCGCCGTACGTGTTCGAGGTGCCGGGGAAGCTCGACGCCAAGGCGGGACCGGAGGCCGAGCGGGTGCTCTGGCTCCGCGTCCGCGACCTGTTCGATCCGGCGTTCCGGAGGCCGTACGTGCTCCGGCTGGCGGGCGCGACGCGCGAGTTCGACTCCATCGTCGTGGAAGGATGCACGATCTGGGGACTGACGGAGCGGGTGCTGCAGCAACTTCGCGAGGTGGCGGGCCTCTAGGCCGGCCCGGCCGAGCCTCCGGACTTCCGGGCTCGCTCCAGGGCCTGGAGAATCGTCGCGAGCCGCCGGTCGCGGGCTTCCCGGAGTGAGTCGAGGTTGGCGCCGTAGGCGCGCTCGATCTGGCCCGTGAGCGCCTGGACCTGCTCCGGCTCGAGCTTGGTCCACTGCGCCAGGCTCCCCCACCAGGCCTCGAAGTGCGCCAGGAGCTGCTCGAGGAAGGTCTTCACGCCGCCGTCACCGGCACCGAGGTGGTAGGTGAGGTGTGGGCCGGCGGCGGCCCACCCGAGTCCGGGGCCCAGCGAAACCGCCCGGTCGATGTCGTCCACGTCCATCACCCCGGCCAACACGAGGTCGATCGCCTCCCGCCACACGGCGGCGGCGATGCGGCCCACCGCGTTTCCGGGGACCTCCCGCTTGAGCACGATGGGAATGCGGCCCAGGGCACGGAGCCACTCGCGCACCGCCTCGACGGCCGGGGCGGCCGTGAACTTGCCGGGCACCACTTCCACGAGGGGAATGAGCTCCGGCGGGTTGAGCGGGTGGGCGACGAGGCAGCACGTCTGGTCCCGGGCGTGGGCGGCGATCTCCGTGATGGGCAGGCCGCTGGACGAGGACGTGATGATGGTGCCGGGCCGTACGACCTGCCCCACGTTCTCGAACACCCGCTGCTTGGCGTGGAGGTCCTCCGGCACGGACTCCACGACCCAGTCGGCGTCGCCGCAGGCCTGCAGGAGCGAGCGGCCGAGCTTGAGTCGCTTGAGACCGGCTTCGACCGTCTTGGCGGGGGCGCGACCGAGGGCGACGAGGGCGTGGGCCCGGCGCTCGATCTCGCCCGCGGCCTGGTCGGCCGCCCGGGTGTCGGAGTCGAGGAGCTGCGCCTCCCATCCAGCGGACACGCACAGCGTGGCCCAGCCCCGGCCGATGGCACCGGTGCCTACGATGGCGACCTTGGGGGAAACGCTCTGAGATCCGGTCATCGGGGCAGGAAACTAGGGAAGAAAATCGCTCTCCGTAAGCCACTCGCCGAACAGGTGCTCCAGCAGCAGGGCGTGCACCGGCTGCAGGACCACGTCGCGGTACACGCGGATCGCGGGGTCGGAGGCGGCCCCGGCGACCGTCTCGCCCCGGCCGACGCCCTGGGCGAGGTCCACGCGGAGGTGCAGCGTCTCCGTCGTGCCCCATCGGGGGCGGATGGCCAGGGCCACGGCCAGCGGGTCGTTGATCACGGCGCCGTGCAGGCCTTCCTGGTGGTGATGGAACCGCACGTAGTGGCGCATCAGCCGGCCCAGCCATTGGGCCTCCGGGTTCCGGTGCGCGGCCAGGCGCTCGACAGCCTCGGCGCGGATCACCAGCCGCCGCGTGACGTCGAGCCCGACGAGCTCGGTCCCGAGGCCCGCCGCGAGCACCTCGGCGGCCGCCTCGGGATCGCACCAGACGTTGAACTCGGCGAGCCCGCCGGAGTTGCCGGCGGCGGCGATGTTCCCGCCCATTGCCACGTGGCGCGACACCCGCGAGCGCAGGAACGCAGCATCGTTCCGCAACGCCAGGGCGAGGTTCGTCAGCGGCCCCAGGGTGACGAGCGTGACGGGCTCGTCCGCCGCCCGGAGCGCGTCGAGAATGCTCGTCCCGCTGGGAGCCACCTCGGGGGCGGCCGGAGCCTCGTGGTCCCCGAGCCCCTCGTGGCCGTGGGTCTCCTTCGCCGTTACGAGCGGCCGGACGAGCGGCCGGTCGGCGCCGGGGAAGACGGGCACCCGGGCTGCCGCGCGGGCCAGTATCAGGCGCGCGTTGCGTGTCGCGCGGTCCAGCGTGGTGTTGCCGTAGGTGACGGAGACGGCCAGCAGGCGCGCGGCCGGAGCCCGCGCGGCCAGCAGCAGGGCCAGCGAGTCGTCTATGCCCGGATCGGTGTCGATGACGAGCGGAAGCGTCACGTGCCTGCGAACAGCACCCGCGCCAGCAGGGCCAGTTCCGGCTGGGCGCCGGGCGCCCAACAGATGTCGTTGATCAGGGCCGACGGCAGCCGGCTCCCGCCGATCTGCCGGGCGAGGCGGGGCACCTGCGCGGCGTCGAGCACCCAGGCGCTCACGTGCGGGCTCACGATCGCCATCTGGACCGCGAGCCGGGCCTCGCTCGCGCAGTCGGGGCAGGTCGCGCTGACGAGCATCCGCAGCGTCACCCGGTTGCGCAGCTCGGCCAGGAGCTTCGCGGTGGCCGGCTCCAGCCCGGTCTCGCCGCGCGACACGTCGATGATGGCGTTGACGAGGATGGGCACCGCGTAGCCGGCTGGCGCGCCGCCGAAGTGCACCTCGCCGGCGGCCCGGCCCCGGATGGTGATGACGGGAGGATCGTCCTGGTCGAGCTCCGGCAGCACTGCCGGCGGTGCCTGCACCAACCTGATCCGCCGCGACAGGGTCGCCAATTCGGCGGCGAGCGCCGACGCCCGCCGCGCCGCCCCCATCCCCTCTTCGTCGCGGGGATGGGGGGGCAGCGACAGGGACAGCTCGACGTCTCCGGTGAGCTGCTGCTCGAAGGCGCGCGCCAGGCCGAGCCGGTCGATCTCGGGAAGGATCGGTGGCGCGCTCACGCGGCTACTTCTTCAACCCTCCGTGGGCGTCGATGTACTCCTGGCGCCGCGCGTCGGCCGCGTTGAGGTAGTTGAGCTCGTTCACCAGCACCCGCTCGATGACGCCGTCCACCAGCCGGGAGCGGTACGCGGCCTGAGTCCGACCGGTGATCACGTAGCGGTCCCAGAACGAGGTCAGCGCGTCGTGTACCCGCGCCAGGGCCTTGCCCTGGTAGATGTTGAAGGTGTCGAGCGCCGCCTGGATCTTGGGGTCGCTCCGGTTCTGCACGTAGTCCCACACCTTGGCGTCGGGGATGGTGTCGAAGTCGATCACCACGCCGACCTTGTGGAGCTGGGGCACGGCGATCTCCCGCGTCAGGCGGTAGATGGTCGCGCCGTCCTGGTAGCTCGAATCGATCACCAGGCCCGCGATCAGGCTGCCGAAGGGCGGATAGAACTTCTTCGCGGCGTTCGAGAGGACGATGCCGTCCAGGACCCGCTTGAAGTTGGAGTCGCCGTTCCGCATCGCGTCGAGCACGCCGCGCATCGTGGCGGGGATGGAGTCCTTGCGGCCCATAGAGTCGAGGCGCCAGGCCTGCTGCAGCTCGACCTGGAACAGCTTCTCGGAGAACGTGTGGTGGTTCGTGAGGATGTCGAGGCCGATGCTATTCCGCGAGGGCGTCGTGCCGAACAGGCCGAACACCGTCTTGAAGCGGCTCAGCCAGTACTGCATGGTCGCGTCGGTGTAGAACTGCTCGATCCCCGCCTGCAGCGTGTGGATCGGGTTGCCCACGTCGGCGATGTAGTGCATCGCGTTGCCGGCGTAGAGGTCGCCCAGCATGTCCGCGCCGGGCTGCCCCGAGAGCTCCGCCAGGTACGACAGGTCGGTGTAGAGCTGCGCGTTCTGCTCGGCGTACGACTCGACCGAGTCCGTCGGGAAACCGATCGCCACGACGAAGTTCCACGGCGACAGGCTCAGCACGCCGGGATCGCTCGAGTGGTGCTCGTGGTTCAGCCCGATGTGCGCGTGCGCCTGGCTCGAGAGGCCCGTGAGCCGGCCCCAGTTCAGGGTCATCGGGTCCATCGGCACCGTATCGCCCTTCGCGGTCAGGACCACGCGGCCGTCCGGGGTACGGAACAGCCGGTCCTGGTTGCGCCGGTCGAGGTCGGGGTAGACCGAACCCATCTCGAGCGCCATGGCGACGCTGACCTTCGTGCCGGGCTGGTAGGGCGCCGTCGGATCCTGCGCCACGTCGGCCTTGGTCCGGGCGCGGTAGACCGCCGCGAACGAGTCCACGCCGAGGACCTGCGCCTCCGGGTTCATCATCAGGAACGCCTTGAACGCCTTGGCGTCGAACGACGCTGCGGTCGGGTAGCGCTTGATGAACGCGTCGTGCACCGGCTTGTTCGTGATCGCGGTCGCGCGCGTGTAGAACCACTGGCGGAAGCGCGCGAGGTCGGCGTCGGCGAGGCCATTGACCATCGTGGTCTTGATGGGCGCCGTGAACTTCGGGTCGAGCCGGCTGAGGACTTCGACCGGAAGCATGGCGTGAACCCAGATGCCGTACGCGAGAGCGGCGGCCGGCGCGGCCAAGAGCAGGGTGGCGATGGCGAGGCGCGCGAAGCGCGACGATGTTGCGGACATGTGCTCCTCCCTGGACTGAATCCAGCGGTACGCCGGGGACTGCAGCAATCGGCGTACCAGCGATGCAACGCCAGCCGGGAGGCGCGGGAGGACGGCCGCCCGGAGCCTGCATGAAGGTGCAGCCGGACGCGCCGGAGCGCCAACCGGACGGGCCCGCGCCGCTGGCGCTCGCCGGGATGCTGGCGGAGCAGCAGGGGCCGCCCTATGTTGGGCTCCATGACCGACTACGAGCAGTTCGCGAGTGGGGAGGGCCGGCGCCTTCTCGTCGTGGACGACGACGAGGCGGTCCTCAAGGGGCTGGGCGACTACTTCTCCCGGCTCGGCTACGAGGTCATCCGGGCGGCGACCGGCAAGGAGGGGCTCGCGGGATTCAAGTCCCAGAGTCCCGACGTCACGATCCTGGACCTGCGCCTTCCGGACATAGACGGCATACAGATTCTCGAGATGATGAGGGAGAAGAAGGCCCTCGTCATCATGCTGACCGGCTACGGGGACATTCCCACGGCCGTGCGCGCCATGCAGCTCGGCGCCGAGAACTTCCTCACCAAGCCGGTGGACCTGCCGCACCTGGTGGCCACGGTCGAGCGCGCGCTCGAGAAGCTCGATCTGCGGCGCGAGAACGTGCGCCTGCGGCAGATGGTGCCCAGCACGCGCCGGCGCGTCACCCGCCTGGTGGGCGCGCTGGTCCTGCTGGCGGCGGCCCTGCTGTTGGGGCGGTGGATCGGGTCGGTGGGCAGCACGCCGCCCTCGCTCCCGGCCATCGCGCCGATCCACACCGCGGCCCCGCCCGTCAATTCGTCGGCGCGGCCTTCCGACTCGGCGCGTGGGCAGGCGCCGGGCCAGGCCGCGCCCAGGCGCTGAAACGTCCCGGGGGGCCGGTGCGTAGTAAGAATCGGGACGAGCAGTCGGCGTTCCTGTTCCGCAAGAAGAACGTTCCTCATGACGATCTGGCCCGCCGCCTGGCGGGTGGTGCGGAAGAAGGCCCGGGCAGCAGTCCGGGAATGGTGACGGGGTCCGGAGCCTCCCAGGCTCGGGGCCCCGTTGCACTCGAGGCACCGCCGGCGCACGCCAGCGAAGGGAAGGCCGCGTGATCTTCCTGGCCAGCGTCACCCTGCACGTGATCGCCGCCCTGTTCTGGCTCGGAGGGATGATCTTCCTGGCCGTCGTCGGCGCACCGGTCCTGCGACGCGTCGAGCCCGCCGCGTTACGCGCCCAGGTGTTCAACGAACTCGGCGTGCGCTTCCGCGCCGCGGGCTGGATCGCCATCGGAATCCTCGTCGCGACCGGCCTCGTGAACCTCCACTACCACGGCGTGCTGGCTTGGGAGGTGTTGCGCCAGGGCGGATTCTGGCGCACGCGCTTCGGCACCGCGCTCGCCGTGAAGCTGGCGGCCGTGGCCGTGATGCTGGTTCTCCAGGCCATCCACGACTTCGTGGACGGCCCGCGGGCGGCCCGGGCCGAGCCCGGCTCGCCCGAGGCGGCCCGACTGCGGCGGCGAGCGGCCCTGCTGGCCAGGATCAATGCGCTCGTGGCCCTCGTCCTCATCGTCGCCGCCGTGCGGCTGCCACGTTCGTGACCAAGGTGACACCATGACGACAGTCACGAGACATCATCGCGCGAGTTGGCTGTCCCTGGCTGTCGCGGTTCTGCTCCCCGGTTGCGCCAATCAGTCCGGTCGGGCCCCCGTGCCGCCCCATTACGACTGGCCCGACGGCTTCGCGTACCGCGTCGGGATCACGACCGATTCCAACGTGAACGGCCATCCCTCGATCCGGGACGAGGTCACGAAGCTGGTCCGCTTCGAAGTGCGCAACGAACGCTACGCGGTGTGGAACGACAGCGTCTCGAAGAGCCGCGCCGAAGCCGGGCAGGCACCGCAATCGGGCCAGCTGGTGCCGGCCGACACGGTGCGCTTCTTCGTTCGGCTCTCGCGCTACGGCGCGGTGGCCGACGTGCAGCCCGACTGCGACCCGTCGGTGGCGGCGTGCTTCGGCGTGCTTCCCTCGGCGCTGCAGATCGAGCTGCGCCGCGTGATTCCTCGCCTGCCGGTGTGGTGGCCGCCCAGAGGACACGCGTGGGCGGACACGCTGCGGTTCGACGACCTGAACCGGCCCGGCGGCCTGCGGGGCGGCGTGATCACGGTGTCGCGGGATGCGCGCGATACGGTGGTGGCCGGGCGGCCGTTCTGGCGGCTGGTGTGGCGGTCGGAGAGGGTGGACGCGCTCGCGTTCGCCGGAACGTATCTGCAGCTGCCGAAGGTGACTGAGATCGGGGAGGTCCTGGTGGACAAGCGGACGCTGATGCCCGCCCTCGCGACGTGGATCGGCGCGCTGACCACGCCGGCGGCGGCCACGTCGTGGCGCGGCAGCGCCCGGCTCCTGGGCAGCGTCTTCGACTCGACTCGGGTGAGGCCATGAACGATTCGGCGGCCGTGGTGCTCGAGCGCCTGCTGGTGGCGCTGATGATCGGCATCCTCATCGGCCTCGACCGCGAGCGGGCCGAGGTGCGCAAGGCGCGGCAGATCTTCGCGGGCGTGCGCACGTTCCCGCTCGTGGCGCTGGCCGGGGCGATCCCGGTGCTGCTCGTGGACCGGGTCGGGCCGCTGCTCCTGGCGATGAGCCTTCTCGCCATCGCCGCCATCGCGGTGGTGTCGTACGTCCGCTCGTCGGCGAGCGGAGACATCGGCGCCACGACGGAGGTCGCGGCGGTGGCCACCTTCCTCCTCGGCTCGCTGGCGGGCGCGGGCGAGCTGGTGGTGGCGGGCGCCTGCGGTGTGGCGGTCGCGGTCCTCCTGGTGGCGAAGCCCAAGCTGGAGAGTTTCTCGCGCGCCCTGACGCCAGAGGAGCTGACCGCCGCGCTGGAGCTGGCGGTCATCACGGTGATCGTGCTGCCGCTGCTGCCGAACCGGGGCTACGGACCGTGGCACGTCTTGAACCCGCGCGAGATCTGGCTCGTGGTGGTGCTGGTGACGGCGCTCTCGTTCGTCGGGTTCGTCGCGATGCGGCTCCTGGGCGAGCGGCGCGGGATGCAGGTCACGGGCGCGGTGGGCGGCCTGGTGTCGAGCACGGCGGTGACGATGGCGATGGCGGCTCGATCGCGCAGCGAAGAGGGCCTGTCGCGTGCGGCTGCCGCGGCCGCCGTCGTGGCCTCGTCCATCATGCCGCTGAGGATGGCGGTGCTCGCCGGAGCGGTGAACGCCGGCATTCTGCCGCGCCTCCTGCCGGTGGTCGGGGCGATGTCGCTCTCGGGACTGGTCGCCGCGTGGGTGCTCTCGCGCCGCAGGCCGGACGAAGCGGCCGAGTCCGCGGCGGGAATCCGTAACCCGTTCAGCGTCATGGCGGCGTTGAGCTTCGCGGCGATCTACGGAGTCGTGCTGCTGGTGGTGCGCGGGGCGGGGGAGTACTTCGGCGCGGGCGGAACCTACGCGGCGGCCAGCCTCTCGGCGCTCGCGGACGTGGACGCGGTCACGATTGCGTTTTCGCGTTCAGGGCCGGGGCTCACGGCCTGGCAGGTGCCCGCGGCGGCCGTCGCCGTGGCCGCGGTGACGAACACCCTGGTGAAGCTGGGGATCGGCGTGGGCATGGGGGCCGGGAAGTTCCGGCGCTACATGGCGGTCTCGCTGGCCGCCATGGCGGTGGCCGGCGCCGCGGCGGGGGTCGTCGTCTACCTGGCGGTCTGACGCCTCCGTCGCCGGTCGCCGGCTAGCGGTTCTTCGGATCGTCGGCGTCCCACAGGCCCGTCATGTCCATCTGCCAGCTCGCCGTCCGGCGCTCCGGCGGCAGGTTCGCCCGGTACATGATCACCTTGGCGCGCTCGAGGGTGATGAGCCCGCCCTCGATCATCGCGTCGATCTCCGGCAGGATCGCCGTGATCTTCTCCTCCGTCTCGACGCATTCGACGACGATCGGCAGGTCGAGCGAGAGCACCTCGATCCGGTCGGTCCTGAGGTGCGCGGTCGCGCCGAACCCCATCACCGCCCGCATCACCGTGGCGCCGGCGTAGTGCCGTTCCCGCAGCAACTCGACGATGGCCTCGTAGAGCGGCTTGCCGTGGTACTTGTCGCGCTCGCCGATGTGGATGCGCATCAGGACGCGTTCGCCCTTCAAGCCGTGCATGGGCTAGAGCCTCCGTCTGAGATCGAGGACTTCCTTCGCCAGGCCGATGCCGACGAACGTGGCCGCCAGCGACAGCACCACGCTCAGGCCCACGTACCACGCCGCGCGATGATAGTCTCCCTCCTCGATCAGCGCGACGCTCTCGTAGCTGAAGGTCGAGAAGGTCGTGTAGCCGCCGCACAGGCCCGCCGTCAGCAGCGCCCGGATCTCCGGCCCGATCGCCGGCGTCGCCAGGGCGTAGCGGACGAGGAAGCCGAGGACCAGCGACCCCGACACGTTGATGGCGAGCGTGCCCACGGGGAAGGTGGAACCGGTCTTCTGCTGGATGAGGGTGCCGAGGAGAAAGCGGATGACGCCGCCGGCGGCACTTCCGATCGCTACCCAGACGTACAGAGGCACAAAAAAGGACTCCCGCCCACGTCGAGTCAGGTAGGAGTCATCAGCGAGAGGCTCGCGGTTCAGGGTGAACTCCATCACCCCGCGGCGTGGGCCGCGCCAGCTTCGTCTTCTCCCTGAAATCTAGCACCCGCCGCAAGCCCGACGCCTCGGCGCTAGTACGCCCTCACGTCCCGGATCTGGTCCAGGCGCACCACCATCCGCTCCCCGCTGTCACGGCGGCGGGCCTCCAGGTACTGCGTGCCGCCCTCCCGGTACCAGGTGCGGGGCTGCACCTCGACGGGCCCCTGATCCAGTACGAGCTGCACGAGTCCCCGGAGGATGATGGCGGCTTCGAGCTTGTTTTGGACGTGGCGCGAGAGGGGGCCGGTGCTCGTGGAAGGGGTCACGGCATCGAGGGCCATAGAGCTCGTCTCCCTGCCTTGGTCCGTGCTGAGGGGGCGTCGCGACGCCGCGGATATTGCAATAGATACGCGCGAGCCGTCGGTGAGGTTGGTCACCGCGCTCCCTGGTCCTTCGGGGCGGGCGGCCGGCTTCGGCACGCCTCGCGCCTCGCGGCGGGCACACTATACTTCCCCTCGATGCTCCGCCTCGCCGTGGCCCAATTCAAGCCTGCCAAGGGCGAGTACGCCACGAACATCAGGCGGCTCGGCAGCGTGTTCGCGCAGGTGGCCGAGTGGCCGGCGCCCCCCGACCTGCTGGTGCTGCCCGAAGGCGCCGTGACCGGCTACCTGCTCGAAGGCGGGGTGCGGGAGCTCGCCGTGACGGCGGGCACGCTACTGGACGATCTGGCGGCGCAGCATCAGCTGGCGGGCGCCCCACCGCTGGACCTGGTGATCGGCTTCTACGAGCGCTGGCGCGACCGCCTCTACAACTCGGCCGTCTACGCCTCCCTCGGCGGCGCCGAACCCCGGATCGTGCACGTGCACCGCAAGGTTTTCCTGCCCACCTACGGCGTGTTCGACGAAGAGCGGTTCGTGGACGCGGGCCACGAGATCGGCGTCTTCGACACGCGCTGGGGGAAGGCGGCGATCCTCATCTGCGAGGATGCCTGGCACTCCTTCCCGCCGACAGTGGCGGCCCTGCGCGGCGCCCAACTCGTGATCATCCCGTCCGCTTCCCCCGCGCGTGGCGTCGCGCCCGCCGGCGAAGTGATCGCGCGACCCGCGAACGTCTCGCGCTGGGAGCGCATCGCGCGGGACGTCGCCGAGGAGCACGGGGTCTGGGTGACCGTCGCCCAGCTGGTGGGATTCGAGGGCGGCAAGGGCTTCGCCGGCGGGTCCGTCGTCGTCTCGCCCCGCGGCGAGGTGGTCGCGCGCGGGCCGCTCTGGGACGAGGCGCTGGTCGAGGCCGAAGTGGACCTGGGCGAGATCGTGCGGGCCCGCGCCGATCAGCCGCTCCTCGCCGACCTGGAGACGCACCTGCCGCACCTCCTGGAGTCGCTCGAGAAGCCCGTCACGG
>Ga0335077_10005590_pt1 | contig 15440 bp, 15 predicted proteins | sample Lox_Sample_31_FD_207151 | JGI IMG/M metagenome (GOLD analysis project Ga0335077, IMG submission 207151) | Soil microbial communities from Loxahatchee National Wildlife Refuge, Florida, United States - Lox_Sample_3.1 | ecosystem: Environmental > Terrestrial > Soil > Wetlands | place: USA... | reverse complement strand
TCGTCGACGAGCTCGAGCGCAGGGACGAGGAGGCCGCGGCCGCGCTGGCGCAGGTCGAGGCGCTGCAGGCCGACGTGGAGGCGACGCGGGCGCGTGCGGCGGAGATCGCGGTGTTCCTCGAGAGGCTGCCGGATGCGCTCGCCGCGCGCGAGGCCGACGAGCGGGCCGCCGCCGAGTCGCAGCGTCAGGCGTCGGCGGCGCTCGTGGAGGCGGAGGCGGAGCTGGCACGAGCGCAGGAGCGCGGGCGGGACGACGCGCGCATCGCCGCCGAGCGGGCGGTGCAGCACGCCCGTGACGCGGTTCACGAGGCGGAGCTCTGGATCGAGCGGGCGCGCCGCGAGCGCGCGCGGCTCGAGCGCGAGGCGGAGGCGCGGCGCGAGGAGGAGGCCCGGCTCGTCGCGGCCGTGCAGCCGCTGGCGGAGCGGCTCGCCGCGGATCCGCGGCTCGCGACGGCGCCGCCGGCGGCGCCGGGGCTCGACGGCGTCGCCGACTGGGCCTCTCGCGCCCGCGGCGACCTGCTCCTCGCCCACGCAGCGCTCGCGACGGAGCGCGACAAGGTCGTCCGCGAGGCGACCGAGCTCGTGGCGAGCGCCGTCGGCGAACCGCTTCCCGGCACCGGCGTCGCCGGCGTCCGCGAGCGCCTCGCGCGCGGGACCCGCTCGTAGCCCGTCGGGCGTCCGTACACTCCCGCCGTGGCCAGCCTGGAGGCATCGCCGCTCGAGCGCCCGCTCGAGTGGGACACGCCGCTCTTCCTGATGGCGCGCGCGCAGTTCGAGCAGGCGCTCCCGCACGCCGGGATCTCGCCGACCGTCGCCGAGCGGCTCAGCTTCCCCGAGCGGGCGATGATCGTCAGCGTCCCGCTGCGCCGCGACGACGGGACGCTCCAGGTCTTCCCCGCGTACCGCGTCCAGCACTCGACGGTGCTCGGGCCGACGAAGGGAGGCGTCCGCTACGACCCGGAGGTGTCGCTCGGCGAGTGCGCGGCGCTCGCGACCTGGATGACGTGGAAGTGCGCGCTCCTGCGGCTTCCGTACGGCGGCGCGAAGGGCGGGATCCGCTGCGACGTGCGGTCGCTGTCGCTCCCCGAGCTGGAGCGGCTGACGCGGCGGTTCACGTCGGAGCTCGTCGAGGTGATCGGCCCGCAGATGGACATCCCGGCGCCGGACATGGCGACGAACGAGCAGACGATGGCGTGGATGATGGACACGTACTCGATGCTCGTCGGGCACGCGGTGCCGGAGGTCGTGACCGGGAAGCCGATCTCGATCGGCGGCTCCGTCTTCCGCCGCGAGGCGACCGGCGCCGGCGTCGTCATGTGCGCGGAGCGCGCGTGCCTGCGGCTCGGCATGGAGCTCGCCGAGCAGCGCTGCGTCGTCCAGGGCTTCGGCAACGTCGGCGGCGTCGCCGCGTCGGAGCTGCACGACCGGGGCGCGACGGTGATCGCGGTCTCCGACATCTCCGGCGGCGTGCACGCGCCCGACGGGCTCGACATCCCGGAGCTGCACGCATACGTCGCGGAGCACGGCTCACTCGAGGGCTACGACCGCTGCGAGCGGATCACGAACGAGCAGCTGCTCGAGCTCCCGTGCGACGTGCTCGTCGTCGCGGCGCGCGAGGACCAGCTCACCGGCCGCAATGCCGCGAACGTCCACGCGCGGCTCGTCGTCGAGGGCGCGAACGGGCCGACGACGCTCGAGGCGGACGCGATCCTCGCCGAGCGCGGGATTCCCGTCGTGCCGGACATCCTCGCCAACGCCGGCGGCGTCACCGTCTCGTACTTCGAGTGGGTCCAGGATCTCGGCCGGCTGTTCTGGGACCGCGACGAGATCCGCGGCCGCCTCGCCGACAAGATGACGGACGCGTTCGACCGCGTCTGGTCGGTGGCGACGGAGAAGCAGATCACGCTGCGGCCGGCGGCGATGGTCGCCGCGATCCGGGAGGTGGCCGGCGCGCTCGAGGCGCGCGGCATCTACCCGTGAGCGCGCAGACCGTACGCGACGCGATGGTGCCGGAGCCGACGATGCTCGGCGTCGGCGCGAGCGCACAGGAGGCGGGGCGGCTGCTCGCGGACAATCCCGACGTCCGCGCGATCTTCGTCTGCGACGACGGCGGCCGGCTCGTCGGGGTGATCACGCGCAAGACGCTCGTCCGTGAGGTGGTCGCCGCCGGGCTCGACCCGGCGACGGCGCGGGTCGACGCGATCGCGGAGCCGCCGGCGCACACGCTCGCCGCGGCGCTGCCGCTCGACGAGGCGTTCCGCACGCTCGAGGAGGAGGATCTCGAGCGCGTGCCGGTGGTCGAGGAGGGGCGCCTCGTCGGCGTCCTCTCGCGCGCCGTCGTGCAGCGGCGACTCGCCGAGGACGAGCCGCCGCCCGAGGACGACGGGGACGCCGAGCCGGACGCCGTCGTGCTCTAGCAGCAGGTGAAGGCGCCCGGCGGGGCGGCGCCTTCCTCCGGCGCGGGCAGCTCCGCGGCGGCGAGCGCGGCGCCGTCGAGGACGTCGTGCTCGCTGACGTCGACGCCGTCGAGCGAGAACGCGTCGAGGAGCTCCGCGAGGATGACCGTCCCGGCGACGATCACCGGCGCGCGCTCCGGCTCCATCGCCGGCAGCAGGCGCCGCTCCGCGAGCGGCAACGCGGCGAGCCGCTCGAGCTGCACGCGCACGGCGGCCGCGGACAGCCGGTGCCCGTCGACCCGGTCGCGGTCGTACCGCTCGAGCCCGAGGTCGAGCGCGGCGAGCGTCGTCACCGTCCCCGCGACGGCGACGGCGGCGGTCGTCTGCTCGCGGATCGTCCCGGAGACCCGCTCGGCGAGCAGCGCGCGAGCATCGGCGGCGCAGCGGGCGAGCTCCTCCGCCGTCGGCGGATCGGAGGCGAGGAAGCGCTCGGTGTGCCGCACCGATCCCAGCTCGAGGCTCTCGTGCCAGCCGTCGAGGACGAGCTCGGTCGAGCCGCCGCCGAGGTCGATCACGAGCGTCCCGGCACGGAGCTGCCGGCCGGATGCGACGCCTCGCCGCGTCAGCAGCGCCTCCTCGTCGCCGGAGAGCAGCCGCGTGGCGAAGCCGTAGCTCCACTCGACCTCGCCGAGGAACGCCTCGCCGTTCTCCGCGTCGCGCATCGCACTCGTCGCGATCGCGAGCACACGCTCGGCGCCGAGCGACTCGAGCGAGCGCCTGTAGTCCGCCAGCACGTTGCGGACGCGGGCGATCGGAGCGGGGAGGAGGCGGCCGCGCGCGTCGACGCCCTCTCCGAGCCGCGTGATCCGCGACTCCCGGTGCAGCTCCCCGGCGATGCGCCCGTCGACGACGTCGGCGACGAGCAGCCGCGTCGTGTTCGTGCCGATGTCGATCCCGGCGACCCTCACCGGTACGGCGTCAGCCAGCCGACGCGGCGCACCATCGCGTCGACCTCGTCGAGCGCGTCGGTGAGCACTCTCAGGCGCGTGAGCGAGACCTGGAGCCGCTCGAGGCTGACCTCGAGGCGCCCGGTCACGTCCTCGGTCGCGGCAAGCTTCGCCGCCATCGCCTCCGCGCCGGCGGTGACGCGGTCGAGCTCCTTGACCAGGTGCCGCCGCGTCCGCTTGAACTGACGCCACGTCCCGGCGATCTGCGTCACGAGCCGCGCGATCCCGATCCCGAGCGCGACCGCGCCCGCGATCAGCGCCGCCCAGATGGCCCAGTCGTACACGCCCCGATCGTAACCGTGAACGGCCGGGTGCTAGAATCCGACCACGCCGCGGGGTGGAGCAGCCAGGTAGCTCGCCGGGCTCATAACCCGGAGGTCGCGGGTTCAAATCCCGCCCCCGCTATGTCACAATTCTGCGACCGCCGATGAGGCGGTTGCAGCGTTTCTGGGGTCGGTACGAGTGCTGCGGTGACGGTCGCGGCGAGTTCGAGCGAGTGGCTCGGCTTGTCGTAGGTGACCGTGACGTTGAAGGCGTCGAAGAGGTCGGCGAGCTCGGCTGGGCTGGAACGTGCGAGAGCGGGGCGGAGGTCCGGGACCGATGCCAGGAGGGCTTCGATCTCGTGCGGCTGGGGCTTGTCGGTGCGGCGCGGTTCGAGCTCGCGGCGCGTGTCGTCGAGGGTGGCGCGTCGATTGGCGAGTTCTTCGATGCGCCCCTTGGCCGCTGCGACGACGGGATGGTCGGGGTCGTCGTGCTCTTCGAGGCGGAGGGCCTGGCGGCGGATCGCCTGGTCGACCTCGGCGAGTTGCCGATCGAGGGCGGCGAGTTCTTCCGCGCGGCTGTCGTCGCCTGCGGTTAGCGAGGCGGCGAGTTCGTCGTGGAGGAGGCGGAGCCGGTCGGGGCCGAAGAGGCGGCGGCCGAGGAAGTCGAGGAGCGGTTCGAGGACGGCCTCTTCGCGCACGCCGAGCACGCGCGGGTGGCCGGCGGCGTCGGCTGCGGCGATGCCGCGTCGGTAGACGAATTGGCAGCGGTACCAGTTGGAGCCTTTCTGGTGGCTGCCTTCCATCCGTCGTCCGCAGAGGCGGCAGTGGATGCGGCCGCGGAGGGCGTAGAGGCGTCCGTCGCGGCGGCCCGAGCGTTGGACGTAGCTCTTGGGTTCTTCGAGCGTCGCCTGGTGGTGGTTGCGCTGGGCGCGCTCTTCGACCTGGTCGAACAGCTCGCGGCTGACGATCGCGTCGTGCGAGGGTGTCGGGCTCCAGACCCACTGGTCGCGCGGCCGGATGAAGGGGCGGCCCGGGCGTTTGTCGTGTCGGCCCCAGACGTTGAAGCCGGTGTACTTGGGGTTGCGCAGCATCACCTGCAGCTGGGAGCGGCTCCAGGTCTGGCGCAGGTTGTTCTCGTCTTTCTTGTTTCGCGCCGGCGGCGGGTAGCGGTCGAGGTCGGCGTTGAGCTTGTCGCAGATCGCGCCGAGGCCGAGCCCGTGGAGGCAGTAGTCCTCGAAGATCATTCGGACGATCGGCGCCTTGACCGGGTCGGGGACAAGCCGGTGCTTCTTGCGGCCCTCGCGGGCCTTCTGGGGGTTGGGGTGTTCGTGCGGCTCGAGCTGGTAGCCGTAGGGTGCGGCGCCGCCGGTGTGCCAGCCCTGGCGCACGCTTTCCTCCATACCGCGGCGGCTCTTCTCGATCAGGTCGCGCACATACCACTCGGCGACGCCCTGCTTGACGCGGCGGGTGAGGATCGCGGTCGCGTTCGCGGTCATCGGCTCGTCGCTGGCGAAGAGGGCGATGTCGCGTTGCTCGAGGTCGCGCTCGATCCTGGTTGCGTCGGCGGTCATCCGTGAGAGCCGGTCGATGCTCTCGACGATCACCGCGTCGAAGGAGTGACTGTTGGCGGCGGCGTTGAGGAGTTCGGGAAGGCCGCCGTCGCGCGCGAGGCTGACGCCGAGGCGGTTGCCGTCGGCTCCAGTGCCGCGTTTGTCGAGCTGCTTGCGGCCGCTCTCGATGTCCCAGTAGCGGGCGACGATCTCGCCCCCTGCCTGGCGGACGATTCGCTCGCAGGCGGCGAGCTGCCGCGGCAGCGACAACGATGGGTCCTGGGCGTCTTCGGTGGAAACGCGACCGTAGAAGGCGAACTGCATCGGCTCCTCTCCTACAGGGTCCTTGATCAGGCGGCCCGGCGCAACTCGACAGCCTGCCGCAAGAGCCGGACGATTGCGGCGATCTGCCGCTGGTGCAGTTCCACGGCGTGGGCATCGGCGATCGAAACGGTCTCGACGGTCGGCGGCGCGTTCGTCTTGGCGGCTTTGCGGGCGCGGCCGAGGAGATCGGCCTCGAGATCTGCGTCGTTGCGGCTGCGCGAGTGAGGGTGTGGCACTTCTCTCCTTTCCAGTGTTGGCTCGCGCGCCGGGTGACGGCGCGTTCAGCGCTCCGCGGAGCCGACTGTCACGAGCGAAGCGAGGAAAGCCGCCCCGAGGGCGGCTTGACAGTCGGCGCGCGGGACGCACGCTCCCGGGCGACACCCGGCGCGCGCGAGCCGGCGTCAAGTCAGGCTGCCGTCAGTCCGGCGTCAGCCCCGCCGCGGCCGGCGAGAAGCTCCGCCGGCGTGGGCGGGTAGGGGTAGACGTCGATGTTCTGCCAGGCGCTCTCGGTCGCGATCGTCCGCAGTGTGGGGATCAGGGTGGGGCGGGCGAAGTACCAGACGTGCTGGTAGGTGTCGCCGCTCTCACGGACGATCTCCCGAAGCCGGCCGCGGTTCTTCAGGGTCAGCTCGACCTCGACCGCGATCCGCCCCTCCGCGGTCGAGACGATCCCGTCGGGGAGGTGACGGCGGCGGGTGCCCTGCTCGGGGTGGCGGCGGGCGATCGAGCGCTCGCATTCCCACTCGCCTAGGCCGAGCTCGCGCTCGAGCAAGAGCCGCACCCAGGTAACCGCTTCGATGTGGAGCGCGAGGCCGTGGTTTGGCTGCCAGGTACGGAAGGGCGAGCGGGCGAGGGCGGCGCCGCGGCCGCTCAGCCAGACAAACGAGGGCGCCTCGACCGCGAGCTTGCCCGAGCCGACCCAGCCGGCCCGCTTCCACCGGTCCCGCAGCGCCCTTGCGGTGTGGACGCTGCGGCCGATCAGGACGGCCAGCTGCGGCAAGGTCAGTGCGTACTGCTCCCCGACCAGGTACAGCAGCTCCGCGTCCCGCTCCGAGGCCCTGAAGCTCCCGTAGTCGCACCGCCTCCGCCGACTACGCCTGCTCATCCCCAAGTCCGACCGACTCTCAATGCCTCCGTCCCTGTCGTGCCTTAACTCCAACTCCGTCTCCTTCCTTCTTCGATCTCTCTCACCGTCTTTCGCACCCGTGCTCCCGCTCGTCCCGTGTTCTCTTGCGCTCCCGTGTTCCGTGACCACCACGGCTCTGTTGCAAGGCAGAGACGGGGTGGTCACGGATTCGACGTCGCAGACGGCGAAAACGGGAGCGCCACCCACAGCCGATGGTTGAGCGGGAGCACGGGTACGGAAACCCCTGCGCCTCTGGTCGACCCAAGCCGCAGCTGCGCGACGGCACTTGCCACGGAGTTTGCGTACTCGCTAACGGCGAATCGAAGCCTCTCGACATGCGCGGCCGGCCTCGTCCGGCGGTCGGGCTGTGTAGCCGCCGGAACGAGCCGGCCGAACCGGACCAACAAAAAGACCCCGCATAAGAGACAGGGTCCAGACGACACCATTTTGAGACAGCGAGCGTGGTCCTTTAACCACCGACGGTTGGTTCGGGGCGCTCGCTTCGCAGACTCGATCAGTTCGTTGAACGGGAGGGCGTCCGAGTCATTGAGGTCCGCTACGAGGTGGGTGGATCCGGATCCGGTCAGGGGTGCAGGAATCGGGCGGAGCGACCGTGTCGCTGGCGCTGCGCGCCTCGTCGACCGCGGCCTGTCAAGCCTGAACGTCAGCTACACCTACGACCCGGTCGGGAACCGCGTCAGCATGACCGACTCGACCGGGACGACCAGCTACAGCTACGACCACGGCGACCAGCTCCAATCCGCCACCGGCCCGAACGGCGCCACCAGCTACCAGAGAAGGGGGTCTGTCAGCTTGCGACGAGCGGAGCGGTTTGCGGCCTGCTTGGGTTAGTGGACGCGTGTTGTGGTTGGGTTGAGGGCGGCGTCGAGTGCGTCGCCGACGAGGTTTAGTCCGATGAGGGTCAGGGCGAGGATGAGTGAGGGGAAGACCCATGTCCACCAGCCGTAGGCGGCGGCGATCGGCTCGTTGGAGAGTCCGAACTTGAACTGGACGACGTCGGCGATCAGGTTTCCGAGTGATGGTGCGACCGAGGCTGGCAGGCCGTAGTCGAAGAACTCGACGGTTGCGTCGATGAGGACGATTTGTCCGACGAGGGCCGTCGTGGCGATCAGGATCGTTCCTGCCGCGCTGGGCAGGATGAGGCGCAGCAGGATGCGTAGGTCGGAGGCGCCGAGGGCGCGTGCGGCCTCGACGAACTCCGTGTCGCGGAGGCTGGCGACGTGGGCGCGAACCACGCGGACGACCATGACCCACATGCAGGCGCCGTCGAGTGGATAGCAGCTCCGCACCTTCTAGATAGATGCAAACCCTTGAGGGAAACGGGGCGAGTCCGACTGCGACCCGCCCCGTTCCGAACCACCCGTAGCTCTCGAAGTAGCCGCTAGGTGATCGTGAAGTTGCCGTTAGAGCAGAGCTGTCCGTTCACCGTCAGCCAGAAGCTCCACGTGCCCTGGGCGAGGTACGCATGCACCCAGGTCGACGAGATGTGATCGGAGTAGCGAGTGGAGCTGGAAAAGCTCCATTGTGTGCCACCGATCACGACGCTCGACGGGTTGGGAGCAGACGATCCCCACACGTCGATGACGACCTTCTCATTCGCGCCGTAACTCGTCTGCGTCGTGTTGGTGACGCTGTAGCCGCCGCATGTTGTGTTTGCCTTCGCGACCGGAGCTGCAGTTGCCACGGCAACTGAGCAGAAGAGCGCGGCGAGTGCGGCGACAAAGGAACGGCGACGGACCAGCTTCGCGACATGCGGAACACCCACTCCGGTATCTCCTTCCCCTCAGTGGTGTCCGAGGTGCCGCAGAACTGCGGACCCCAAATGACCGCAGCACAGCGACCGTATCACTCGATCGAGTGATGTTCAAGACTTAAGGCAACGGGTCCGCATGCCAGGGTGTCGTAGCAAATCGGGCTCTTCGCGCTCGCTATCGCGGCTCTCGTCGGCGCTGCTCATGCGGCAGACCGACCTCCCTCAGATGAGGGATCGCAGTTCGCGTCGTCGGTGCCGACCCCCGGGGTATGACGCTCCTGCGCGGACATCAGACAACGGTGCTGGCAATCGCCCTTGTCGTGGCTGCGTTCGGAGCAGCCTTCGCGTTCGCGCGGCCCGGCTATCACGCCAGCGTGGTCACCTCGCCGCCTAACGATCTCCCGTACTCGTCGGCGCTCTATTCGACAAGCAATGCCGTTCAGGCGTTCGCAGCGGTCGGCGTGCGCCTGACACCCAGGTCGAAATCGCCGACGGTCACCACTCTCGGGAGCCATGGAGACGTGTTGGAGGTGGACGTTTTCGGCGACCCGCAGCGAGTGAAGGCGGCCGGGTTCCACGATTACCTGCCGCTGAACGGGCACTTCGTGCACTTCCCGCGGACGTGCGGCACCCCCCTGCCTGACGCCGAGCGGTGGAAGGGCAACGTCCGTGTAATCGTCCATTGCACTGCCGCGACCGGTGCTTCGGCTGCCTGGCTCGGCCGGACTGAGCGGGCACTGGCACGCCTGGCACATGGTGGTCAGCGATAAGCCGGTAAGCGCGCCCCTGTTGAGGCCGTCTGCCGGCACGAGCACCGGTACCTCGACCATCTGCGCCGCCCTCGGAGGCGCTTTCGGAACGCGCTGGCCACCCCACACCCGCGCCGAGACCACCGATGCCCGCACCGCAGAGAGGGTCGAGGCAATCCGAGCCCGCCTCGAGCAGCACAACGACGCGCTCGTCGCCGTGTTCTCAAGCCGTTACGACGAAAGCTCGATCGGTTTAGGGATCGTGAGGGGCGAAGGGTCGCTAGGTCCTCTTTGGTCGCGAAGTCACCACGCACGGCAAGTCAGAGGCGCACGCACGGCAGAGCCAGGTCCCTCGCCGAGAAATCGACACCGCTCCCCGGCCTAAACCGGCCGGACACCCTCTCTTCAGCAGAGGCGCAAAGGCTCGCCCGCGATAGTGAGGTTTGCGCACCGCGAAGTTCCGCCCAGCTAACTGGACTCGAACCGCCCTTCGATCGTCAACGGAGAGTATGGATCTCGACGAGGCGGTATGCGGTAGCGGATGTGTGTCCGAGTCCCGCCCCCGCTACTGGAAAAGGCCCGCTGTGCGGGCCTTTTCTGTCGTGGGTTCGAGATCGTGCGCAGGCGTCTAGCCGTTCCCGAGCTGAAGGTGGAGCGTGCCCTGGAAGCACATGCTGCCAGCCACGTTGTCCGGCGTCGGGATGGGACACGTCGCCCATTGCGTGTACTCGCCGGTCACCCGCGCGCCCGCCATCCATCCCTGGATGACCACTCCGCGGATCGTGGCTGTGACATGGCTCGTCCTGTCGTCCTCCGTGATGAAGTTGTACGCGACGAAGGAGTGCCTGCTGCCCCGGAATCCGTAGAGGGCCTGGCCCAGCCAGAAGCCGGGCCTCGATGTCGTGTCGTCTCTGATGATCGTCCCGGCAAAGGTGCCCGAGCCGACATCGCCGCCGACGACTCCGGTCATCGACGCTCCGGCGGCGGACGGATCGTTCGGGAAGCTCGTCAGCCACTTCGTGAACGTCACGTCGGCGCTGCGGTGATTCCGGTCGCTGGAGGGTGAGGCCGTTTCCGCGGTGCGCGCCTGGGCGACGACGGCGAGGCTGGCCGCCGCGACGACCGCAATGATCAAGCCGATCACTCGCTTCATGGTGATCCTCCCTCGTGGTTGTGACCGCTCTGTTCGTGTTCCCGTGTTCGGACGCGCTCGAGCAGTGCCGATGCCTTCGCGAGCTTCCGGTTCGCCTGCGCCAGGTGCCAGTCGACGGTCCGTTCGTCGACTCCGACCGCCGCTGCGATCTCCCGTCCGCTCCGTCCCTGAGCGGCGAGCAAGACGACTCGCTCCTCGGTTTGCGACAACTCTGGAACCGGCACGACACTCCTCTCTCCGCTGTGCGGTCAGGCTGGTCGAGCCGGGTAACGCGGGGGTAACGCGCTGGTAACCGGCTGGGCCGCTGTGTCAGACTCGGCGCGGGTGAAGTTCCGGCTCCTCGGTCGGCTTGAGGTGGTGGACGCCGACGGCGTCGATCTCACGCCGGTGCGGCCGCAGCAGCGTGCGCTGCTCGCGCTCTTGCTCCTTCGGGCGGGCGAAGTGGTCGCGAACGACGAGCTGGCCGAGGGCCTCTGGGGTCCGCGCCCGCCCAAGACCGCGCACAAGGCACTGCACGGGCACATCTCGGCCCTCCGCAAGCGGCTCGGAGCCGAGCGGATCGAGACGCGACCACCTGGGTATCGGCTGCTGCTTGCGCGGGGCGATGAGTTGGACGCTGCCCGTTTCGACCAAGTCGTCGCCGCGGCGCGAGCAGACGGTCCGTCGGCACGGTCGAGGAAGCTCCGGGAGGCGCTCGCGCTCTTCCGCGGCGAGCCGCTGTCGGACTTTCGCTATGACGAGTTCGCCGCCCCCGAGGCCGCGCGGCTCGAAGAGCTCCGACTTACGGTCGTCGAGGAGCACATCGACGCCGAGCTCGAGCTCGGCCGACACGCGAAGGTCATCCCCCAACTCGAGCGCCTCGTCTTCGATCACCCGCTCCGCGAGCGAATGCGCGCTCAGCTCATGCTCGCGCTCTATCGCACCGGAAGACAGGCAGACGCACTTCGAGCCTTCCAGGACGCCCGCACACGGCTCGTCGACGACCTCGGGATCGAGCCGAGCCCCACACTTCAGAGTCTCGAGCGCCGGATCCTGAACCACGACCCCGAGCTCGCCGCTCCGCCGAGGCGCAGCCTAACATCGGCGCGGACGAGCCTGCCGCGTCCGCCGACGTCGCTCATCGGTCGCAAGCGTGAGATCGAGGACGTGAAGGCGCTGCTGCGGCGCCCCGACGTCTGGCTGGTCACGCTCACCGGAGCCGGCGGGACAGGCAAGACGCGGCTCGCCGTCCACGCCGCCGCTGAGCTCGTCGATGCCTTCGCCGACGGCGTCGTCTTCGTCGGCCTCGCGCCGCTCCGGGATCCCGACCTCGTCCTGCCGACCGCCGCGCAGGCGCTCGGGGTCGGCGCAATGAGCGGCGAAACACTCGCGGAGGATCTCGTCCGGTTTCTGCGCAACCGGGAGCTGCTCCTCGTGTTCGACAACTTCGAGCATCTCCTCGCCGCCGCACCATCGGTTGCGGAGGTTGCGGCCGCGACTGCCGGTGTGAAGCTGCTGGTGACGAGTCGCGTTCGACTTCGTCTCGCCGCCGAGCATCTCTATCCGGTCTCGCCGCTGGCGACGCCGACAGGCGGAGAAGACGTCGACCGCCTCCTGCGATTCGACTCGGTGGCGCTGTTCGAGACGCGCGCGCAGGCAGTGCGCCCGGAGTTCGCCATCACGTCCGCCAACGCAGGAGCAGTCGCGGACGTGTGCAGAGCACTCGACGGGCTGCCACTGGCGATCGAGCTTGCCGCCTCACGCGTCGACGCCTTGCTTCCGGCGGCCATGTGCGAGCAGCTCGATCACCGCCTGCAGCTGCTCGTCGAAGGCCCTCGGGACGTACCCGAGCGGCAGCGCACACTCCGCGCGACAATCGACTGGAGCTATGAGCTCCTCGAGCAGGCGGAGCAACGGCTGGTCGTGCGACTCGCCGTGTTCGCCGGTGGGTGCACGATCGAGGCGGCACAGAGCATCTGTGGCGGCGACCTCGACGTCGTCGACGGACTCGCGTCGTTGACCGACAAGGGACTCACTCGACTCGAGGGCAGCGACGACGAGCCGAGATTCACCATGCTGGAGACGGTCCACGAGTACGCCACCGAACGGCTCGAGCTCTTGGACGCGGCGTCGGTGATTCGCGATCGCCACGCCGAGCACTTTCTCCGGTTCGCCGAAGAGGCGGAGCCGAACCTGATTGGGATCGGAAGCCACGCGGACTGGCTCGACCGGCTGGAGCGCGACCACGACAACTTCCGGGCCGCCGTGGGCTGGCTCGAGTCCTCGGGCGACGTCGACGGTGCGCTGCGATTGACGGGAGCGCTCTGGCGCTTCTGGGATCTGAAGGGGCATCTGATCGAGGGGCGGCGTCGACTCGAACGAGGGCTCAGGGCCTACCGGCGCCCGACCGCGGCTCGCGCCAGGGCGCTGAGCGGCGCAGCCGACATGGCCCTGACGTGCGGCGATGTCGCGACAGGGAGGCTCTGGGCCGAGGAGGCGCTCGAGCTCCATCGCGAGCTCCACGACGACTGGGGCACCGCCTTTTCCCTGCTCATGTTCGCCTACGCCGTCGGCCAGGACGGCGACTGGCCGCGGGCGCAGGAGTTGTTCTGGGAGAGCGTCCAGGGATTCCAGGCCCTCGGCGACGAGCACTACGAGTTGCGTGCGGCCCGAGCCCATGCGTGGGCTTACTACGAAGGCGGCGACCTCGAACGCGCCCGAGAGCTCAACGAAGAGCTCCTCCCGAGGGCGCGTGCGGCCCAGCACGAGTTTGCGGAAGCGACCGCGCTCGCTCAGCTGGCCGATATCGCCGTCGACGAAGGGCGGGTCGCGGACGCCGTCTCGCTCTTGAACGAGAGTCACCGCATCTACCGCGAACTCAACAGCCTCGTCGACATCGCAGCCGGCGTCGGTCGTTACGCGAGCGCGCTCGCCCTCGCAGGAAGAGCGGCACTCGCGGCTCAGGCTCTCTCCAGCTCGACGGCCATCATGGAGGAGATCGGCGCGGCCCCCCCGTGGTTCACGCGGGCCAGTGAGAAGACGCTCGCCGTCATCCACGCCCAGCTCGACGACGCTGCCTTCGCGGATGCTTGGGACCAGGGCCGCGCACTGAATGGGGACGAGGCCGTTGCACTCGCAAGAGAATCGCTCGATTGATCTGCGCCGCGTGCCCAGCCACCCTGCCGAGGCGTGCTCACGACAGGTCGCGCTCCTCCTCGATCCGGAACACGGTCGCAGGAAGCCGTTGATAACGGGCCCCCGCTACTCGAAAGGCCCCGGAAACGGGGCCTTTCTCTTCGAGCCCCCGCACCGAGCCGCGTGTGCCTGGTTGAATCGCGGTGTGGTCCGGTGCGTCCAGTCCGAGCGGGAGGGGGTGAGCGCGTTGAGGCGGCGGTGACGGTTCGTGCACACGGCTGTCCCGTCGGGACGGCGCGTTCATCTCTTTGACCGAAAGGACTGGCGTGATGGAGATCCAGGGCGTCCTCGAGTCGACCCGTGAGGTCGCCTCGAGTGTGATCGCCGAGCGGGCGGCGGATGTCGACCGCCGGCGGGTCTATCCCGCGGACAATCTGAAGGCGCTCGGTGCCGTCGGTGCGCTCGGGCTCGTCGTTCCGGCCGTGCACGGCGGGGCAGGCGCCGGGCTCGCGGCGCTCGCCGCGGCATGTGAATCGATCGGCGCCGCATGCGCCTCGACGGCGATGGTGTTCCTGATGCACGAGGTGACGGCGGCGTCGATCGCGATCGGCGGCGGCGACCGTGCGGCCGGCGTGCTCCCGAAGCTCGCGAGCGGCGAGGCGATCGGCACGCTCGCGTTCAGCGAGCGCGGCACCGGCGCCCACTTCTACAACCCGGAGCTTCGCGCCGAGCGGGCGAACGGATCGGTGACGATCACCGGCCGCAAGAGCTTCGTCACCTCGGGCGGTCACGCCGACCATTACCTCGTGCTCGTGCAGGGCGAGGCGGAGGGGACGGCGGACGCCTACCTCGTCGACGGCGACGCCGCCGGGGTGAGCTTCGACGGCGCGTGGTCCGGGCTCGGCATGGCCGGCAACTCGAGCATCGCGATGGAGCTCGCAGGCACGCAGGTGACCGACGAGGATCGGATAGGGGCGCCGGGCTCTGCGACCGAGCTCGTGTTCGGCGTCGTCGCGCCGTTCTTCCTCGTCGGCCTCTCGGCGGTGAACGTCGGCATCGCGGCCGCCGCGGCGAAGGCGGCGACGGAACATGCGGCGAGTCGCCGCTATCCGGACGGCTCGTCGCTCGCCGAGGTGCAGTACGTGCAGCACCTGATCGCCGACATGGACCTCGCGACGCGGCAGGCGCGCCTGCTCGTGCAGAGCGCCGCTGCGCTGGGCGACGCCGGCGACGAGTCGGCGCTCGTCGCGATCATGGAGGCGAAGGTCGCCTCGACCGAGGCGGCGGTCGCCGTGACGCAGAAGGCGCTCGAAGCGACCGGCGGCCAGGGCTACACGCCGTCGCTGCCGATCGAGCGGCACCTGCGCGACGCGCGGGCCGGCTCCGTCATGGCTCCCACCAACGCGGTGCTGCGCAACTGGATCGGCAAGGCGCTCGCGGGGCTCCCGGTTCCATGATCAGCGTCGGAGCAGTCGCGTACCACCCGCGGATCGTCACCATCTGGGAGCGGTTCCGCGAGTACTTCGACGACGCAGGCGTGCCGACCGACTACGTCCTCTACTCGAACTACGAGCGGCTCGTCGACGCGCTGCTCGCGGGCGAAGTCGACATCGCCTGGAACACGAACACCGCCTACGTCGCGGCGGAGGAGCGCATCGGCGGCGACTCGCAGGTGCTCGGGATGCGTGACGTCGACGCGGAGTTCCGGACGGTGGTGGCGGTCCGCCGCGGCGAGGCGTTCGCCGATCTCGCCGGGCTCGCCGGCCGCCGCCTCGCGCTCGGCAGCCGCGACTCGGGTCACGCGGCGATCCTGCCGCTCCACTGGGTGCGCGAGGCGGGGGTCGAGCCGGACCTCGTCCGCTTCGACACCGACCTCGGCAAGCACGGCGACACGGGCGACTCCGAGGTTCGCGTGGTCGAGGCGCTCGCGCGCGGCGACGCCGACGCGGGTGCGCTCGGCGAGGCGACCTGGGTCGCACTGCGCG
>Ga0335077_10005589_pt1 | contig 15441 bp, 15 predicted proteins | sample Lox_Sample_31_FD_207151 | JGI IMG/M metagenome (GOLD analysis project Ga0335077, IMG submission 207151) | Soil microbial communities from Loxahatchee National Wildlife Refuge, Florida, United States - Lox_Sample_3.1 | ecosystem: Environmental > Terrestrial > Soil > Wetlands | place: USA... | reverse complement strand
TGCACCTGCTACCCGCAGCACCCGCGGCTGCGCTCACCGGCGCGCCCGAGCTCGCGTGGCGCTGGCGCAGGCAGCCACGGCTCACCTGGCCCGGCGGTGGCGTGCTGTCGCTGGAATCAGACCCGCACGGCCCGCTCGACCTCGCCGCCCTGGCCGGGGTACTGCGCGTGCGCGCACGCGGCGGCGGCGAGCGGCTGCAGCCGCGCCCCGGCGGCCCGCGCCGCCTGCTCAAGGGCTTACTGCAGGAAGCGCGCGTCCCCGTGCAGGAGCGCGCGCGGCTGCCGCTGATCTTCAGCGGCGCGCGGCTGGTCGCGGTCGCCGATCGCTGGCTCGACGCCTCGGTGCAGGCGGGCGCACGCACGCGGCGGCGCGGGCGGCTGCGCTACGCCGCGCCCTGAGGGCGCGGGCCGATTTTTCGCCCCCCGGCAGATGCCGATGTGCTAGTCTGCTGGCCCGTCGTCGCGCAACCGAACAGCGGTGCCGCGGCCTCACACGACGGGAACCCCAAGAAGCTTTGTCTATGGCGCGCTTTGTATTCGTCACCGGTGGCGTGGTGTCCTCGTTGGGCAAGGGCATTGCCGCCGCCTCCCTCGGCGCGATCCTGGAGGCGCGCGGCCTCAAGATCGCCATGGTCAAGCTCGACCCGTACATCAACGTGGACCCGGGCACCATGAGCCCGTTCCAGCACGGCGAGGTGTTCGTCACGCAGGACGGCACCGAGACCGACCTGGATCTCGGGCATTACGAGCGCTTCGTGCGCACCACCACCGGGCACAACAGCAACTTCACCACCGGGCGCATCTACGAGCGCGTGATCGCCAAGGAGCGCCGCGGCGACTACCTCGGCGCCACCGTGCAGGTGATCCCGCACATCACCGACGAGATCAAGCGCTGCATCAAGCTCGGCGCGGATGCCGCCGACGTGTGCATGGTGGAAATCGGCGGCACGGTCGGCGACATCGAGTCGCTGCCCTTCCTCGAGGCCATCCGCCAGCTCGGGGTCGAACTGGGGCGCAACAACTGCGTCTACATGCACCTGACGCTGGTGCCCGTGGTGGGCGGCTCGGGCGAGATCAAGACCAAGCCGACCCAGCATTCCGTCAAGGAGCTGCGCGGCATCGGCATCCAGCCGGACGTGCTGCTGTGCCGCTGCAAGCACCCCCTGCCGGAGGAGCAGCGCCGCAAGATCGCGCTGTTCACCAACGTCGAGGAGCGCGCCGTGATCTCCGCGGTCGACGCCGACGACATCTACAAGATCCCGATCCTGCTGCACGAGCAGGCGCTCGACGACATCATCGTCGACAAGCTGCGCCTGGAGGTGCCCTCCACCGAGCTCAGCGAGTGGCGCCAGGTGGTCAGCGCCAAGGCCAACCCGGAAGGGCAGGTCGACATCGCCATGGTCGGCAAGTACGTGCAGATCCGCGACTCCTACCTGTCGTTGCACGAGGCGCTGATGCACGGCGGCCTCAAGAGCCGCACGCGCGTCAACATCCACTACATCGAGTCCACCGACATCGAGCAGCACGGCACCCACATGCTCAAGGGTATGGATGCCATCCTGGTGCCGGGCGGCTTCGGCGAGCGCGGCATCGAGGGCAAGATCCAGGCGGTGCGCTTCGCGCGCGAGCAGCGCGTGCCCTACCTCGGCATCTGCCTCGGCATGCAGGTGGCGATCGTCGAGCACGGGCGCCACGTGCAGGGGCTCACCGAGGCCAACAGCACCGAGTTCAACCGCGCCACGCCGCACCCGGTCATCGCGCTGATCTCGGAGTGGCAGGATCAGGTGCTCGGCACGCAGACCCGCGATGACGCCTCGGAGAAGGGCGGCACCATGCGCCTCGGCGCGCAGGAGGTGGTGCTCGGCGCCGGCACGCGCGCCCGCGAGATCTACGGGCGCGACGTGATCATGGAGCGCCACCGCCACCGCTACGAGTTCAACAACCGCTACCTGGAGCGCTATCGCGCCTCCGGACTGCGCTTTTCCGGGTTCTCGCGCGACGGCCTGGTGGAAGTGATCGAGCTGCCCCAGCACCCCTGGTTCGTGGCGACCCAGTTCCACCCCGAGTTCACCTCGACGCCGCGCGACGGGCATCCCCTGTTTGCCAGCTTCATCCGCGCGGCGCGCGCGCAGCGCGCCTCTCAGCTCCCGCAGGCGGCCGGCGCCTGAGGCTTCCCGGAAGCGCTATTGCCAGCTGCGCCGGGGCAGCAGCCCCTTCAGCAGCCGCGCCGGCATGCCACTGCCGCTGAGGGCGGCCCGGTAGGCGCGCGCCGCCAGGCGCGAGCTGTGCGAGTCGCGGTGCACGAGGGCGGCGTGATACTCGAAGAGCCTCGGGCGCCAGCGGAGCTTGGACTGCTCGGCGGTCAGTGACAGGTTGACGCTCTTCAGGCCGTGGGCGATGGCGTACCGCAACGTCTCCGCCACGGTCGTGGTCATGACGCTGTAGCGCGCCCAGCCCGGGTCGAATCCCGAGTAATAGAGGTAGAGGCTGTCGCCGACCACGAATCCGACGCGCGCCGCCACGGTCTGGCCGCCGATGCGCAGCTGGAACACGCGCACGGCATCGCGTGCCGCCAGCGCGCGGCACACGTCGTGCAGGAAGAACTGCAGCGCCGGGGTGGCGAAGCGGTCGGGATGCTTCGTGACGCCGCTCATGCCGGCGCGCAGCGTATGCAGGCGCAGGAAGCGATCGAGCGCCGGCTCGACGTCCGCGGCGGTGCGCGCCACCACGAACTCGAAATTGTGGCCGTCACGCCGCAGCGAGTTGTAGCAATGCCGCAGCGACTCGCGGATGTTGCGCGGCAGTCCGGCGCGCAGCTCCTCCCAGCTCGAGGGCAGGTCGAGGATGAAATCCTGGCTGGCCTGGTAGCAGTTTGCGGCCGCCTCGGCACGCACCGCCTCGCGCAGCGCCCCGCTCAAGCCCCGCCAGTGCATCCACTGCCAGTCGCGCTCGCGCGCCAGGCTCCCATGCACGGCCTGCACGGTGTGCGATTCGTAGCCGGGCTCAACCAGCGGCGTGCGGATCTCGCTGATGCTCGGGTCGGCGCCGATCAGGTCGGCGGTTGCGATCTGCAGCGGCCCGACGCGCCAGCGCGTGCAGATGAGCGGCACGAGCGCCACGCACTCCCCGCTGCCCTTGCGCAGCACGTGGAACAGCGGCTGCTCCTCGAAATGCGGGTGCGTGTTGAGGAAATGCCGGCACCAGGTCAGGTGCCATTCCGGCAGCGCGAAGGGCAGCGTGTTGCCGGTCGTGCGCCCGAGGCGCTCGTAATCGGCGCTCAGTCCCTGGATGCCCTCGACGCTGCTCACCAGCTCCAGGGCAAGAGCCGGCATGAACACGGCCGTGCTCTCGCGCTGCACGCCCCGCGCGATAATGCGGGGCGCACCCTCGGCCGGCGCCTTCGTGGGCGTCGTTGTCTCGAGGTCTGGCAAGCAAGGCCTTTCAGGGAAGTGTGCGGCGAGTAAATTAGCACTCCTGCCTTAATGATCGCTTAAGCTTGTGATTTAATGCATTTGATTCAATTATTTATGGGACACAGTTTTCCTAAAACATTACTTAGCGCGGCGAAGCGCACGCGTACCGCTCACCCGGGAAGATTTCGCGCAGGCGTTCGCGTGCAGAGGCTAGGATTCGCGCTCCGGCGCGGTTGCGCACGAAACCAGGCGATGCTGAACCCATGCGGTTGAACGGACACGAGGTCGGAGAGCGCGCGCCGCTGTTTCTGATCGCCGGCCCGTGCGTGATCGAGAGCCAGGCGCTGTGCGAGGAGATCGCCGGCCACCTGAAGGAGGTCACCGCAGCGCTGCAGATGCCCTACATCTTCAAGGCCTCGTACGACAAGGCCAACCGCTCTTCGCGTGCCTCCTTCCGCGGCCCGGGCATCGATGCGGGCCTGAAGACCCTCGCGGCCGTGCGCCGCGCAATCGGCGTGCCGGTGCTGACGGACGTGCACGAGGACAGCCCGCTCGCCGAGGTGGCGGCCGTGGTCGATGTGCTGCAGACACCGGCATTCCTGTGCCGCCAGACCAACTTCATCGTCAACACCGCCGCGCAGGGCAAGCCGGTGAACATCAAGAAGGGGCAGTTCCTCTCGCCCTGGGAAATGCAGAACGTCGTCGACAAGGCGCGCTCCACCGGCAACGAGCAGATCATGGTGTGCGAGCGCGGCTTCTCCTTCGGTTACAACAACCTGGTCTCGGACATGCGCTCGCTCGCCGTCATGCGCGCCACCGGCTGCCCGGTCGTCTTCGACGCCACCCACTCCGTGCAGCTGCCCGGCGGCCTGGGCAACGCCTCGGGCGGACAGCGCGAGTTCATCCCGGTGCTGGCGCGTGCCGCGGCCGCCGCCGGGATCGCCGGGATCTTCATGGAGACCCATCCGCGCCCGGAGCAGGCGCTCTCCGACGGTCCGAACGCCTGGCCGCTGCAACGCATGGCGGCCCTGCTGGGCACGCTGGCCGAACTGGACCGCGCGGTGAAGCGCGCCCCCTACGAGGAGTCCCTGCTGCAGGGAAGTTGAAAAACACGATGAGCAAGATTCAGGACATCCGCGGCCGCGAGATCATCGACTCGCGCGGCAATCCCACCGTCGAGGTCGACGTGCTGCTGGCTTCCGGGGCCCGCGGGCGCGCGGCGGTACCCTCCGGGGCCTCGACCGGCACGCGCGAGGCGGTGGAGCTGCGCGACGGCGATGCGCGTCGCTACGGCGGCAAGGGGGTGCTGAAGGCGGTGGAGCACGTGAACACGGTGCTGCGCCAGGCCCTCATTGGCATGGACCCGCGCGAGCAGGCCGCGCTCGACCAGCGCATGGGCGAACTCGACGGCACCGACAACAAGAGTCGCCTGGGCGCCAACGCCATCCTCGGCGTCTCGCTCGCCAACGCGCACGCCGCGGCCAGCGAGGCGCGCGAGCCGCTGTACCGCTACCTGGCGCGCCTGTGCGGGCAGCGCGAACCGGTCATGCCGGTGCCGATGATGAACATCGTCAATGGCGGGGCGCATGCCAACAACTCCCTCGACGTGCAGGAGTTCATGATCCTGCCGGTGGGGGCGCCGAGCTTTCGCGAGGCGCTGCGCTACGGCGCCGAGATCTTCCATACCCTGAAGAAGCTGCTGGCCGCGCGCGGGCTGTCGACGGCGGTGGGCGATGAGGGCGGCTTTGCGCCCGACCTCGCCTCCAACGAGGCGGCGCTGCAGCTGATCCTGCAGGCCATCGAGCAGGCTGGCTATCGCGCCGGCCACGACGTCTATCTCGGCCTCGACGTGGCCAGCTCGGAGTTCTACAGGGACGGGCACTACGAGCTGGAGAGCGAGGGCCGCCGCTTCAGCGCCAGCGAGTTCACCGCCTACCTGAGCGGGCTCACCGAGCGCTATCCGATCATCACCATCGAGGATGGCATGAGCGAGGCGGACTGGGACGGCTGGGCCACTCTGACGCGCGCCCTCGGCGCGCGCATCCAGCTGGTGGGCGATGACCTGCTGGTCACCAACACCAGGATCCTGAAGGAAGCGATCGAGCGCCGCATCGCCAACGCGATCCTCATCAAGCCCAACCAGATCGGTACCCTGACCGAGACGCTCGCGGCCATCGAGATGGCCGAGCGCGCGCACTACGCCGCGGTCGTCTCGCATCGCTCCGGTGAGACCGAGGACGCGACCATCGCCGACATCGCGGTCGCCAGCGCCGCGACGCAGATCAAGACCGGCTCGCTGTCGCGCTCGGACCGCACGGCCAAGTACAACCAGCTGCTGCGCATCGAGGCCGAGCTCGGCACCGTGCGTTACGCCGGACGCGATGCCTTTCCGGTGAAGCTCTAGGGGCGCGGCGGCGCGCGCACGCATCGCGCGGCGCCGCCGCGTCTGCTAGGCTTCGATGCCCATGAAATGGCTCGCCGCCGCCTTGGCGGTCTCGGTTCTCCTGCTGCAATATCGCGTGTGGCTGTCCGCGGACGGCGTGCGCGAGGTCGCGCGCCTGAAGCACGCGGTGGCCGCGCAACGCTCCGAGAACGACGGCCTGGCCGAGCGCAACCGCCAACTCGCCGCCGAGGTCCGGGACCTGAAGACCGGCATGGATGCGCTCGAGGAGCGCGCGCGCAGCGACCTGGGCATGATCAGCCGCAACGAGACCTTCTATCAGGTGGTACCGCCGCGTCCCCGGGCGGCCACCCCGCCGAGCACGCGCACCGCCGCGGCGCGCTAGCGGCGCCCGGCAGCACCCATGCGTTACTGGCTCGTCATGCCGGCCGCGGGCAGTGGCAGCCGCTTCGGTGGCGCTCTTCCCAAGCAGTACGCCCCGCTTGCGGGCCGCACGGTGATCGAGTGGGCCCTGGCGCCGTTTGTCGCCGACGTCCGCTGCGCGCGGATCGTGGTGGCGCTCGCGGCCGGAGACTGCCGTTTCGCCGGGCTGGCCCTCGCCGGGCGCACCCTGACGGTAGCCGGCGGCGCTACGCGCAGTGGCTCGGTGCGCAGCGCACTGAGTGCCCTGGCCGGCAGCGCCGCGGATGAGGACTGGGTGCTGGTGCATGATGCCGCGCGCCCCTGCCTCGACACGGCGGAGCTGGAGCGGCTGCTCGCGACGCTCGCAGGGCACCCGGTCGGCGGCCTGCTGGCCGTGCGGGTCAGTGACACCATCAAGCGCGGCGTGGGCAAGGAAGAGTCGGCGCCGGTCGCGGAGACCGTCGAGCGCGCCGAGCTGTGGCGCGCACTCACCCCGCAGATGTTCCGCTACCGCGCGCTGTGCGAGGCACTCGACGCCGCACACGCCGCGGGGCGCGTGCCGAGTGATGAGTCCCAGGCGCTCGAGTGGCGGGGTGCAACCCCGCAGCTGGTCGCGGGCGAGGCGAGCAACCTGAAGATGACGACCGCCACCGACCTGCAGCTGGCGGAGGCCATCCTGCGCGCCCGGGCGCGCTGAAGGAGTTTTGATGCGAGTCGGCAGCGGCTTTGACGTGCACGCCTTTGCTCCCGGGGATTTTGTGATGCTGGGCGGCGTGCGGGTGGCACACACGGCGGCCGTGCGGGCGCACTCCGACGGCGACGTGCTGCTGCATGCGCTGTGCGATGCGCTGCTCGGGGCGGCCGGACTGGGCGACATCGGCCAGCACTTCCCCGACAACGACCCCAAGTGGCGCGGCGCTGACAGCGCGCACTTCGTGACCGCGGTGCTGGCGCTGCTGCAGCAGCGCGGCCTGCGGGTGCTCAACGCGGATCTGACCCTGATCGCACAGGCGCCGCGGCTGGCGCCGTACCGCGAGGCGATCCGTGCGCGCATCGCGCAGCTGCTCGGTACCGAGCTCGGGCGCGTCAATCTGAAGGCGACCACCACCGAGGGCCTGGGATTTCTGGGGCGCGCCGAGGGCATCGCTGCGCAGGCGAGCGTGCTGCTCGGCGAGCCCGGCGACGGTGGTGGCTGAGGAGACGCCGTGGGGCGTGGCCCTGACCCCGCCCCACGCCCACGGCGTCCCCGAAGCACACGCGCGGCTGCGCGTGCTGCCCGAGGACTTCCAGGTGGAGGAGGAGCTCGGCTTCGCGCCCGCCGGCAGTGGTGCCCACCTGCTGCTCAGGGTGCGCAAGATCAATGCCAATACCCAGCACGTGGCGCGGCAGCTGGCGCAGCTGGCGGGCTGCCGGGTAGCCGAAGTCGGCTACGCGGGACTGAAGGACCGGCGTGCGGTGGCGGTGCAGTGGTTCTCGGTGCCGCGGCCGCGGCAGCCGCGCGACTGGGACGCCGTGCACAGCGCGGAGTTCAGCGTGCTCGAGCACGCGCCACACACGCGCAAGCTGCCGCGCGGGGCGCTCGCCGGCAATCGCTTCGCCATCCGGGTGCGCAGTAGCGATCCGGCCGTCTCCGGCGCGCTGCTCGCCTCGCAGCTCGCGCCGCGCCTGGCACTGATCGAACGACTCGGGCTTCCCAACTACTTCGGCGTCCAGCGCTTCGGGCGCGCCGGCGCCAACCTGGCGCGGATCGGCACGCCGCTCGAGGAGCTGGCGCCCGTCGAACGGGGCTTCGTGCTCTCGGCCGCCCGTGCCCTGATCTTCAATGCCGTGCTTGCGCAGCGCGTGCGGGCCGACAGCTGGGGGCGGCTGCAGAGCGGCGACGTGGTCAACCTCGACGGGCGCGGCAGTGTCTTCGCGCTCGAGCACGCGCCGGATGAGGCCCTGCAGGCGCGCTGCGCCGCGCTCGAGGTGCACCCGACCGGACCGATGTGGGGCAGCGGCACACCCCTAAGCGGCGGGGCAGTGGCGCAGCTGGAGGCACACGTCGCCGCCTCCCTGCCGCACGCGGCGCAGCTGTGCACCCAGGCCGGCATGCGTGCCGAGCGGCGCAGCCTGCGTCTGGCGGTGCGCGACCTGCGTACCGAGGCGGAACCGCAAGCGCTGTGGCTCAGGTTTCGCCTGCCGCGCGGCGCATTCGCCACCGCGCTGCTGCGCGAGCTGGTGCACGCCCCGGAGGAGCTCCCCGAGGGGTGAAGCCTTCAGGACTCGAGCAGCACGTACAGCGCGCCGCTTCCCCCGTCGACCGGCCGGGCCGAGACGTAGGCGAGCACCGCGCCACAGCGACGCAGCGCGCCACTGACGGCGGTCTTGAGCACCGGGCCACGGTGACCCGAGCGCAGCCCCTTGCCGTGGATGATGCGCACGCAGCGCACCTGTGCGCTCAGGCACTGACCGAGGAACTCCCCGAGGACCTGCTTGGCCTGTGCGACGGTGAGGCCATGCAGGTCGATCTCGCGCTGCACCCGGTACTCGCCGCGGCGCAGCCGGCGGATCACGCCCGGCTGCACGTGCGCGCGGCGGAAGACCAGCTCATCACCGGCCGCGGTATGCGGATCGGCGTCGGCGGAATCTAGACTCTCCTTAAGCACCGCAAGCCGGTCGGCGCGCGCGAAGCGTGCCCGCGGGGCCGGCCGGCGCACGGCCGGCGCCGGCGCCGGCGCCGTGAGCGGTGTGATGCCGGCGACGGCTTCACGAAAGAGCTTCGCATCCTCCGCGAGCGCCTTAAGTTCGGCTTGCAGTACGGCCGCCTGGCGCTCGGGGCCCCCGGGGGCGGGGGCCGGCGCGCGCGGGCCGGCCCGGCGCAGGGTCGGGCGCTGTCTTCGGTCAGCCATGGGCAAGCCTACTCACCCGCGCCCGGCGCCGGTTTGCGGAAGTCACGGCGGATCGCAGCAAGGACACTTCAATCTCCGCGTATGAGGCTCCAGGACCCTAGAGTAGGGGCGTACCGCGGCAACGAACAGTGGCTCCACGGCAACCCGTGCACTAACCTTGCGCGCGGCGCGGGCGCACCCCGACTGCGCCGGGAACCGGCGTCTGAGTCTGCATGAAGGAATGAGGATGTGGCATGCGAGTCGTTACGGCGGCCGCGGGCTCGCTAGCGCCCGTCTCGGTGCGCTCATGCTCGCATGCGCTCAAGCGGCCTGCGCGCAGGCCGACGAGGCCGGCGGGCCGCTCACCGATCGCTTCGTGATCTCGCTGGGCACTTATCTGCTGAGCACGGACACCCAGGTCCGGCTGAACGGCACGGCCGGGACAGTGGGCAGCGACGTCGATCTCAAGCGCGACCTCGGTCTGCATGACTCCACCCGTTTCCGCCTGGACGGTTCCTGGCGCTTCGCCCGCCGTCACCAGCTCACGGTGCTCTACTTCGACAATACCTCCTCGGCCACGCACGCCATCGATCGCGAACTGACCATCCGCGACACGGTCTACCCGGTGAACGCCGAGCTCAGCTCGAAGATCCGCTTCGACATCGCCGAGCTCATCTACCAGTACAGTTTCCTGCAGGGGCCGACTTACGACATCGGTGCCTCGGCCGGCATCCACGCGATCAAGTTCGACCTGAGCGTCAGCGGCATGGGAACCGTCGGGGGCGTGGGAGGCAAGGTCAGCCAGCAAAGCGCCGATACCACCGCGCCGCTGCCGGTGTTCGGCCTGCACGGTCTGTGGGAGTTCCATCCCAGGTGGTACCTGGATGCGCGTGCCCAGTACTTTGGGCTGAAGTATCAGCAGTACGACGGACACCTGTGGGACCTGCGGGCCAGCGCCACGCGCATGGTCAGCCGGCACTTTGGCGTGGGCCTCGGCTGGGACAGCTTTCGTACCGATGTCGGCATCAGCTCGAACTCCTTCAACGGCAATCTGCGCTGGGGCTACTCGGGTCTGCAGCTTTTTGTGACCGCGACCTACTAGCCGCACGGGGACCCACACCCCAGCGCGAACGGCTCACCCGGAGCGCGGCAGAGCCAGTAAACTAGCGCCCTCGCACGCGCCTCTCCCTCATAAGCGGAGGACCGGTGACTTTCCGAGCTCAAGAGAGCCTGGGGGCAGGACGCTTCCAAGCGCTTGATTTGGTTTGTGCCGGTGCTGCCGCAGTCTGGGGGCGCGCATCTACTGGGGCCGTGGACAGATCTCGAGCGACGTGAAGATCCTGGTCAGTAACGACGATGGCTACCGCGCCGAGGGCATCCATCAGCTGCGCGCCGCACTTGCCACTCTGGCCGAGGTGACCGTGGTCGCCCCCGACCGCAACCGCAGCGGCGCGAGCAACTCGCTCACGCTCGATGTGCCGTTGCGCGTGTTCGAGGCCGAGCCCGGGGTGTACTTCGTGCCGGGGACGCCGACGGACTGCGTGCACCTGGCCATCTCGGGGCTGTTCGAGTTCGAGCACGACATGGTCGTCTCGGGCGTGAACGACGGCCCGAATCTGGGTGACGACGTGCTTTACTCGGGCACGGTGGCGGCGGCGGTCGAGGGACGCTTCCTCGGGCTGCCCACGATCGCGGTCTCGCTGTGCACCACGGCCGCAAGCGGCGGCCACTTCGCGACCGGCGCCGAAGTGGCGCGCGTGCTGGTGGCGCAGCTGCTCGAGCAGCCGCTCGAGCGGGCGCTGATCCTCAACGTCAACGTCCCGGACGTGCCCTTCAGTGCCCTGCGCGGCTTCCGTGCCAGCCGCCTCGGCTACCGCCACCGCTCGGCACCGGTCATGCGCGCCCAGGATCCGCGTGGCCGCCCGGTCTACTGGGTGGGACCGGCGGGGGCGGAGCAGGATGCCGGTCCCGGCACCGACTTCGACACGGTTACGCAGGGGTTCGTCTCCGTGACCCCACTGCAGGTGGATCTCACCCGGCACGCCGCGCTGCCGCAGCTGAGTCACTGGCTCGGGGCACTCAATGGCTGACACGCGCATGGCTGGCATCGGCATGACCAGCGCCCGCACCCGCGATCGCCTGGTCCAGCGGCTGCGCGAGCAGGGTATCAGCAACCTCGCCGTGCTCGAGCGCATCCGCAACGTGCCGCGCCACATCTTCGTCGACGAGGCGCTCGGCAGCCGCGCGTATGAGGACACGGCGCTGCCGATCGGCTTCGGGCAGACGATCTCCCAGCCCTACATCGTCGCGCGCATGACCGAGGCGCTGCTCGAGGGCGGCGCTGCCGACAACGTGCTCGAGGTCGGCACGGGCTGCGGCTACCAGACGGCGGTGCTGGCTCCCCTGGTCGCTCATCTGAATACCATCGAGCGCATCGAGCCGCTGCTCGCGCGGGCGCGCGAGCGGCTCAAGGAGCTCGGCATCCGCAACGTGCGCCTGCGGCATGGGGATGGCAGCCTCGGGTGGAAGGCGCACGCCCCCTTCGATGCGATCCTGGTCGCCGCCGCGCCGCTCACGGTCCCGGAGGCGCTGCTGAAGCAGCTGCGGGTCGGTGGCCGTCTGGTCGTGCCCGTCGGGCCCGAGGGCGAGCAGCAGCTGGTGCGCTTCACGCGCGGCGAGCAGCGCGTCGAGCGCGAGGTACTCGGCTCCGTCGCTTTCGTTCCGCTTCTCGGCGGAACCGCCTGATTTTCCTTGCTGCGGCGCGATGTGCAGTCAGGAGTTAGATTAGGAAACAAACATAATTGGTTGAAAACAAATAATAAAAAATACCCTGAAATCCGCCATAGGATCGCGGCACACGAAAAAGTACTGGAAAAACAGGGGAATTCTCACCAGAACGCGTTGCAACATCGCGCGTGTCGCGCGGGGAAATTCCTTTGCGTCTCAGCAAGCTTGCGCGGACTTCTGCAACACGCTTAACATGCCATCCCTGTCTCCTAACGACGACAGCTAGCAGGAGGGTGACCGGCAGAAGACACAGGGAGGAGGGAGTCGCAACAAGAGCAAGAAAATTCGAGACAACAAGAAGAACAGTGCAATTGTTCGAGTCTGTCAGCTTCGAATGATTGTTTGGTTGGTTGACCCTCCCCTTGTGTCTTCTGCCGATCGTCTTCCGGCAGCGCAGGCACTCAGCGCAAGAAGAGCGCCGCGGCGACCCGCCGCTGCTCCTGCACCAGCACGTTGAACGTCCGGCACGCCGCGCCGAGCTGCATCGCTTCCAGTCCCACGTTGTGCGCCGCGAGAGCGCGCCGCAGCTCGCTCGGCGCGAACTGCTGGCTCATGCCGGTGCCGAGGAGCACGAGCTCCGGCGCGAGCGCGAGCAGCGCTCCCGCGTGCGTTGCGTCGAGCTCGGCATACACCTGCGGCCCCCACCCGGTCAGCAGCTGCTCGCGGGTCACGAGGCAGCTGCCGTGCACGCGCTGCGCACCGACGCAGATCTCCGAGTCCGAGTAGCTGCGGATCAGGTTGCCGCCGGCGGCGGCTTCGAGGTTGAACTGCACGGTGGCGCTACGATAGCGCCCGTGCGCGAGCTCGTCATAATCCTCACCGACCTTTACCTGGGCACCGAGCAGCCGGACGCGCCGGCCGGCTGGGCGCTGCCGGGGCTCGAGCAGGTCGGGCGCTTCGCCGCGCCGCAAGCGCTGCCCGGAGGCTGGCGCGCCTGGGTCGCGGGGCGCATCGGGCGCGCTGACCTGAGCCACATCGCGCCGGCACGCATCGCCGCGGTGGCCGCCGGCGGCGCCCACTCGCCCTGCTGGCTGGCCGCGCCGGTGCACCTGAGCGCGGGGCTCTCGCGCGTGCACCTGGACCACCGCGGGCTGCTGCGGCTCGGGGCTGCCGAGCAAGGCCGCCTGCTGGCGAGCTTCGCACGGGCCTTCGCGGGCGCGCCGCTGCAGCTCGCGGCACTGCCGAGCGGGGATTTCCTGCTGCACGCGAGCGGCATCGAAGCGCTGCCGGGCGCGGAGCCCGCGCGCAGCGCCGGCGGGGAGCTCGCCCGGACGCTTCCCGGGGGCAGCCCCGCCTTGCGTCGCGTTTGGGCGGAGATTGAAATGTGGCTGCATGGGGAAGCCCTCAACAGCGAGCGCGCCCAGCGCGGGCTGCAGCGCCTCACGGCCCTGTGGCTGTGGGGCGCCGCGGGGAGCGAGGCTCCCGTGACCGCCCGGGTGCTCGCGCCGGCGCCCGCCGCCTTCGCCTGCGAGGCATACCTCGCCGGTCTGTGGCGGCTGCACGGGCTCGAGTGCACCGACCCGCCAGCTGATGTGGCGGCGCTGCTGCCACTGCGCGCGCCGTGCACGGTAGTCGCGCTGTCCCTGGCCGAAGCGCTGCAGCGCGCACCGCACGCAACCTTCTGGCAGGCGCTGGCAGGACTGGACGAGCGCTTCATCGCCCCGGCACTTGCGGCGCTGCGGCGCGGGCAGCTGGGCGAGCTCACGCTGCTCGCCAACGACCGCGCCCTGCGCGTGACGCGCCACGCGCTGCTGCGGCGCTGGCGGCGCGCCGCGGCGGGACTTGCGAGCCTGCAATGGGCCTGAGGATCGTGCGCCGCGTGCCGGCAGCGCCGGTGAGCTACGGTGCGGCGCTGCACCCGGTCCTGCAGCGCGCCTACGCCGCGCGCGGCGTGCGCTCGAGCCGGGAGCTGGACCACTCGCTCGAGCGGCTCTTGCCGGTCGGCACGCTCGAGGGCATCGCGGCGGCGGTGGAGCTGCTGCTCGGGCACCGCGGCGGGCGCGTGCTGGTGGTGGGGGATTTCGATGCCGACGGCGCCACCAGCTGTGCGCTCATGGTGCGCGCCCTGCGCGCGCTTGGCTTCGGCCACGTGGATTTCCTGGTACCGAACCGCTTCCGTTTCGGCTACGGCCTCACGCCCGAGATCGTGGCGCTGGCCGCCGAACGTAATCCGAGCCTGATCGTCACCGTCGACAACGGCGTTTCCAGCCAGGCGGGCGTGGCTGCCGCGCGCGCCGCAGGCATCGACGTGCTGATTACCGACCACCACCTGCCGGGTGCCGAGCTGCCCGCGGCCAACGTCATCGTCAACCCGAACCTCGCGGGCAGCCGCTTCGGCAGCCGCGCGCTGGCCGGCGTCGGGGTGGCCTTCTACGTACTGGCGGCACTGGCGCGGCAGCTCGGTGGCGAGGTCGCGGCGGACTTCCGCCTCGCCACCCTGCTGGACCTGGTGGCACTCGGCACCGTGGCCGACGTGGTACCGCTGGATGCCAACAACCGCGTGCTGGTGGTGCAGGGGCTGCGGCGCATCCGCGCCGGACGCTGCGTGGCCGGCATCCGCGCGCTGCTCGAGCTCGCGCAGCGCCCGCGTGCGGAGCTGACCGCCGCGGACCTGGCCTTCGCCGTGGCGCCGCGGCTGAACGCGGCCGGGCGCATCGATGACATGAGCATCGGCATCCAGTGCCTGCTGAGTGACGATGAGGCCGAGGCGCGCGCGCTCGCGCTGCAGCTGGATGCGCTCAACGAGGAGCGGCGCCACATCGAAGCGCGCATGCAGCAGGAGGCGCTCGCGGCGGTGCGCCTGCTGAGTGAGCCGGCGCCCGGGGCGGCGCAGCGCAGCGGCGTCGTGCTGTTTCACGAGGACTGGCACCAAGGGGTCGTCGGCCTGGTCGCCAGTCGCGTGAAGGAGCGCCTGCGCCGGCCGGTGGTGGCCTTCGCACGCGCCGATGCGGCCACGCTGCGCGGCTCGGCGCGCTCCGTGCCCGGCGTGCACATCCGCGACGTGCTCGATGCCATCGCCGCCGCCCATCCCGAGCTCATCAGCCGCTTCGGCGGCCACGCCATGGCCGCGGGGCTGACGCTCGCGGCGCCGGCGCTCGAGCCCTTCGCGCGCGCCTTCGACGCCGAGGTGCGCCGCTGGCTCGAGGCTGCCGGCCCGCAGGATGCGATCGAGACCGACGGCGAGCTGCGCCTGGAGGAGATCGCACTCGAGACGGCGCAGGCGCTACGCGCCGGGGGACCGTGGGGCCAGGCCTTCCCGGAGCCGAGCTTTGATGGCCTGTTCCGCATCCGCAGCGCGCGCGTGATCGCTGAGCGGCACCTCAAGATGTGGGTCGAGCCGGGCGCGAGCGGGCGGCAGTTCGATGCCATCGCCTTCAACCACGTGAGCCCGGACAGCTCGTTCGTCGCGCCCGAGGGACTGGCGCAGCTGGTCTACCGGCTCGAGGTCAACGAGTATCAGGGCGAGCGGCGGCTGCAGCTGCTCGTCGACCACCTGCTGCCGGCGGCTACCTAAAGCTGCGCGCGCGGTGCTAGCATCCTGCGCCGCGCTGCGCACTCACTGCGCGCGC
>Ga0335077_10005588_pt1 | contig 15442 bp, 16 predicted proteins | sample Lox_Sample_31_FD_207151 | JGI IMG/M metagenome (GOLD analysis project Ga0335077, IMG submission 207151) | Soil microbial communities from Loxahatchee National Wildlife Refuge, Florida, United States - Lox_Sample_3.1 | ecosystem: Environmental > Terrestrial > Soil > Wetlands | place: USA... | reverse complement strand
TGAGCTTGGCGGGCCCCGCAAAGGCCTGAAGATTCCCCAGCATGTGCATGATGAGGAAGCCGATCATGATGAGTCCGGTCACTCCCATCACGACCTTCTTCCCCGGCGTCGAATCCCAGAAAGCCAGCAACCGCTTCACGCCAGCGTCCTCATGGTCTCCGCGACGGCGGCTGCGCTCCTGTGAAGGTCCGCCCGTTCCACGTCGGTGAGCGTGACCTCGAGGATCCCCTCGAGGCCGCGGCGCCCCAGCTTGCACGGCACTCCGCAGAACACATCTCGCAATCCGTACTCACCGGTGAGCCAGGCGGCGCAGGGGAGAATCCGCTTCTTATCGAGCACGATGGCCTCGGCCATCTGCACCGCGGCGGCGCTAGGCGCGTAGTATGCGGAGCCGGTCTTGAGGTAATTCACGATCTCCGCGCCCCCGTTCCGGGTGCGCTGCACGATAGCCTCGAGCTTCTCGCGCGGCAGCAGCTGGGAGACCGGAATGCCGGAGACGGTGGTGTAGGAGACCAGCGGGACCATCGTGTCGCCATGACCACCCAGCACCATGGCCTGGATGTCCTCCACCGACACCTCGAGGGCCTCGGCCAGAAAGGCGCGGTAGCGGGCCGTATCAAGCACTCCGGCCATCCCGATCACCCGTTCCCGCGGAAATCCGGTGGTCTGCATCGTGACGTAGCACATCACGTCCAGGGGGTTCGATACCACGATGACCATGCTTCCCGGTGCCACTCGCTTGATCTCCTGGGACACCGAGCGAACGATCCCGGCGTTGGTCTTGACCAGGTCGTCGCGGCTCATACCGGGCTTTCGCGCGATCCCGGCGGTGACGATGAACAGCTCCGAGCCCGCGGCGACGTCGTAGCCGTTGCTTCCCACTACGCGGGAGTCGAAGCCCTCGATAGGGGCGGACTCCCATTGATCCAGAGCCTTGCCCTGCGGCACCCCCTCGATGACATCGACCATTACGACGGTGCGGGCGAGCTCCTTCTCCGCGACACGCTGCGCGGCCGTCGCGCCCACATTGCCAGCGCCGACCACCGTGATCTTGTTGAACATACGCAGGACAGAATGGGTGAGAGAAATGCCACCGCGGCGCGATGATCGATGCCGGATGATCAGTGCCGAAAGGTACCTCGGCCCTGCCACAGGGCAAACCCCCGCCGCTCAAAAAAAGCGACGGGGCGAGTCGCCTCGCCCCGTCGGATGCGCGCCCGCTCCCTTCCTCATGTGCCCAGCGGGTTGCAGCTGGTGCCGAGGTTGCGCGCGGCGCACTCGTTGGCCGGAATCGGCATTCGCGTGGGCACCTGGCCCCCGGGAACCGCCGGCTCGATGGTGTTGAGGCGACCATACCGCCGCGCGTCCACCCAGCGCGCTCCCTGCTCCCACAAGAGTGAATAGCGCCGGTTGTACAGCAGCTCATCGATGAAGGCCGACTGGGGGCTCGCCGTGGTGAGCGTGGTCGGCGCCAGGCCGCCCGCGTTCACACGAACCAGATCGAGGTCCGTAATGGCCGCGGCCAGGTTATTGAGCCCGATGTTGGCCTCGGCCCGGAGCAGCACCAGCTCCTCGTCCCGGATGATCGGGATCGAAGCGTTCTGATCGGGCTGGCCGCCGGTGAAGTAGACCGCGAACTTGCGGTTGACCGAGAACGGAAAGCCCGAGAGCGTGTAGTTCACGGTGGAATCGCTGGGATCGATAAAACTCAGCTTGTCCAGCACGCGCTGATCGGGCTGGCCGCCGGGCTGGAGTTGGGCATCATCCACGTTGAAGTTCAGCGCGAAGTACGTCGTCCCATTCAGGGGCTCGGACAGATCATTGGTGATATCGCCGGGGCGGGTCGAGAAGTCGAAGTAGGCGCCCGTACCGAAGTCCGCCGCGCTGTTGGTAACGAACGAGAGACCCAGCGCCGTCAGGGCGTTGTTGTAGCAGGTCGCTCCACACGAGGGGGTAGCGGTGGCCCGGAAGAGCCAGGCCCGCGCAGCCAGGGCCCGGTTGACCTTGAGGAAAGTGGCCGGTGTGTCGAACCCGCTGAAGCCGGCGGGCATGGGGAAGAAGAAGCCGCCACCAGCATCGGCGAGGCTGTCCTGCGCCGCGTCGAGGTCGCCGATGATATACCCGTAGACACTGTCCTCTGAGACGAACGGCGCCGGCGCGGCGCTCACCGGCCGGTCGACGTCGACGGGGGCGCCGAGTGCCCCTCGAGCCTCGATCACATAGAATAGCGCCAGAGCGCGGAGCGTTCGGCCCAGAGCAATAGCGCCGGCGCGATCCTGCGCGCTCAGGTCCGGGGCACGCGGCACAGCGTCCATGAAGACGTTGATGCTCCGGATGCTGGCGTACTCGTTGAACCAATCTGCGCCGCCGAACTGGGTGGTGCTGAGCGGGCCGAAGAAGGGCTCCTGGTAGTCGGGCTGGTTGTTGCCGGCCAGGTTGGCGCCTTCGCGCCCCATCGAGCCATACCGCCAGATAATGGAGACGATGTCGCTGCGCGCCCCGATGAACAGCCCGTTCGCGGCCAGCTTCAACTTGGCCATATTCGGGTTGTTGGTCAGGTCGCTCAGCGTCGGATTGTTCGGGTCAGTCACGTTGAAATCGCCGCACCCCGAGAGCAGGCCCCCGGCCACGGCAGCCGCGAGGATGCCGCGGCGAGCGAGTACAGAGAGAACCGGGCGCATGGTCAGAACCCCACCTGGACGTTGAAGGAGAAGTTGCGCGAGGGTGGATAGGGACCCAGGTCCACGTTGCGGGTAATGGCCTGGTTACCGAAATTGCTGCTCTCCGGGTCATAGCCGAAGTACTTGGTGAAGAGCAGCAGGTTCCGCCCGGTAAATCCGATCCGCGCATTGTCCGCGCCCGCGAAGAGCTTCTGCACCCAGCGCTGCGGCACGTTCCAGAAGAGGCTCACCTCGCGCAGTTTCAGGAACGTGGTCGACTGGACGAAGGGGGTGGCGATCCCGGTGAAGCAGGCGTTGACTCGCGCCTGCCCCGACGGCGACCCGTCATCCGACGCCAGCTGGTTGCAGTCATAGAGCGACAGCGTCTGGTTCTGGGCCGCCCCGCCCTGCTGCCAATCCCACAGCATCGACATGGACAGGTTCTTCCAGGTCACATCGTTGGCCAGCGTGATCCGGAAGTCCGGATTGGCATCACCGAGGATCTTGGTGATCGGATTGCCGTTGACGTCGTAGCCGACCGTCCCGATGATCTGGGTCGCGGAGGCGCCCGGCTGGATGAAGAACTCACCGAACGCGAGGCCGAACCCCGCCGTGGCCGGCCGATAGCCCGGCACCGGCAGCGAGAGCACCAGGTTCCGGAAATCGGTGTAGGTGGCGCTCACCAACCAGTTGAGGTCCTTGGTCCGGACGGGGACCACGCCGGCGGCAAGCTCGACCGAGATGTTCCGCATGCTGCCGCCATTCAGGAACTCCGTGCTGAAGCCGCTTGACGACGCCGGCGTCCGGGGGAGGATCAGGTTGCTGGTGACGTTGCGCGCCCAAGTCGCCTGAAAGGTCGCGCGCCCGTTCCAGAACTCGGCGTCAACCCCGGTCTCGAACTCCTTCACCAGTTCCGGCTCGATGTTGGCGTCGCCGGCGCTGGTGGAGACGGTCGTCGCGCCGTTGTTGCTGTAAGTCTGGCCGCCAATCAGGGAGGTGTACTTCTGGCCGAATTGGGGCTGGTTGCCGGTCTCGCCGTACGCCGCGCGGATCTTGACGTTGCTCCCCTCGCCCAGGAGCCCGGGGAACTTGTAGGCCCCCGAAGCCCGGGGATAGAACCAGAGCTTGCTGACATCACCGAAGAGGCTGCTCCGCTCGGCCCGGAAGCTCCCGAGCAGGACCAGGCGCTCCTTGAGGGTCAACAGTTCCTCCGCGCCATAGAACGCCAAGGTGCGCTCGACCGTCTGAGTCTCCATGGGCGCGCTGAAGACGGAGCCCTGACTCACATCGGTCTGGCCGGGCAGGATGCCGGTCGCCGTGAGGCGGCTGGTATTGAGCTGGCGATCCTCGTACTGCACACCGACCGAGGTGGTGGCCCGCAAGCTCTGGCTCGGCGACAGGTAGGTGTGAATCGCGTTCAGGTTCCAGTTCAGGTCCCGATTGTCGGCGTTGCCCAGAGTGATCACGCCCGGCGCCGGGAGGGTCTGCTCGAAGGTGAGCGTCGGCGGGGCAATGATCTTGTTCTTCTGATTGAAGAAGTCCGCACCACCGGCCGCGACGAACTTGAGGGACTGCTGGTTGCTGGTCCACGCGTTCCAGGTGAGGGTCGCGCCACCCGTATACCGGATGACGGTCTCCCGGTTGGTGGCGAGCGCCGCCGTCTGCAGGGGGTTGGCGCCGAAGTAAGTGATTCCCGGCGACGGGTACACGCCATTGACCGGCGTGAGAGGGATGAAGCTCGGAATGTAGGCAAGCGCGTAGGTGACGCTCGCGCCGGTGTTGTCGTTGTTGGTGAAGCCCTTGTCGTTGTTGTTGCGGACAAAGGCGTTGGTGAATTCAAGGTTGAGATTGTTGGTGAGCTGCTGGCCGACGTTGGCGCGCAGCGTCTGCCGGTCCTCTCCGGTGTTGGTGATAATGCCCGGCGTGTTCATCCACGCCCCGGAGACGAAGAAGTGGGACCGCTCCGAACCACCGCTCACGTCCAGCTGGCTCTCATAGGAGACCGGCTTGTTGCCGGCCAGTTCTTGGAGGTGGTCGTAAGCGGGCAGCTTGCCGTTGACCTCAAGCGAACGAATGAGGGCGCTGTCGCCCGGGTAGAGGGCAAACGCGGAGGTGGTATCGAAGGTCCGGAAACCGGGGCCCCGAAGCAGCTCGGAGAAGCCCACCCGCTGGGTGATATTCGCCCGGATCTTGCCCGCCTGACCCCGCTTGGTGTGGATGATGATCACGCCGTTGGCCGCCTTGGAACCGTAGATCGAGCCGGCCGCGGCGCTCTTGAGCACCTCGATCGATGCGATGTCGTCGGGATTGATGTCGGCCAGCCGGTTGGTGCCGTCGTCCTGCGCGTTGGCGTTCCCGATGTTCGAGCTGCTTGCCGTCACCGTGGAGAGCCCCGACGGAACGGTCACGTTGCTGTAGATGATGCCATCGACCACGATCAGGGGATCGGCATTGCCGATGATCGTGTGCGGGCCACGAATCTGCACCTGCGCTCCGGCCCCGGGCGCCCCGGAGTTGGTCTGGATGTTGGCGCCGGCAATCCGGCCCTCCAGTGCCCGGTCCACGGACTGCGCCTGCACCTGATTGAGATCGGCCCCATCGACCAGCGCGGTCGAGGTCGTCGCGTTCTCGCGGGTTGTCGCGGTGGCCTGGCCGGTCACGACCACTTCCTCGAGTTTGAACACGTCCTGCTCCAGTGCGATCTTGACCTCGTTCTGATCGGCGGCGACCGTGACCTCGTTCCGTTTCCGCCCGATGGCGCGCGCCACCAGGCGCACCGGCCCCTCGGGAACGTTCATCACGAACTGTCCGTGCAGGTCGGTCTTGGCCCCGGCGACCTGCCCGACCAGGGTGACCACTGCCTCCGGCAGCGGCGTGCCATCCTCGGCACGCGTCACGGCCCCGGTGATCTGGCGCTGCTGTGCCGCGAGTATCACCGGCAAGAGCAGCGACAGCGGGACCAGAAGAATCCCGAACGTGCGATTGCGCATGCATGCTCCACAATGAATTGAGTTCACAACGCCAGCAGCACCGGAGGGACTCACCCGGAGCCGGAAGGGGACGCGCTCGCAAACAATCGGCAGCTCACCGCAAGGCGGTGCGCGCTACGAACAGATCGGGTCGGTCGGAATCAGTATGCGGAGCGCCCGAGGGGCGCGGTCGGCGCACGATAGCAGGTGAGCAATGAGATACGCGCCGAAAGGGAACTCGGCAAGAGGGGGGAAGTGCCGGTCTAGCGGTGGCGAGGCCGCGTGGCAGATGCCGACTTCCGTCGGCGGGGGCGGCTCGATGTCGGGATTTCGTTCCCCTTTGCGGCGGCGGGCGGGTGCACGCCGAGACGGCCAAGGCCCTCATAAAGCACAATGCTGACCGCGTTGGCGAGGTTCAGGCTCCTGACCCTGCCGGGCATGGGGATCCGGAAGCACCGCTCGGGATGCTTCTCCAGGATCTTGGCGGGCAGCCCGTCGTTCTCGTTGCCGAAGACCAGGACGCTGTTGGCTGCGAAGGGAGCATCCCGATAGTCCCGTTCGGCATTGGCGGAGAAGTAGAGGCAACGCTCGCGGCTGATCGCGTCCCGGAACCGGAACCAGTTGGGGTGGACCCACAGGTCCACCTTGTCCCAGTACTCGAGGCCGGCACGCCGCACCTCCCGGTCGTCCAGACTGAACCCGAGCGGTTCAATGAGGTGGAGCGGCGTGTCCGTTGCGACGCACAGCCGCGCGATATTCCCGGTGTTGGGAGGGATGCGGGGCTCGATCAGAGCGATATGCAGGGTCATGGCCGCAACAGGAGAACTCGTGTCACCCACCGCGCGTATGCATCTCGCGGCGCGGATCGGCGCGGAGTGCATCAAGCGTATACAACGCACCACGGTCGGCGGTCGCGGCACGTTCCTCGGCGCCCCGATCCGCTCGCCCCCGCCACGCATTCTCGATAAGAGCTGCAAGCTCCGCGTCGCTCGCTCCGTCACGGAGTGGGTACCGAAGATCGAGCCCCGAATCGGCGTAGAGGCAGAGGAGGAAGTGCCCGTCCGCCGTGAGCCGGGCCCGGTCACAGGTCCGGCAAAAGGGCCGAGTCGTTGAAGCGATGATGCCGACGATCGTGCCATCCGGCAGCCGGTATCGGTCGGCAGGCGCGCTCGCGAGCCCGTTCACGACGGGCTCGATTCCGCCATAGCGCCGCGCCAGCCGATCGAGGATCTCCCGGGCGGACACCACCGCCTCGGGGCGCCATCCCGTCGCCCCGCCAACGTCCATGTATTCGATGAATCGAACCTCGAGGTCGTGCTCCTTCCCGAACTCGACCAGGTCGCAGATCTCATCCTCGTTGAACCCGCGCATAATCACGCTGTTCAGTTTGGTGCCACGGAACCCGGCGGCCTCGGCGGCACCAAGGCCATCCACGATATCGGCATGGCGCGGGGTCCGCGCGAACTCGCGGAGCCGTTCCGCCCGCAGCGTGTCCAGGCTCACGGTGAGGCGGCCCAACCCGGCCGCTTTGAGGGGCCGGGCCAGTCCCGCGAGGAGCAGCCCGTTGGTCGTGAGGGCAAGATCATCCAGACTCGGCTGGGACGCGAGCATCCGGATCAGCACTGGCAGATCGTGGCGCAGTAGCGGCTCCCCGCCGGTGAGCCTGATCTTCTCGACGCCGAGCCGCGTGAAGATGCCCGCGAGCCGATCGATCTCCTCGAAAGACAGCACCGACTCCCGCGGCAGCCACCGATACTCGGCCTCCGGCATGCAGTAGCGGCAACGCATGTTGCAGCGATCCGTAACCGAAATCCTGAGGCTCCGGAGACGGCGCCCCAGTTGATCCGTGGGTGCAGCTGAACGCGGCTCGCTGGGAGGAGACTGCATCATCTCGACTCGACCTCCGCCACTGCTGGACGAGCGGTCGGGTCCACCCAGGCAACCGTCCCGTCGGCGTAGGTCTCCTTCTTCCAGATCGGCACGCGGCGTTTCACTTCCTCCACCACGTATCGACAGGCGTCGAAGGCCTCCGAGCGGTGGGCGCCCGCCGCTACCACTCCGATCGCGGCCTCGCCAATCGCCAGCGTGCCGACCCGATGAGTCAGGGCCACGCGGACCGGCCATCGGGATTCGGCCTCGGCGACAATCCTCCGAGCCTCGGTCTCCGCCATTGCCTCGTAGGCGACGTACTCGAGGCGGACCACGCCCTTCCCATCCTGATGATTCCGCACCACGCCCAGGAAAGAGGCGAGACCGCCCTGCCCCTCGTCAACCACGGAATCCATGAGTGCCGCAAGATCAATGGCGGACCTGGAGAGGAGACTCGACATCGCTCTAGCCCCCGGCCATCGGCGGAAGCACGGCCAGCTCATCGCCCTCGCCGACCGGCGAATCGAGCCTCGCATGCACCTGGTTGAGCGCCACCAGCGGGCGATCCGGAAGCCGGTTACCCCCAGGCACTCGCCGCCTCAGCTCCCGGAGCACGTCGGCAACCGTCGCCGGCGCGGGCACGCCGACCTCTACGGCCGCTTGGCCAAGCAGGTCCGCATAGAGAGCAAAGAGCAGCACTCGAACCGTCATATCGCTAAGATAACTGCGCCCCGCCCAGAGACACCGAGGGGCGGGTCATTGGACCCGCCCCGCTATCGGCCAGCCTGAGGAAGCGCTTCAGTCTGATTCGCCCGCGTCGTCCGCCGTCGCTTCGTAGGGCTCATCGGCGACCAGTGCCCGCAACTCCTTGCTGGGCTTGAACACCGGTACGGGCCGGGCGGCCACTTCGACGGGATCACCGGTCCGGGGATTCCGAGCCATTCGGGTCTTGCGGCGACGGATCTTAAACGTCCCGAAGCCGCGTACCTCGATGTTGTGCTGATTCTTAAGCGCTTCCTTGACCGCCTCGAGGAACGCGTCCACCACTCGCGCGCAGTCCTTCTTGGAGATCATGGGACCGGCGGTGCGGGCAATCGACTCGGTTACCCGTTCGACGAGATCGGCCTTGGTCATGCGTTCCCCCGGGGGGTCTTCGCGCCGAGTGCCCCGGCAGGGGCACTAGAATGCTTGAGAGACTATGGCCTTAACCGTTGTCTGTCAAGGGGTTGGGCCATCGGCGGCTTCAGCCGCCCATCAGCCGGAGGAATTCCAGGAAGTGAGGGTGGGCATCGTGCGGGCCGGGCGAGGCCTCCGGGTGGTACTGCACTGCGAACACCGGAAGTTCTTTGTGGCGAATGCCTTCCACAGTGCCGTCATTCAGGTTGACATGGGTCACTTCGAGGCTTGGCGCGCCGGGGACGTCCCGATCCTCGCCCTTCACCGCGAATCCATGATTCTGGGACGTGATAAGTACTTGCCCTGTCGCCAGATCGCGGACTGGGTGGTTGCCGCCGCGATGCCCATAGGGGAGCTTCACTGTCTCACCGCCGAAGGCAAGACCTAGCAGCTGGTGGCCGAGGCAGATGCCGAATGTAGGCAACCCGCGAGCCGTGAGCTCCCGGATGTTCCGAATGGCGTAGTCCACCGCCGCCGGATCCCCCGGGCCATTTGAGAGGAAAAGGCCGTCAGGCCGGAGTTCCTTCACCTCCGCGGCCGGCGTCGTCGCGGGAACCACTGTGACTCGGCAGCCGGTTCGTCCGAGCATTCGGACGATATTCCGCTTCATTCCGTAGTCCACCGCGACCACGTGCCGTCCGCGCTTCCCCTCCGTGTACCGCTCTTTGGTGCTGGCCCGCGTAGCGAGATCGAGCCCCTCCATGGAGGGGGACTCCATGAGCTGCAGGGTGAGCTGCGGCGTGGGCTCCCTGCCCTCCGCCACCACACCACGCATGGCACCCCGCTCCCGGATGTGACGGGTAAGGCGCCGCGTGTCCACTCCCTCGAGGACCGGGATACGGCATTCTGCTAGCCAGGCGTCCAGGGAGCGTTGGGACCGCCAGTTCGATGCCCGCCGCGCCATCTCCCGAACCACGACCCCGGCCACCTTGGGCCCGCCAGATTCCATATCGTCGTCGTTGACGCCGTAATTGCCAATCATCGGGGCGGTCATGACCACGATCTGGCCGAGGTAGCTGGGGTCGGTGAAGACCTCCTGGTATCCACTCAGGTTGGTGGTGAACACCACTTCGCCGAAGGCCGCCTCCAGCGGGCGGTGGCTGGTACCAGGGTACCAGGTGCCGTCTTCGAGCAAGACAAAAGCGGGGCGGCCGGTCATCTCGGCCCCCCGCTTCTCACGCGACTCGACATTCTTGGTCAGTGCCCCGGCTTGGCAGGCGCGGCTGGTGCCTTGGCCCCGGCGGAGGTCGAGGGGGGGGCCGTCCCTGCTCCAGCGCCTGGAGCGGAGGATGGAGCGGGCGCGGGCTGCAAGGGCAGCGCCGTCCCACCAGGATTCGCCGCTCCGGATTCCGGGTTGGTCTGCAGCGGGAGCGCGGCAGGCGGGGCGGCCGGAGTTGACTGCCGGATCCGCTCCAGGACCTCGTTGCTGGCACTGTTCCGCGTCGGGGCTACCAGAGAGAGGAGCAGCGCCAGCCCGAGAAACATGCCGCCGCAGATCCAGCTCATCTTGGTCAGCAGGGTCACCGCCTGGCGGCCGCCCACCACGAGGTCGGTGGTCGCCCCACCCAGACTCGCCAGTCCGCCGCCCTGTCCGGCCTGCAGCAGGACCACCGCAGCCAGGAGCAGGCCGTCGAGAATCATTACTGTCAGCAGAAACGCGTACATGAGTCGCCTCGTAAAAGCCGAGGGATTTTAGCGGAGGAGCCCGGGCTTCGGTAGGGCTGGGCTGAGCTCAGGGCATGGTGGCTACGATGCGCGCCCAGCCCACGGGATCGAGGCTGGCGCCGCCCACCAGCACTCCGTCGATCTCCCGTTCGGCCAGCAGCGAAGCCACATTCCCCTGGTTGACGCTCCCCCCGTACAGCACGGGAACCCGGCCGGCCGGCCGGGCTCCGAGCCGGTCCAACTCGTCGCGAATCCCACGGTGTACGGTCGCCGCATCGCCGGGCGTGGCGTTGCGCCCGGTGCCGATTGCCCAGACGGGCTCGTAGGCGATCATCACCTGTGGCCAGGCCTCCGCTGCGATGCCTTCGAGTCCAGCGCGCAGCTGGCGGATGCAGACGTCGAGCGTGGTGCCGGCGTCACGCTCCGCCAGTGTCTCGCCCACGCAGAGCATGGCCCACAGTCCCTGGGCGAGGAGCGCGCGGACCTTCTTCCCGGTCTCCGCGTCGGTTTCGCCGAAGACGTGTCGCCGCTCAGAGTGACCCACCAGCGCCCCCGAGGCCCCCGCTCCCCGCGCCAACGTCGTTGACGTGGCCCCGGTGAAGGCTCCCTTGGGCTCCCAATAGACATCCTGGGCCCCGGTGCGGATGTCGGCGCGCCCCTGAAAGGCCGTGCTCGCGGCCTCGAGCGAGACCGCGGACGGGAAGAACCACAGGGTCCGCCCGGAAACCGGCGGAGCCGACGCGAGGAAGATCCCCGCGAAACTCCGCGCCTCGTCCGGGGCGAGGTGCATCTTCCAGTTCGCGGCAAAGACGAGGGTGCGCGCGGCCTCAGGCATCGTCCAGCGCCGCGACCCCGGGGAGGACCTTTCCTTCGAGGAACTCCAATGACGCGCCGCCTCCGGTGGAGACGTGAGTCATGCGTCCTTCGAGTCCCGCGGCGGCAACGGCGGCCGCGGAATCCCCGCCTCCCACGACCGTGATGGCGCCGTGGCCGGTGGCCTCCGCCATGGCTTTGGCGATCGCGAGGGTGCCGTGGTCGAAGGGCGGCGTCTCGAAGACGCCCATTGGGCCGTTCCATACCACGGTGCGGGCGGCCGCGATGCGCGCGGCAAAGTCCAGCTCCGTCGCCGGATCGATGTCGTACATCGCCCAACCGGCGGGGATCCGCTCCCGCGGAACGGTCTGGGTCGGCGTTCCCGGCTCGAGTTTCTGCCCGATCACCGCACCCTTCGGGAGGACCAGCTTGCTGCCGGCATCGGCCATGAGGGCGCGAGCCATGTCGATCCGGTCCTCCTCGACCAGCGAGGTTCCCGTCTCGAGCCCCATCGCGCGGAAGAAGGTGCACGCCATGGCTCCCCCGACGAGGATCGCATCGACCCGGGGGAGGAGGTTCTCGATGAGATCGATCTTGCCGGACACCTTGGCGCCGCCAAGCACCGCGACGAACGGACGTCGCGGGTGGTCGAGCGCGCCGCCCAGGTACTCAAGCTCCTTCTCCATCAGGAAGCCGGAGACCGCGGGCTTGAGGAAGCGGGCAACCGCCTCAGTGCTCGCGTGCGCGCGGTGCGCGGAGCCGAAGGCGTCATTCACGTAGAGATCCCCGAGCCCCGCGAAGACCTTGGCGAGCTCCGGATCGTTCTTCTCCTCGCCCGCATGGAACCGCGTGTTCTCGACGACTGCGACCCCGCCCCGCGGCAAGCGCTTGGTCTGCTGCACCGCGTCCGGGCTCGCGGCATCGAGAATGAAGGTGACGGGAGCCCCCAGCAGTCGCTCCAGCTCGGTGGCGCAGGGCAAGAGGCTTTGCTTGGGGTCGGGCCCCTTGGGTCGACCCAGGTGGGAGAGGAGAACTACGCGGGCGCCCTTGTCCCGGAGATACTGAATCGTCGGCAACGCGGCCCGGATCCGGGTGTTGTCGGTAACGACCCCATCCTTGACCGGGCAATTGAAGTCCACCCGCACCAGCGCGCGGCGTCCATCGAGCGCCGCCGCGTCCAGCGAGCGCAGGGAGCGTTTCATGGGTCGGTCCGCCTAGAGCTGTCGGCCGATGTACCGGAGCAGGTCAACACACCGCGCAGAGTAGCCCATTTCGTTGTCGTACCAGGACGAGACGTGGACGAGCTTGCCGTCGATGACGTTGGTGAGCGCGACGTCCACGGTGCTGGAATTCAGATTCCCGATGTAGTCCACAGAGACCAGGGGCTCGTCCGAGACGGCCAGGATTCCGCGCAGCGCCCCGGCGGCCGCAGTCCGAAAGGCCGTGTTGACTTCCTCGATCGTGACGGTCTTCGCGACCTGGCAGGTGAGGTCCACGACGGACACATCGCAAGTGGGGACCCGCAGCGAGATGCCGTCGATCTTCCCCTTCACCTCGGGAATGACGAGGCTCGTGGCTTTGGCCGCGCCCGTCGTAGTCGGGATGATCGACAGGGCCGCCGCGCGGGCCCGACGCAGGTCCTTATGGGGAAGGTCGAGGATCTGCTGATCGTTGGTATAGGAGTGGATGGTGGTCATGAAGCCGTTCACGAACCCGAAGTTGTCGAGCACGACCTTGACTACCGGCACCAGGCAGTTGGTGGTGCAACTGGCATTCGAGATCACGTGATGGGCCTTCGGGTCGTACTTGGTCTGATTCACCCCGTAGACGATCGTGATGTCTTCCTTCTTCCCTGGCGCCGAGATGACCACTTTCTTGGCCCCAGCCTCCAGGTGCTTCGCCGCCTTCTCGCGATCGGTAAAGAGGCCGGTGGACTCGAGCACCAGATCGACGCCCAGGTCTCGCCACGGGAGAGCCGCCGGGTCCTTCTGCGCCAGCACCCGGATGGATTGCCCATCCACCATGAGCGAGTCGCCTCGAGCCTCGACCGTGCCGGCGAACCGGCCGTGCACCGAGTCGTACTTGAGGAGATGGGCCAGGGTGCCGGGATCGGTCAGATCGTTGACCGCCACGATTTCGAGATCCTTGGCGCCCTGAACCCGGGCGGCGCGCAGGACGTTGCGCCCGATCCGGCCGAATCCGTTGATCGCGACTTTGATGGCCATGCTCCCTTCCGGAGTGGAGAGACGACTGCCACGGGCCGCTACCGGAGCGGCGGTCTTGCCCGCGCAAAGGTAACCGATTCCACGCCTTCGGCTCCAGCCTCCAGCAGCACCTGCCCCGCTTCCGCGAGGGTCGCCCCGGTCGTGAAGACATCGTCAATCAGCACGACGCGCTTGCCATCCGCCCCTGGTGGGCAGAGGAAAGCATCGGCCACGTTGGCCCGGCGCGCCTCAGGGGGCAGCGTGGTCTGGGTCGGCGTCTCGCGGCGTCGGATCAGGAGCCCGGTTTCGGCGACCAGCCCGGTGCGGGCCGCCAAGGCGCGCGCCAGCCGTTCTGCCTGATTGTAGCCGCGGGCCCGGAGGCGTCGCCGCGCCAGGGGGATCGGCACCAGCACGGCCCCGGGCTTGAGAGGCGCGAGTGGAGCCATCAGCCGAGCCATCGGCTCCGCGACCCGCCACCACCCTCCGTACTTCAGGTGATGCACCGCGTGACGGGCCTGGTCATCCAGCCACACCGCGCTCCGCGCCCGCCCGATCCCGTCCGGCCAGGCGGCGCAGAGGCGGCAGCTGTCCACCGGGGCCAGCGTGGGCTGGCCACAGCGAGCGCACTGCGGTTCGGGAAGCCGGCGCCAGCGCGACTGACAGGCCGGGCAGACGAGGGGATCTTCCGTTCCGACCGCGGCGTGGCATATGAGACACTCGCCCGGAAGGAGCCAGCGTTCAGCCTCCCGGGCGATTCCCTTGAGATCAGCCCAGCGCATCGTGCACGGCGGCGCGCATGATCTCGGTCGGAGGGTCCTCTTCGGGAAACCACCGCCGGAAGGCGGCCGCGCCCTGGGCGACCAGCATCGCCCGACCGTCCGCCGCGCGAAGCCCCGCCTGACGCATCTGCCGCACCCACATGGTCTCACCTGGACAGTAGACCATGTCGAATGCCACCCGGGCGCCAGGGGCCTCTTCCACAGCGATGGGAAGGTGGTCGGTCGGCTGTAGACCGAGTGGCGTGGCGTTGATGAGGACCTCGGACTCCGCGACGCGCCCCAGAGTCACGCCCAATCCGGCGACCCAAGCCTCGAACTGGGCGCGCCGGCCGGCATCGCGAGACCGCACCGCCACGCGAGCCCCCCGGGCCGCCGCCGCGGCTGCCGCGGCGCGTGCGCCGCCCCCGGTCCCGGCAATCAGCCAGGTCGACGCCGGGGCCTCGAGCATCTCCAGCCCCGCCTGGATGCCCTCGACGTCGGTGTTGTCGCCCGCTGAGCCGGTGTCACTGCCCCAGAAGGTGTTGCAGGCCCCGAGTGCCCGCACCCAGTCCGATGGCTGGTCGACCGCGCCGGCCGCGATCTCCTTGTGGGGAACGGTCACATTGCCGCCGCCGCCGGCCCGGGTAAGGCAGCGGATCAGGTCCGGGACGTCGGCCGCACGGACCGGCAGCGCAACGTAGACGGCGTCCAGGCCGAGAGCCCGGATGGCCGCGTTGTGCATCGCGGGAGAGAGGGAGTGGCCGACTGGATCGCCCAGGATGGCGAGGACCCGGGTCCTACCGCCGATCACCAAGGTGCTCACGCTCCAGGCGGAGCACGACGGCTTCCAGCAGCGCGTCGAGTTCCTGAAAGGTCTCCCGGTATCCTTCGAGCTCTCCGCCGAAAGGATCGGGAACTTCGGCGGCGGTTCCTTCCCGCCCCGCATACTCTCCCAGCAGGTGCGCGGCCTCGCCGCCCCCCAGCTGCTGCACCCGTGCCAGGTGATGCCGGGCCATGGTGAGGACCAGAGTCGAGGACGCGAGCAGTTCACGGGTCAGGAGCCGGGCGCGATGCGATGAGAGATCCAGCCCATGTTCCAGCGCGATCAGGTAGGCACCCTCGCTCGCGGGGGCGCCATCCCACGCGCCCGTTCCCGCAGAGCCTACGACGACCCCCTCCACTCCGCGCTCCTTGAGCTTGTGGCGGAGCATCGCCTCGGCCATCGGACTACGGCAGGTGTTGCCCGTGCAGATCAGCAGAATCTCGGTCACAGCAACCGCTCCGCCAGATGCAGATCCTCCTCGGTCGTCACCTTGAAGTTGCGGGCC
>Ga0335077_10005586_pt1 | contig 15445 bp, 17 predicted proteins | sample Lox_Sample_31_FD_207151 | JGI IMG/M metagenome (GOLD analysis project Ga0335077, IMG submission 207151) | Soil microbial communities from Loxahatchee National Wildlife Refuge, Florida, United States - Lox_Sample_3.1 | ecosystem: Environmental > Terrestrial > Soil > Wetlands | place: USA... | reverse complement strand
TTCACCTTTGTCCTTATCGACCTGGTATTTGATATCGCTCCCTACGGGGAAATCAGTAGCTTTCAGCTTGGTTTTGTACGAAGTGCGGCAGGTATACTGCGTCCCCGACGCCACAAAGATGAAGTCGTATTGCTGGTTTTTGTCCTTCTTGCTGGTATCGCCGGCCGGCTGAATGTCTTTGAGGGAAGTAGTCCCCTTCTGTTTGGTGCTGGCGCCCCCGGCAGGGAGGGCGCAGATGAGTGCAACAAGCAGGATCCCTTTCCAATGCCGCATGTTTCGCCTCTGCGCGGCATTGTAATACGGGTGGATCAGGGTCAATCTACTGGCAACTTTTTCAGTTTGCCGCCCTCGATCGCAGAGCGTCTGCGAGATTCGACGTGCACCCGGCGCCCGTCCTGCAGCCTGGTGATGGAACTCTTATCGCGCGATGAGGAACATCACCCAGCTGAGCACGATGGCCGATCCGCAAAACATCACAAAGCAATACAGCCCATAGCGGAACATGCGGCGGGGCGTGTCGCGCATGGTAATGCCGAACACCGTGGAGACAAACAGCGCGAAAAGGACAACGGCGGTGAAATGGGAAGGACTGATCACGCGTGCTTCCTTCCCGTGCGCAGGTTGTGCGCATCGACCGCAGCGATGACGTTGAGCATGCCGGCCACCACGATGAACCGCGTGCCCCAGTCGGCAACCGTCACCTGGACCGATTCGGCGCCCAGCCCGGCGGCGCGGCTCACCACGTAGAGCAGCCCGTTGCCCAGATCCCCGGCCAGCCCCAGCAGATCGAGAATGTCGTGCGCGTTGGCGTAGAGCTTGCCCTGCATGGCGAGCCCAAGCGCGAACATGCCGATGATGGACGCCGCCAGCAGCGCTCCCCGGTACCATTTGCGCAGCAGAAAATGCCCCGCACCCGGCACCAGCCAGCCGGCAATCAGCGGCAAATAAACGAATCCCTGCGATGCAGCCTGTGGCCCGGCCGCGGCATTCCTGTTGGGTGTAGTTGCCATTCCTTTCTGACTATAACGCACCGGGACAGGGTTTAGGTCTCAGGTTCAGGGATCAGGCTTTGGATCGCGTGTCTGGCGGAGAGACCATCCTCAATTCCCAGTCGGAATGATCCCCACGTTCTCCACCATCAGAACCACCGAGCGCTGCGGAGATCGCGTCCGGTGCACCACCTTGCGCGGCACCACGAACCCCTGGCCCGCCTTCAACTCCACGGTGCCGCCTTCGAGATCGATTAGAAACGCTCCTTCAAGGGTGAAAAAGAATTCATCATCGTCCTCGTGCTTGTGCCAGTGATACTCCCCTTCAAAGACGCCGAACCGGACCACGGAACCGTTCACCTGGCAAAGCGTCTGGTTGAACCACTTGTACTCGCAGGCGTCCGCCATCGCCTTCACGTCGATGACCTCGAGCGGGCCGTGCAGAATGTTGAGGCGGGTTTCGTAGGGGTAGGCGGCGGTGTCGGACATGGGGGCAGGATAGTCTTCGGTGTCGCTCAAAGCAAAGCCAATGTGACGGGGCACGACTCGTCCCAAGTCTCAAAGTCGAGATCTCGGGCATCCAGCTTCATTTTTGTCCTGCATCTTTGCGAATGGGTCCAAGCCGTGAAACTGCTGCGCCGAGTTCATCCTCGATGCCTGCGAGCTTATCCTGCGCCGCCTGCAGCCGTTGCTCCATCTGCTGCAGAGTTGCGGTGCGGTCCCGTTCGACGTTCCTCAACTCAGCCAGATTCGACCGTTGGCGTTCAATTTCGCTGGAAAGAGCATTTCGCTCGTCTGCGTTCGAGGCTTTGTCAAGATGCTCCTGGACAGCTTCCAATTCCGTTTCAATGTGCTTCTGTTCGATACGGACGTCGCTGAGCTTTGCCCGGGCGTTGTCGGCGCTCTCAGTGGCGCGATTCACGACCCCCTGTTGCATTTCGAGCTCTGCCACCAGGAGTTGGGTCGTTTCGGTAACCCGCATGTCCTCGTGAATCGCGCGGATCTCCAGGAGGATTTCCCGCAAGGTTTGCGAATCGGTATTGCGGCTCTGCCCGATCCCCGCGTGAACGACCGTTAAGCACACGAACCCAGCCATAACCATCCGAATCAGCATTGAGGTCCGACCTCCTGCATTATTGCGAGATCCAAGGCGAAGAATAAAGCGCTGGTTTGCCGGGAGCAACGCAGATGTGACCCGCATCGCTCCCAGGTCTCCAAAACCGGGAGACCTGGGGCACCCGCACCCGCAGCCCTTCGTCTCACTGCGCATCCGGGTGGTGATCGAAACTGATGACGCGGGCTATCTTCCAGACGCCGTCCTTCAGTTGCCAGACGTGGATGAACTTTGCTTCCCCGTGATTGCCGGGATCATCGGGATGCGTAAACCGGTGCACGCCGATCTCGACTGCGCCATATCCTTTCAGCGGGTAAACCTCCAGCGATCCGGCCACTAGCTCGCGATGCACCTTGCCGCAGATGTTGTTTTTGACCGCGTCGATCAGGCTCTGCCGGCCCAGGGCAAGCCCGGTCTGATCGTGATAAAACTCGAGGTCGTCCGTAAAGAGCGGGCCCAGCTTGTCGAGTTCGCAGTGGTTGTAGGCGTCGAATACCGCTGTGTCGAGTCCGGCAATCGTCTTGTACAACTCGTCGGTCGGGGGAAGGCCCTGATGCGCCTGGGCCAGGGACACGGCAGCACAGAAAACGAACTCCGCTACAAACAGAAGAATCGTGAGCAATCGCTTCATCGGGTCGCGCACCTCGCGGGAGGGGAATCCGTACCCTCTTCGTCTACGGATTCGGCCCGCTACCGGTTCCGGGAGCCCGTTAACGATTCGTCACTTTTTCTGCGTCCGCGGCTCGGGGGAGCCAAGATCTTCCTCGCCCGGCACATTCCCCACCCTGCTGATGATCCATGGAGTCAGCCAGCAGCAGAGCACCAGGAAGGTGCGCAACACCGGGTCGGGGACCAGCCGCTTGCCGAACGGCGTAAACGCCACCAGGATCCCGGCCGCCACCAGGATGATGGCGGTGAGGTATTGCCGCAGTGAGCTCAGGTCGGGCAGGTACCACGGAATGGGTGCCTGGCGCAGGCCGGATTTCCGAATGATCTCGGCAAGATAAATGTCCTCGTCGGCCAGCGCGTCCAGCGATTGCTCCCATATCTCCGCCCTGCCCACGGACTTGTCCATCTCGTAAACGTCCTGGAACAGCTGAAAGACTTTGGCCTCGTACTTCTGCTTGTCGCAGCCGCGATCGAAGGCGGCCGCCGCATCCAACTCCGCCTGGCTGGCGGACATGGGAGAGAACCCCAGCATTTGCGTCTCGATATCGCTCAGCGGCATATTCGCGCGCTTCGCCTGGTCAATGATGCGGTTGATCAGGAATCGCTTTGCCTTGACGACGGAGGGAGTACTCATTTCGAAACCTCGCAGACCGGCCTGGCACCGTCGCGGCGAAAGGGGAGATCGGAAAGTCAGGCCTGCAAGGGGCGAAAGCCCAAACCGTTCATGCCGCGCGGCGGTGTCACCTTACGTGGCCACCACCCAACGAACTTCTAGATACGAACCAGCTCCCGCTGAATCTTTCCCGTAACCCAGGCCTTGCCCGGCGCGGTCATCATATCCACTTCACTACGCACGCCGAACTCGGGGAGATAGATACCCGGCTCCACGGAAAAGCAGGTGTTGGGAAGCAACAGACGCTCATCGTGGGTCTCGAGATTGTCGAGATGCGCGCCGGGTCCGTGAATCTCCTGCGCAATATTATGCCCTGTTCTGTGCGTAAAGTACTGACCAAATCCGGCATTGCGGATCACAGAGCGCGCGGCATCGTCGGCTTCGAACCCGCGGATGGGCCTGCGCGCGGCAAAAGCGGACTCGACGGCGGCGATGGCTGCATCGCGAGCGTTGCGGACCGTTTCGAAGACAAGCTGCTCGCGGCCGGTCGGCTCACGGCCCACCACGCCCGTCCAGGTGATGTCGTAGAAGACGCTGCCCGGCTTGTCCACCCGTCCCCAGATGTCGATCAGCACGAAATCGCCCTGCCTGATGGGCGCGGTGCGCTCGGCGGTGGGCTCGTAGTGCGAGTCGGAGCAGTTGGCGTTCACGCTGACGTTGGGTCCGTTTTCCCAAACCAGGCCCTCGCAGCGCATGGCGTCACTCAGGAACCGGACCATCTCGAATTCCGTCAACTGGCCGGACGGCCCGCTCGCCGGATGGAGCGTGCGGCCGATCTTGTGCCAGGCTTCCTCGAGGATCACGTCGATGGCGCTCTGCGCAACCTTGTGGCTGGCAATCTGCTCTTCGTTGAGGACAGCTTCAAACTGGCTCACCAGGTCGGCCGAGCTCACGATATGCTTGCCGATGCTGCGCAGGAACTCCACCGTGCCCGCGTCGACCATGGAAACGTACATGATGTCGTTGTTGGGGGAGTACTGCATGGCGATGCGGATATCACCGTCGAGCATCAGTTCGAGCCCCTCCGCCAGTTCCTGCCAGCTGGAGTAGAGGCCTTTGCTGCCCGGAAGGGAGTCCAGCCGCCCCTGCTCGATGCGGTGGACCAGCTTGCGCGGCTCGCCCTCGGCAGGGACGTAGTAATACCAGCGCCGCGTGATGTGCGCCTTCGGGTCGAGGCCGAGAATCCGCTCCCCGATGGGATCGCGGTGATGATGGTCGTAGAACAGCCAGCCGTGATGGCCTGCCTCTTGCAGGGCCGCCTGAAGTGCATCGAGGTTCATATCCGAGATGATACGGCAGCGCATTGGATGCGTCAGGCATCGCGAAAACCATGGCTCCTGACTTCGTCTTACGCTATCATCGACGCCAATCGGGAAAACCAGTCCCCAATCGATCCCGCCTTTTTAGCAAAAATAGGTGCAAATCTGAAAGCCAGAGGGGGCCGGATGAACCTCAAGCTTGCTGTGCTCTCGTCGTGTTTTGCCCTGATCGTTGCAGTCGCGGCGGTGCCGGGATCACGCCCTACTGCGCAAAGCGCCACTACGGCCGGGTTCTCGCCGATCATTCCCAGGACCTGGGACGACCATGCCATGGCGCAGTTGGAAGTCCCGCTTGCCTATCCGAGCGCTTCGCCCAAACACGTATCCGCTGAGTACTACTACAGAATCCCGGTTCGTTCGATCTATAAGACTTACCCGGTGTATGCGCCGGGTCACGAGCCACCCGGATATATGGACTGGCTGCAAAAGCAGGAGCCGGCAGTCGTCTGGGACGACAAGGGCCACACTCCACCCCTTGGCAGCGAGGCCGATTGGATCAAGGCCGGAGAGATCGTTTTCGATTCGCCCCTCTTTTCCGGAGGACTGTTTGCCGGCTTTCCGCAGGATTCCCTGTATGTGCGACAGCCCGAGTTCTACCAGAAGACCGGCACGCCGACGGCAGCAGATGGCACGGTGCCGTTCTATCGCTATGTCATACGCCAGAAGGGACAGATCCGGATTGGGATCCTGGGCTGCGCCATGTGTCACACGCGCGTAATGCCCGATGGCTCGGTTCTCAAAGGTGCACAGGGCAACTTCCCTTTCGACCGCGCCATGGCCTATAACTACCGGACTGGTGGCGGACCGCCGCCGGTAGCGCACGCGCTGGAGCGTGCGCTTTTCGGGACTCCATGGCTTCAACCAGACCCGCAGGCTGACCTGGATCAGATGTCCATCGAGGAGATCGCGGCCCGGCATGATCCCATTCCACCCGGTGTTGTGGCGCGGCACCGCACCCGCACTCTTACGCCGGTACAGGTTCCCGACCTCATTGGGGTGAAGGACCGCCATTACTTGGACCGCACAGGGCTCCAGCAACATAGATCCATTGCGGATCTCATGCGTTACGCGGCGCTCAACCAGGGCGGAGACGATATGGCAAGCTATTCGGGGTTCATTCCCGACGGCTCTCCCCTTCCCGATCCCGACAAGGTCGCTCCCCGCTACAGCGATGAGCAGCTCTATGCGCTGGCCCTGTATGTCTACTCACTCCAGCCTCCGCCGAACCCGAACAAGCCGGATGCTCTATCCAAACGCGGTGAACAGGTGTTCCAGGGCGAGAACTGCCCGGTCTGTCACACCCCGCCGCTCTACACAAGCAACAAGCTGACCATCGCCGAGGGCTTTACGCCCCCGCCGGACGCCGACGAGAAATACGACATTCTTCCGGTCTCGGTGGGCACCGACCCCAATCTCGCGCTGAAGACCCGTCGGGGCACCGGATATTACAAGGTGCCCTCGCTAAAAGGCGTCTGGTACCGCAGCATGTTCGGGCACAGCGGCTGGTGCGCCACGCTGGAAGACTGGTTCGACCCGCGCCGGCTGCGCGACGACTACGTCCCCACCGGATTCATGCCGTATGGCGTGAAGCCGTATGCCGTAAAGGGCCATCGCTTCGGGCTGAAGCTTTCAGGAGACGACAGAAAGGCGCTGATCGCCTTTCTCAAGACCCTCTGAGCTGAAAAAGTCCGGCCCGAATGAGTGACGCCTACAGCGCCGCCAGCGCCTCCTGCTGCCCCGGGAACAGGCCCGCGTACTTTGTAATCCCCACCATGGTGAACACCTTGGTGAAGTGCGGCGAGAGTCCGTACGCGAACACCCTTTGCCCCGCGTTGGCCGCCTCGATCAGCAACTGGATTACCAGCGCGATGCCGCTCGAGTTGATGTACTCGACTTTAGAAAAGTCCAGAAGAATGAGCTTTGTAGAATTCTTGGGCAGCGCCTGGTAGGTCCCCAGCACCGCCTCCTTCGATGTACTGGCGATATCGCCCTCAAAGCGCAGGACACTGACCGGGTGCCCGGCCGGGGAAGTAAGCTGGTCTACACGCGACTTGGTTTCGCTAAGCACAATCAATCGTCTCCGTTGGAATTTTAGTGAGATGGGGGATCCAACCGGATCACGAGCCTGACGTAACTGGCTCTCCCATTCGCCCCTGCCACCCACTCGGCCTCATCAACCAGTGCCTGGATGAGGAACATGCCCATCCCGCGAGGATCCTCCTCGCCGTGAATCTTGCGGTCGATATCCGGTTTGGGGGGGAGGGTTCTCAGCCCTTTGCCGTCGTCAATCACCTTGACTTCCAGCCCCTCGGGGCCTGCCGAAAGTACTACGCCGACGGACAGGCCTTCGTTCAATCGGTTCCCGTGTTCCATGGCGTTGATGCACGCCTCGGCCACGGCCGTCTTGAGATCCTCTACGCGGTCTTCGCGGAAGCCCATGAGCTTTGCGACGCTGGCAGCTGTGGCCATGGCCACTTTTTCGTAGCCCAGCCGCGAGGGCAGGCGCACTTCCACCGTTGTCCCCTTCGCAGCAGTCTTCACGCTGCTCATGCCGGCATCTCCGCGGCTGCGCGGCACAGGACCAAAGCTGTCATGTCGTCCCCCTGCGGGCCGCCTTCAACAAATTCCCCAATAGCCGTCCACAATGCATCGAGGATACCATCGGCCCGGCTCGACGAGCATTGCGAAAAATTGGCCATAAGTCGTTCCGCACCAAATTCTTCATCCCCGCGGAAGGCCTCCGTCAGGCCGTCGGTATAGAACAGCAGGCGCGAGCCGGGCGGAAACGGGCAGCGCTCGCTCGAGTAGCGCATTCCCGGCACCAGGCCCAGAGGCGTACCGGCCGCCTCGAACAGGCAGGCGCTGCCGTCGGGCCGGATCACGATACCCGGATTGTGCCCGGCGTTCACCACTTCGAGCTCCCCTTCCTGGGGATACAAGCGCATGAAGATGGCGGTTACGTAGCGCCGGCGCGCCTCCTCTCCTTCATGCCAGTGGTGCTGGTTCATGCGCGTGGCAAGCTGGTCCAGGGGCACGGCGCTCACGGCCATGGCGCGAAACGCCGACCGGAAAATCGTAGACATCAGTGCCGAGGCCATGCCTTTGCCGGCCACGTCCGCCACCACCATCAGGAAACTGCCGTCCGGCTGGGCAACGATGTCCAGGTAGTCGCCCCCCACCTCGTAGCACGTGATCGACCGGTATCCCACCGAATAGCCATGGATCCGCGGCAGTTCCTGGGGCAGCAGCGAACGCTGGATGGCGCGGGCGGCATCCAGATCCTGCTGCACGCGGGCAAATTCCACGTTTCGCTTGTGGTTGCGGGCGTTTTCGAGGGCGACCGCCGCCTGAAGGGCCAGGCCTTCGAGAAAATCAGCCTCATAAATGGTGAGCGGGCGCCCCTCCGGCGTTGCCACCACCAGCTCTGTCATGCGATTGCCTTCCCGGTCAGTCAAAGGGAAGACCGGGACCATGTGCGACTGATATGACAGGCCGTTGGCGCCTTCAACAGCCGGATCCGGGTTCGGCGGAACAGATTCGATGGGATCGCCGTAAGCAAACCCCGTGCCCGGAAAGGCCGCTCCCGCCATCTCCAGTTCGCGCACCACGATGCGCAGGACCGACTCCAGGACCTCCTCTTCCTTAATGGTCGAGTGCACCTGCCGCGAGGCCTCCAGAAGCGCCTGCAGCCGGAACACCTGCTGCTGCAAGTCGATGGTTTCGTTGTTTCCCGGTAGCTGAATGCCAGCCGCCATCGTCACCCCCGTGGAGATTCTCAATGTATCACGGAGATTGGATGGGTGGCTCTGACGGCGTGCTGCCCTAATCCGCCCTGACAACACTCCGGATATCGGCCGTCTCCAGAATGCGCTTCTCGTACCCCTTGCGCGCCACCGCCAGCATGGCGCGTCCTATATCTCGCGTGCTGAGTATCTGGTTGGGCATCAGCCGGCGCAGAATCGGCAGCACTGGCCTGGCCAGTGAATAGAGGATCCGGTAGGCGGGCGTCCGGGAGCGTATCCCGTCCATGGGCTGGATGAATCCCGGCCGGAACATGTACGCATTCAGCGGGAGCCGCAGCAGGGCGTTTTCCGTCTTTCCCTTGACCCTGGCCCACATCACGCGTCCTTTCTCCGTACTGTCAGTCCCCTGCCCGGATACATAGATGAACGTCATGTCGGGGTTCAAGCGGCTCAACGTCTCCGCGGCCGGGAGCGTGAACCCATACGTCACGCGGTGGTAGTCGGCCTCCTTCATGCCGGCGGAGGACACGCCGAGGCAAAAGAAGCACGCATCGACACCGGCGAGTTCAGGCTCGATGGAGGAAAGGTTCTCGAGATTTGCATGGACAATCTCGCGCAGCCTGGGATCCTGGATGCCCACCGGGGAGCGCCCGACGGTGATCACCCTGTCCACTCCCGGGTCGAGGAGGCACTCGCGCAGCACGCCTCGGCCCACCATACCCGTCGCGCCAAATATCAGCACCCTCATCTTGTTCGCCTCGCAGCGCGGACTGTAATTCCTTATTCAAACACCCGACGGCACGGGGCGTTCACTAGCCACGGATCACTGACCACTGTCTTTCTTGGTTTATCCTTCCCACAAATGCGCAAAACCCTATCGGTGGCCATGATCGCCATGAACGAGGAGGCCAATCTGCCTCGCACGCTCGAGAGCGTGAAGTGGGCCGACGAAATCATCGTGGTCGATTCGGGCTCTCGGGATCGCACCCTTGAGATCGCACAGTCCTATGGCGCAAAAGCCAGCTATCACGCCTTTGGCGGCCACGGCGAACAGAAGAACGTGGCGCTGGATCTGTGCACTTCCGACTGGATTCTTCTTCTCGACGCCGACGAAGTGCTCACCCCGGAACTACAGGACGAAATCCGCCAAACCCTGGCAGACGATCCGAAATACGGCGCCTACTCGATTCCCCGCCTCAACCTGATCTTCGGCCGCTGGATGCGCCACGGCGGTTTCTACCCGGACCGCAAGCTGCGCCTCTTTCGCCGCGGCGCAGCCCGCCTCAGCGAAGGCGTCGGCCCGCACTCCACTCCGCGGTTCAAGGGCCCGCGCGGCAAGCTCAGGCACGACATGCTGCACTACGCGTATCCCACGATGGGCGTCTACCTCGAGCACATGAACCGCTACAGCTCCGAGATCGCCCACCTCCTGTACGCCAAAGGGCGCACCAGCCGCAGCTGGCCGGCGTTTATCTGGAACGCGATCCTCAACCCGATAGCTACCTTCCTCTACAACTACTTCTTCCGCCTGGGGTTTCTCGACGGCCGGGAAGGCCTCCTGCTCCACGCGAACCATTCCGTCTACATTCACTGGAAGTTCATCAAGGCATGGTGGCTGGGCCAGGGGAAGGAGATCAAGTAAGGCAGTGGACAGTGAACAGTGAACAGAAAACAAGTGAGGGCAGCGGATAGTGAACAGTAAACAGAAAACCGGCGCACGGAAGGCGACTCAGCAAAACTTCCGAGCTCTGAGATGCAACAGGCGGGTGCATCACTACTGTGCACTGTTCACTGTCCACTGTTCACTGCTTTTCAGGCCTTCCCTCCCCCTCTCGCATAATCCCCGCTCTTCCCGCCGGTCTTCGATTCCAGTTGTACATTCCGGATGACGATGCCCTTGTCGAGCGCCTTGGTCATGTCGTAGACCGTGAGCGCGGCCACAGTCGCGGCGGTCAGGGCTTCCATCTCCACCCCGGTGACGCCCACCGTCGCAACGGTCGCGGTAATGCGCACGCCATCCCCCTCAATCACTGCCTGCACGTCGGCATGGGTAATCGGAAGCGGATGGCACATGGGAATCAACTCGGATGTCCGCTTGGCGGCCTGGATCCCGGCGAAGCGCGCCACTTCCAGCGGATTCCCCTTGGGGTTCTCCGGCAAAGCCTGGATGACCGCGGCGGAGAGCTCGACGAACGCCGATGCTGTGGCCGTGCGCCGCGTCGGCTGCTTGCCGCTGACGTCGACCATGCCGGCCTGACCGGCCTCATCGTAATGCGAGAGCCGCTTGAAGGATTCGGACATGCAACTCCTCAGATAAGCAAAATGCGGACCGTTGAGCCGGCCTTGAGCCGGTCCATCCCCTCGGGCACCACCAGGAAGCAGTTGGACCGCGAAAACGACGCCAGGTCGCCGGAGCCCTGCGATGGAACCGCCTTCACCTCCGGAAACTCGCCCCAGGACGGGTCGAAGTTACAGAACGAGGGCACGAAACGCGTCAGGTCGGGCTTGCCCTTGACGTCCTTGGCGAGCTGCGCGAGAGCGAAGCGCGGGCCGGCGTGCGCATCGCCCGCCAGTGCACCGAGAATCCTGGAGCCAAACAAGAGAAAAGTCGCCGCGGAGGAAATCGGATTCCCTGGCAGTCCGAAGAATTTTTTCTTTTCTTTGGGGTTGCCCACCTCGCCAAAGACCAGCGGCTTGCCGGGCTGAATGCGGACGCCGGTGAAGTGAAACTTGGCGCCGAGGCGGGCGAGCGCCGGCTCCACCAGGTCAAATTTGCCGGCGGAGACGCCGCCGCTGATCAGCAGCATGTCCGCGCTGGCAGCTTCCCGGAGACCTCCGTCGAGAGCGCGTTCGTTGTCGGCGGCAGTCGGCAGGACCCACGGCTCGCCGCCCGCCTGCGCCACCAGCGACGCCAGCATCACGCCGTTTGAATTGCGAATCTGCCCCGGCTCCGGCGTGGACGCCACCGGCACGAGTTCATCGCCCGTGGTCAGGATTGCGACGCGCGGACGCCGAAACACCTCGACCGTGGCATGCCCGCTCGTCGCCGCCTGCGCAATCTGCTGCGGCCCGAGCCGTGTGCCCGCCGCCAGCACTTCCTCTCCGGCGCGCGCCTCGGCGCCCTGCGGCACAATGTTCTCCCTGGATTCGAGGGCGCGCGGCCGCAGAAGACGGATGGCGTCGAAAGTGCGCTCCACGTGCTCGATCATGGCCACCGCGTCGGCGCCTTCGGGAACGGCCGCGCCCGTCATGATCTCCCAGGCAGCTTCCGGCGGCAGCGGTCCGGCGGGCGGCTGGCCGGCATGGATCGAGCCCGCCACCTTCAACGCTTTGTGCGTGTTCGCTTCTTCGGCCCGGCAGGCAAATCCGTCGCGCGTCGAGCGCGGAAACGGCGGCTGGTCGCGGTCGGTGCGCAGCGATGCGGCCAGCACTCGCCCGGCTGCATGTTCCAGGCCGACACGTTCCGAAGTGGGTTGCCGGACGAGTTCAGCGGCGTGCGCTCCCACAATGGCAGCCGCTTCTGCATAGCTGGGCAGAACAGAACTCATGAGAGGAATTGTAGAAGACAGAGAAGAGGAATCAGGGAACAGGGATCAGATCGAAGACGCAACGGGTTAGCATGAACCCATGGTCCTCACCCCGGAAATCGCCGCTGCGTCAATCGGCGATGTTCACGTGCTTGACGGCGGAATGGCCTCGGAGCTCGAATACCGCGGTGCGAGTATCGACGGGCCGCTGTGGTCGGCGCACGTGCTGGAGGATGCGCCGGAGAAAATTATCGACGTGCATCGCGCCTATATCGAGGCCGGCGCGCAGTGCATCGAGACGGCAAGCTACCAGGTATCGCGCATGGGTTACGCGGAGATCGGGCTGCCGGCCGAACGCGCGGATGCGGCGCTGCGACGCTCGGTGCGGCTGGCGCGCCAGGCCGCAAGCGCCTTTCCCGATCGCGGCATCCTCATCGCCGCGTCCCTCGGCCCCTATGGCGCCGCCCTGCACAACGGCGCCGAATACCACGGCAACTACGAGTGCAGCTTTGCGGACCTGGTGCAGTTCCATCGCGAGCGCATTCTTCCCCTGGTCTCGGCGAGCGGGATCGAAGCTCCGGACCTTCTGGCGTTCGAGACGCTTCCCTCGCTCGACGAGGCGCTGGCCATCGGAGAGGCACTTGCCGATTGGCCACACGCGGCCGCATGGTTCAGCTTCACCTGCCGGGATGAAGAGCGCGTCGCCCACGGCGAACTGCTGCGCGACTGCGCGAAGGCCATCGCAGCCTTTCCGCAGGCGATCGCCATCGGCGTCAACTGCACGCTGCCCGCGTATATCCCCGCGCTGATTCGCGAACTGCGCGCGGCCAGCGGCAAGCCGGCGATCGTCTATCCGAACTCGGGCGAAGGCTGGGACGCTGCGCATCGCTGCTGGACGGGCACGGGCGACGCGGCCAGTTATGCCGCGATGGCGCGCGAGTGGTTCGCGGCCGGAGCCCACATCATCGGCGGCTGCTGCCGAACACGGCCGGAGCATGTGTCGCTGGTCGCGAGACAGTGGACAGTGAAACCAGTGAACAGTGGACAGTGAACAGTGAATGGCCCCGACGGCGTTCGGTGCCTGTTGCGCTGGTCCTTATTCTTGGGTGGGTAGATGCATAGGGGCACTGTTCTCGAGTGAGGGCACATCTGTGGACGAGCCCACTGTTCACTGTCCACTGTTCACTGTCAACTGCCTTTCAACACCTGCTTGGCAATCGTCGCCAGTTGCATGTTCGACGTGCCCTCGTAGATCTTGCCGATCTTCGAATCGCGAAAGTATTTCTCCGCCGGGTAGTCATGCACAAAGCCGTTGCCGCCGAAGATCTCCACGCACTGGCTGGCGACATGCTCGGCCACCTGCGATGCGAACAGCTTGCACATCGCCGCCTCGCTCACAAACGGCTGGCCGGCGTCCTTCAGCCGTGCCGCGTTGTAAACCATCAGTCGCGCGGCCTGGATGTCGGTGGCCATTTGCGCAAGCGCGAACTGCACAGCCTGGAACTCCGCGATGGGCTTGCCGAACTGCCGTCGTTCGCGGGCGTAACGCGCGGCATGGCGCCATGCGCCTTCGGCCAGGCCCAGCATCTGCGCGCCGATGCCGATGCGGCCTTCGTTGAGCGTCTCGATGGCGATCTTGTAGCCCTTGCCCAGCTCGCCAAGCAGGCTTTCGGGCGGGATCTCGCAGTTGTCGAAATTCAGTTCGCAGGTGCTGCTGGCGCGGATGCCGAGCTTGTCTTCCTTGCGCCCCACGGTGAAGCCGGGAGTGCCTTCCTCGATAAGGAACGCCGTAATTCCCCTGTAGCCGGCGCGAGGATCGATCGTCGCAAAAACAACAAAAAGCCCGGCCTCGCGCGCATTGCTGATCCAGAGCTTGCGTCCGTTGAGACGAAAGCCCCGCTGGATCGGCTGCGCGCGCGTCTGCAGCGCGAACGCATCGGACCCCGCGCCCGGCTCGGTCAACGCGTACGCGCCCACCGTGCCCGATGCGAGCCTCGGCAGCCACGCGCGTTGTTGCGCATCCGTCGCCCACCGGCGAAGGGCGTTGATCACCAGCGTATTGTGCACGTCGACGAGCACGGCCACCGCGGGATCGACCGTCGAGATCGCCTCGATGGCTAGCACCGAGTCAAAAAAACTCCCCGCTGCGCCGCCCAGCTCCTCCGGAATCTCGATGGCCATGATGCCCAGCTCGAAGATCTTCTCCACCAGGCCGGGAGCAATCTGCTGCTCTTCATCCATGCTGCGCACCAGGGGAGCGATGGTGTCTTCGGCGAACCGGCGCACGGTGGAGAAAAACAGGTTCTCTTCTTCCGAAAGCTGTGTCAGCGGCGACGGCTTGCAATCGGCCTGGGTAAGCACGAAACTCCTCCGGCTTCGCAGTGTACCAAAGCATCGAAGATCCCTTCCTGCGCGGCGCCCGTACCGGAGGGAAAATCGAAGTGGCCCAGATCCCGACATGAGACATGGGCCACTGTTCACTGTTCGCTGCCCACTTAGTTGATCGTGAACGTGAAGCTGCTTGACCCGGTGATAGTTGATGTCACAGAGTCCATGCCGGTGACCATGATGGTATACGTTCCCTTGGCCGGATCCGGAACGGTGGTACTCGAACTGCCGCCTCCGCAGGCCGAGAGCGCCAAACCAGCCGCCGCCAGCGCGAGCATCCACGCAACCGATCGGAACCTGCGCGCGTAGCGTCCCAGGAACCCCGCCAGAAGCAGGCCGGCGAAGGCCGCCTCGGCCGGCAGGCGATTCGGCTTTGGCGCCGGGGGTGCGTTGCGGCTGGCCTGCCCGGACATCAGAGTGCGCAGCTGACGGAAGCGCGGTTTAACCGCGCCGGTCGTCGATGCGCAATCCGATGCATTGGTGTCCAGCGTAAGCGTGGTGGTCACGGCCGCGGTGCCGCCGACCGTGACCATGCCCTCGCCGCTGCTGTTGGTGTTGGTGAACTCGTAACAAAGGTTCGCGAGAGCGTTGTCATTCGAAGTGTCGAAGTTGAGAATCACGGTGCCGGTGTAGCCGCCCGACGGCGTTATCGTGAGGGTTTCATCTCCGGAGCTGCCCTGCGCGACCGAGAGCGTGGAGGGAGCTGAGGTCATCGCGAAGGTTCCCTTGCCGGAACTTGTGGCCCCGATGGTCACCTCTCCCACCCCCACCGAAGCCGCGTGCGTTGCGTCCCCGGAGTACTGCGCCAGAACCTGGTGCGTCCCGGTGGTTGTGAACGTGGCGCTGTACGTCAGGGTACCGTTCGAGGAGAGCGCCTGATTGGCGACAGTCGTCCCGCCGCAGGTGGTGGACACGCCGCCGCAATCGGTTCCCCCATCGATCTGGAGCGTTATCGTACCCGTTGGAGTACCGGACCCGCCCACTTCAGCCACGGTGATGGTGAAGGTATCGGCGGTATTTACG
>Ga0335077_10005584_pt1 | contig 15446 bp, 16 predicted proteins | sample Lox_Sample_31_FD_207151 | JGI IMG/M metagenome (GOLD analysis project Ga0335077, IMG submission 207151) | Soil microbial communities from Loxahatchee National Wildlife Refuge, Florida, United States - Lox_Sample_3.1 | ecosystem: Environmental > Terrestrial > Soil > Wetlands | place: USA... | reverse complement strand
GTGATGTTCTTCGTCGCCTGGTTCTGGGCCTATTTTAACACCGCACTGTTTCCCGCCGAACTGCAGGACGTCGCACGCGCTGCCTATACCGGAGGCGTCTGGCCGCCGAAGAGCGTCGTAACCTTCGATCCCTGGCATTTCCCGCTGCTCAACACGCTGATCCTGCTGACATCGGGAACGACGGTGACCTGGGCGCACCACGCGCTGCTCGAGAACAATCGCAAGGGCCTGATCTGGGGCCTGGCGTTGACCATCGCGCTCGGCCTCACCTTCACCTGCGTGCAGGCCTGGGAATATGCGCATGCGGCGTTCCACTATTCCGGCAACATCTACGGCGCCACTTTCTTCATGGCGACCGGATTCCATGGCGCCCATGTCATCATCGGCTCGATCTTCCTGATCGTGTGCCTGTGCCGCGCCATTGCCGGCCACTTCAAGCCGTCGCAGCATCTCGGTTTCGAGTTCTGCGCCTGGTACTGGCACTTCGTCGACGTCGTGTGGCTGTTCCTATTCGCCTGCATCTACGTCTGGGGCGGCGCCCCGACGGCAGGCTGAGCCGATCGATCGTTGCTGTGCCGGCGGCTATCCCGAGGTCTCCGCAGTTGCGGGGACACACGGAATGTTGGATCGCGACCATGACCGAAAGTTTGATCCATACGCTGCCCGGATCGATTCGTGCCGGTCTTTCGTGCGCCTGCCCGCGTTGCGGCCGCGGCAAGCTGTTCCAGGGCTTCCTGACGTTGCGGCCGCGCTGCGAGGCCTGCGGGCTTGATTACAGCTTCGCCGATGCCGGCGACGGCCCGGCGGTATTCATCATGTTCCTCGCCGGCTTCATCGTCGTCGGCGCGGCTCTCGTGACCGAGATGATCTATCGCCCGCCCTATTGGGTCCATGCGGTGCTGTGGCTGCCGCTGATCGTGATCGCCACGCTCGGACCGTTGCGGCCGATGAAAGGGCTGATGATCGCGCTACAGTACCATCACAAGGCCGCGGAGGGACGCTTCGGCGGCGGAGGCCAGACTTGACGGCGGCGGGGCGACGGCCGCGCTCTTGGCAAAGCCTGCTGCTTCCGGCGCTGCTGGTCTTTGCCGTCCTGATCGGGCTCGGCTGCTGGCAGATCGAGCGCAAGGCCTGGAAGGAAGCGCTGATCGCGTCACTCAGCGAACGACTTGCAGCGCCGCCCGAGGCCCTGCCGTCGGCTGCCGACTGGCCGAACCTGATCACGGCAAATGACGAATACCGCCGGTTCTCCTTCAGCGGCCAATTCGACTACGCCAAAGAAGCGCTGGTCTACGGTGCCGCTTCGGCCTTTCGGCCCGAAATATCAGGCCCCGGCTATTGGTCCTTCACGCCGGTACGTCTGGCCGACGGCAGCGCGGTGGTGGTCAACCGCGGCTTCGTTCCCGAAGCGATGCGGGATCGCGCCGCGCGTGCGGCTGGCGAAGTCGCAGGGCCGGTCGCCATCATGGGAGCGATGCGCTTTGCCGATGCCAGGCACTGGTTCACGCCGAACGACGATGCAACGCACAACCTGTGGTTCAGTCGCGATCCGCAGGCGATCGCCGCCGCCAAAGGCCTTGGCGCCGTGGCACCCTTCTATATCGAGCAGGAAATGCCAGTGCCGCCCGGCGGAGTGCCTCGCCCCGGCAAGATCGTCGTCAACCTGCCGAATAATCACTTGCAATATGTCGTGACCTGGTTCGGCCTGGCCGCCGCCCTGGCGGGAGTTTTCATCGTCTTTGCGGCAAGGGGACGCTCCCGGGGGGCGGCCGGTTTCGCGGGGCGTCCGGAACACCCGTCGCATTCCTTGTGAAGCGCTCCATTTTGCTATTAGTGTTGATCTGCCGCGGGCCGACTACGATTGTCGGTCCAACCCGGAATGATGTTGAAGATCAGTAACTTAGCCTATTGCTGCCGGCCGGCAAGCCGGCCCCAGGAAAGCGTCTTCGTGCAGCACATTTCGACCAGAGGGGAGGCCCCTCCGCTCGGCTTTGCCGAGGCCATGCTCGCAGGTCTTGCTCGCGACGGCGGCCTTTATGTGCCGCAGCATTGGCCGCGGCTCGATCCCGCGACGATTCGCAGCTTCGCCGGCCGGCCCTATGCTGAAGTCGCGGCCGAAGTGATCGGGCGCTTTGCCGACGGCTCGATCGCGGCGGCGGACCTCGCCCGCATGGTGCGCGAGGCCTACGGCACGTTCCGCCATCCGGCGGTGGCACCGCTGCTGCAGCTCGGCGTGAACACCTTCGCGCTCGAACTGTTTCACGGTCCGACGCTGGCGTTCAAAGATCTGGCAATGCAGCTTCTGGCGCGTCTCATGGATCACGCGCTGGCCGGCCGCAGCGAGCGTCGCACCATCGTGGTGGCAACCTCCGGCGATACCGGCGGCGCTGCCGTCGAAGCATTCCGCGGGCGCAGCCAGGTCGATCTCGTCGTACTGTTCCCGCACGGGCGCATCTCCGACGTGCAGCGCCGCATGATGACGACGATCGATGCCCCGAACATTCACGCCGTCGCCATCGACGGTACATTCGACGATTGCCAGGCGATCGTGAAAGGTCTGTTCAACCATCACGCCTTCCGCGACCGGGTCCGCCTGTCCGGCGTCAATTCGATCAATTGGGCGCGCATCGTCGCCCAGGCCGTCTATTACTTCACCGCGGCGGTGTCGCTGGGCGCGCCAGAGCGCAAGATCGCATTCACGGTGCCGACCGGAAATTTCGGCGACATCTATGCCGGCTACGTGGCGCAGCGCATGGGCCTGCCGATCGATCGCCTGGTCATCGCCACCAATGTCAACGATATCCTGACCCGCACACTGGCAACCGGAACCTACGAACTGCGCGAGGTGACACCCACCACGTCACCATCGATGGATATCCAGGTCTCGTCGAATTTCGAGCGGCTGCTGTTCGACGCCTATCAGCGCGATGCAAGCGCAGTTCGCGCACTGTTGGCATCGCTCGCACAGTCACGACATTTTATGCTCTCGAGCGCGGCACTCGCGCAAATCCGTGCGCTGTTCAGCGCCGGCCGCGCCGACGAGGAAGAGGTCGCCGCAACCATCCGGACGATCAAGCGCGAAACCGGCAATCTGGTCGACCCGCACACTGCGGTCGGCATCGCGGTTGCGGAGAAGGAGCCGCGCGACCAGACGGTGCCGATGGTGGTGCTGTCAACCGCGCACGCGGCCAAATTTCCGGAGGCGGTCGAGGCGGCCTGTGGCGTAAAGCCGGCCTTGCCGGACTGGTTATCCGATCTCGGTCAACGCCCGGAGCGCGCAGCGGCGCTGCCGGTCGATCAAACTGCGGTCGAGCGTTTCGTCCTGTCGACGAGCCGCGCCGCGCAAGAAGGAGCGGCCGCATGAGCGTCGAAGTGACGACCTTGAAATCCGGCATCAACGTGGTGACCGATACGATGCCGCATCTCGAGACCGCCGCACTCGGCGTCTGGATCGCATCCGGCAGCCGCGACGAACGGCACGACGAACACGGCATTTCGCACTTCCTCGAGCACATGGCATTCAAGGGCACGCGTCGGCGTACCGCGCGCCAGATCGCCGAGGAGATCGAGGCCGTGGGCGGCGACCTCAACGCTGCGACCGGCGCCGAGAGCACCGCATACTATGCGCGGGTGCTCAAAGCCGATGTGCCGCTCGCGCTCGACGTCCTGTCCGACATTCTCTCCGAGCCGGCCTTCGACCGCGAAGAACTGCTGCGCGAGCAAAACGTGATCGTGCAGGAGATCGGCGCCGTCGCCGATACGCCGGACGATCTGATCTTCGAGCATCTGCAGTTCATTGCCTTTCCCGACCAGGCGCTCGGCCGCTCGATCCTCGGCACTGCCAAGACCGTGCGCTCCTTCGATGGCGGCAAGCTGCGCGACTATCTCTCCCGGAATTATCGCGCGCCCGATATCGTCATTGCCGCCGCAGGCGCCGTCGAGCATCGCGCCGTGGTCGAGGAGGTCGCCAAGCGCTTCGCGAGCTTCAATGGACCGGCCGGCGTCGCTCCCGAGCCGGCGCGCTTCGGCGGCGGCACACGGGTCGAGAAGCGCGAACTCGAGCAGGTCCATATCGCACTGGCGCTGCCGGGCCTCGCCGTGACCGATCCGGGTCTCTACAGCCTCCAGGTATTCACCAATATTCTCGGCGGCGGAATGTCGTCCCGGCTGTTTCAGGAAGCCCGCGAGAAGCGCGGCCTGTGCTATTCGATCTATTCTTTCCACGCACCCTATTCCGACGTCGGCATGTTCGGTCTCTATGCCGGCACCGACGCCGCCGACACATCGGAATTGATGCGCCTCATCGTCGACGAGATCGCCGGTACCGCCGAGACGATTTCGGAGCCGGAAGTGGCGCGCGCCAAGGCGCAAATGAAAGCCGGGCTGCTCATGGCGCTGGAAAGCTCCGGCGCGCGTATCGAACAGCTCGCGCGCCAGATGCTGACGCGCGGCCGGCCGATCTCGACCGAGGAATTGGTGCAGAAAGTCGACGCGGTGACGGTCGAAAGCGCACGTGCCGCCGGCCGCTCGCTGATTTCCAGAGGCAAGATGGCAACGGCGGTGCTCGGACTGGGTTCGGGGCTTGAAAGCGCCGCGGCGATTGCCGAGACTCTGACGCGGCGGGCGGCATGACCTGAGGCGATCCCGCCACGGCCTCGCTGCCGAGCAATCCCCGTCCGATCCACATTGCGCATGGCATTCTTCCGCACCATCAATTTCAGCGAGCCGCTGCAGTCGATCAGTGGCGAGGGCGTGACATTGCGTACGCCGCAGATGACCGATTTCGCCGAATGGGCAGCGTTGCGTGAAACAAGTCGTCAATTTCTTACGCCGTGGGAGCCGACCTGGCCGAGCGACGATCTCAGCCGCAGCGCGTTCCGCCGCCGCATCCGCCGCTATGCCGAAGACCTGCGCGCCGATCAGGGCTATGCCTTCCTGATCACGCGCAATGCCGACAATGCCCTGGTCGGCGGATTGACGCTCGCCAATATCCGGCGTGGCGTCGCTCAAGCCGGCAGCATCGGCTACTGGATGGGCCTGCCCTTCGTGCGTCACGGCTACATGAAGGCCGCGGTGCGCGCCATCATTCCATTCGCCTTCGATGCACTGCATCTGCATCGCCTCGAAGCCGCCTGCATCCCGACCAATATCGGTTCCATCCGGCTCCTGGAAAGGACCGGCTTCGTGCGCGAAGGCTACGCGCGCGAATATTTATGCATCAACGGCATTTGGCAGGATCATCTGCTCTATGCGCGCATGCGGTGAGGCGCAAAGTCTTAACCATTTCAGCCTCATACCTCTGCCGCACAGGGGGAAGGAGGAGCGGGCGGCGCCTTGGGATAGCCACGGTTCGCTTGCTATAAGCGCGAGGGCATCGCGATTGACTTGGCGATGAACTGGGGAATGTTGCGGGACCGATCTTCGATGCGTCCGTGCGTTCGTGCGTCGACGGCGATCGCGTTCCTGCTGTTCGCCGCCGGCTGCACCTCGGGCGGCGCGCCGAGCGCTCCATCGGCCACCGCCTCCACCACCCCTGCCCCGTCGGCACCCTCGTCCTTCAGCGACAAACTCAAGAACGTATTTACCGGCTCGCCGGGCAAATCGCAGTCGGTTGCCGGCGCCCCGGCGGACGTCGAATGCCCGGCCCTCGACATCCGGCAGGGCGCTGCGACGCTGCAGATACCGCCGCCCAACGGCGAAAATGGCACCATGGCGCTCAAATACCAAGGCACGTTTTTGCGCGCGGCCAGACAGTGTTCGCTCGTCAACAATCAGATGGTGATGAAGATCGGCGTCGAAGGCCGCCTGATCGTCGGACCGGCCGGCGGGCCGGGCCAAGTCGACGTGCCGCTGCGCATCGCCGTGGTTCAGGAAACGCCAGCCGCCACCAAGCCGATCGTCACCAAATTCGTCCGGCTCAGCGTGAACGTTCCGCCCGGCAGCGACGGCATGAACTTCACGCATGTCGAGGACGCCATGACTTTTCCGATGCCATCCGCCGCCGATTTCGACAGTTACATCGTCTACATCGGCTTCGATCCGTTGACGGCCGAGGCGGAGGACAAAGCCAAGGTCGCTCCGCGGCCGAAACCGAAACCGAAAGCCAAGCCGCTCGCCGGTACGGGGTGATTGCGGTGCGATGATGCGGCGGTCGCGGCTACCAGCCGCGCAGTTCGGCGACGGTGCTTTTCAACTCACGCATGTCGGCGATCACCGCGGCGGCCCCGGCCGAGGCAAGCGCGGCCGCCAGGCCGCCGGCAGCGTTACCGCCGCCGACAAAGCCTATCGGAATCATGCCCGCCGCGACCGCGGCGGCGACGCCGCGCGGTGAGTCTTCGACCACGACACATTCCGCCGGCTCGACGCACAGTGCCGCGGCGGTGTGGAGAAAAAGATCGGGCGCCGGTTTGCCTTGAGCGACATCGGCGGCCGAGAACAGCCGCGCTCCGAAGAAGCGCTGCAGGCCGGTGATCTGAAGACTGATGCGAATGCGTTCGCGCGAGGACGACGAGGCGACCGCTTTGGGTCCGCGCAGCCAGGTCAAGGCATGGACGACATGCGGCAGCGCCTTCAGCTCTCTGCGAAACCGACGCAGGGTTTCCGCCGCGACGGATGTTTCGAATTCCGTCGGGAGCTTTCGCCCAGCCGCAGCCTCGACCGCGGCAAAGATGTCCGCCTGCCGACGGCCGTGAAATCGCCGCGCCACGGTTTCCGTGCTCAGAGGGAAACCCGCGCGCGTAAGGGCCGCCGAAAGCACGTCGCTGACGATCGGCTCACTGTCGACGAGAACGCCATTGCAATCGAAAATGACCACGCGTCCTCCGAAGCCGCGGCTCGTGCTCGGGCGTGCGTGAGAAGCCACCAATCGCGGGGCGACGATATCGAACGGCAGAGGCAATCAAAGACCGGGTTCTGGAGGCCCCGATCTTATGCACAGGAAACGATTTTGAGGCTTGGCTTATTCACAGGCGTCCGCAGCCATCCAGCTCGAGACGAGCGCCGCTGGGCGCGTGGGGAACGTCACGGCGCCTTTCGCGAGCGAAATCGGCGGCCCGGAACCCACAGGATAGCGAGCGCCACTCAGTTGAACTTTTGTTTGATGTCGGCGATGCCCTGCGCCAGAAGGTCCTCCGCGACCTTGCCCTTTGCCGCGCTGGACAGAATCTTCTCGGCTGCGGCGACCGCGACATCCGCGGCGGCGGCCCGCACGTCGGCAACGGCCTGAGCCTCGGCCTGGGCGATCTTGACCTCGGCCATCTTGGTGCGCCGCGCGACGAAATCCTCCATCCTCGCCTTGGCTTCGGCCGCGAGTCGCTCGGCCTCGGCCTTAGCGCCGGCAATGATGGCTGCGGCCTCGCTCTCGGCCTCTCGGCCCTTGCGCTCGAATTCGGCGAGCAGCGCCTGCGCTTCCTGCTTGAGGCGGACCGCCTCGTCGAGCTCGGATTTGATGCGCGCCTGGCGCTGATCGAGCGAGACAGTGACCTTGCGATGAACGCCGAGATAGATCAGCAGGCCGACGAAGCAAAGAAAGCCGATCGCGACCCAGTTCTCGGTTTCCTGCATCGCTTCGAGCATGAGGCGAACCTTTATCGTTTCAGCGCTTCGCCGACGGCAGCGGCAACGTCAGACTGCGGTGGCGCCTTGCCAATAAGGCGTTCGACGATGGCTGACGCGGTGTCGGACGCGATGGTGCCGACATTGGCCATGGCGGCCGTACGCGTTGCCGCGATCGACTGCTCCGCCGCGGCAAGCTTGGCGTGAAGCTCGTTCTCCAGCCGCTTGTTGGTCGCCTCGGCCTCGGCCGCCTGCTGATCGCGCGTTGCACCGGCAATCGATTGGGCGCGGGTGCGCGCATCGGCCAACGACTTCTCGTAGGCGGCATGCGCGGCGTCCGACTGTTCCTTGAAGCGTTGCGCCGCTTGCAGGTCGTCGCTGATCCGCTTGCTACGCGCTTCGATGATCGAGCCGATGCGTGGCAAAGCCACCCGCGACATCAGCGCGTAGAGCAGCACAAAGCTCACCGCGAGCCAGACGAGCTGCGATGGAAAGTGCTCTGCTTGAAACGGCGGAAAGGCGGCCTTGCCGCCGGGCGCCTCGGTATGGGCAGTCGGTTCGGCCATGTCGGCGCAGTCGAGATTACAGCCCGAACAGCAGCAGCAGCGCGATCAGCAGCGAAAAGATGCCGAGCGCTTCTGTGATGGCAAAGCCGAAGATCAAGTTGCCGAACTGGCCCTGGGCCGCCGACGGATTGCGCAGCGCCGCTGCCAGATAATTGCCGAAGATGATGCCCACGCCGACGCCGGCGCCGCCCATGCCGATACAGGCGATGCCGGCACCGATGTATTTTGCGGCGGTCGGATCCATGTGAAAGCTCCTTTTCGAGGTTGCAAAGTCGGCCGATCAGTGGCCCGGGTGGATCGCATCGTTGAGATAGATGCAGGTGAGAATGGCGAAGACGTAGGCCTGCAGGAACGCCACCAGCAGTTCGAGCGCGGTCAGCATCACCACCATGGCGAACGGCAGTACCGCGCCGAACATGCCGAGGATGCCGGCGCCCGCCAGCATGATGATGAATCCGGCAAAGACCTGCAGCGTGATGTGCCCGGCGAGCATATTGGCGAACAAACGCACGCTGTGCGAAACCGGGCGCGACAGGAACGACAGCACTTCGATGATCACGATCGCGGGCAGGATCGCCTTGGGCACGCCCTTCGGCACGAACAGATTGAGAAAATGCAGACCATTCCTCCAGAATCCGTAGCCGACCACGATGAAGAATACCGTGAGTGCCAGGCTCGCCGTCACGATCAGCTGGCTCGTCACCGTGAAGGAGTAGGGAATGAGCCCGATCATGTTGGCGATCAGGATGAACATGAACAGCGTGAAGACGAACGGGAAGAATTTCATGCCCTCGGTGCCGGCCGAACTGCGCACCGTGTTGGCGACGAACTCGTAGGAAAGCTCGGCGATCGATTGCAGGCGCCCCGGCACCAACGCCCGCGCGGCCGTCGCGCCGATCAGGAACGTCGAGATGACGGCGACGTTGATCAGCATGAACAGCGCCGAATTGGTGAAGGCGATCTGATGAGCGCCCAGGCTCATCATCGGCATGAGATTGTGAATCTCGAACTGATGGATCGGATCGACCGTCATGATTCCAAAGCCGTGAGACAGCGCGACTGCTGCATTACCGTTCCCGGTCCTGCTGCGGGCCGTCGCCGGGCATGCCGCCCGCTACGACCCCTGCGGAACGCATCACGTTGAGCACGCCCGCGGCAAAGCCGAGCAAGAGAAAGACGATAAGCCCCCAGGGCGAAACGCCGAACCAGCGATCGATCAACCAGCCGAGACCGGCACCGACCAGGACGCCTGCAACGAGTTCGCTGGAGAGGCGGAAACCTCTGGCGTAGCCTGATGCAGTCGTCGCCCGATCCTCCTGTGGGCCACCGGAAGCCTGGTCGGCACGCTGACGTGCCTGACCGAGACCTTCGCCGAGCCGCTGGAGTCTCGCGGAGAGAGCGGCTTCATCGGTGCGCGCCCGGCCTCGGTCGTCGTTCTCGCGCGCGTCGCTCATCTCATCGACACTCGCGGCGTTGCGACGATCGCGCCTCGTCCGCCCCCCTGAAGCCGGGCGGACCATACTGAGTGGGTTCCGCCGAGTCAAGAAACGGTCCGCCTGTCCTAATTCATTGAAACGTAAGCAGATATAGCCGCTCTCTGCGGCAGTGTCGGGACCTGTTTGTGCGCTGCGAAGCTCTCTGTCTGTGGTATATTTACTGTTGTTTTGCGATCCGGCCCACGGGAGAAACGATGATACCAAGCAAAAATCTCGTCCTCGGCCTCGTTGCCTTCCTGCTGGCGGTCCCAGCACTCGCCGATGATGCGCCGCCCGCAACCGACAGCGGACGTTACACTTTCAGCAAGGTTGCGGACGGCTTCCTGCGGCTTGACGGGCAGACCGGCGAGGTCGCGCTGTGCAGCCACCGTACCGTCGGCTGGGCATGTGTGGCCGCACCCGAGGATCGCACCGTATTTGAAAGCGAGATCGCGCGGCTGCGCAGCGAGAACGCCCTGCTGAAGCGGGAACTCCTCTCGCGCGGGCTGGCTTTGCCGCCGGCCGCAATGCCGGAACCGCCGACGGCAGGCGGCAGCGTGACCCTGCGGCTGCCGAGCAACGACGAGATCGATCGCGCGTTCGCTTTCGTCGGCCGCGTCTGGCAACGCTTCGTCGACGCAATCGTGCGCGCACAAAATCAGGTGTTCAACAAAAGCTGAACGGTACAATGGAACTGTCCGCCATCCGTTCTGCTGCTGTCGAGACCGTCGCCACCGCGCAGTTGACCGTCGACACCGCCGGCGAAGGTTTTATCGAGATCACTCGCGCGGTGGCCGCTTTCCTGGAACGGATCGAAGCTCGCGACGGCGCGCTGCTGCTTTACCTGCGGCACACCTCGGCCTCACTCATCATCCAGGAGAACGCCGATCCCGACGTGCAAACCGACCTCGTCACCGCACTCGATCGCATGGCGCCGGAAGACGCCGGATGGGTGCATGAGGTGGAAGGCCCCGACGACATGCCGGCTCATGTCAAATCGATGATCAACGGCATATCGCTGCAGATTCCAGTCGTCGCCGGCAGAATGGAATTGGGCACTTGGCAGGGCATCTACGTCGCCGAACATCGGGCCCAGGCGCAGCGCCGCGAAGTCACGCTGCAATTCCTTGGCAAATGCGCAAGCGCGTGACAATGCCGCGAGCAGAAAGCAACCGCGGGGCGGCAAAGGTGGACCGGTCGTGCAGCGCGGCGGTAACATGATGGCGAAGCGATTGAGCGGACCAGTCAAGTGAGCGAGGGCGAATTCCATCGTCTGCTGATTGCCGACGATCATCCGCTGTTCCGCGGCGCGTTGCGCGAAGCGGTCGCCGGGCTGTTCAACCGCGCCGACGTCGTCGAGGCCGGCACCTTCGAGGAGATCACCGAACTTCTCGAGCGTAGCGGCGATGTCGACCTGATCCTGCTCGATCTGAGAATGCCCGGTGTACGCGGCTTTTCCGGGCTGATGTATCTGCGCGCCCAATATCCGAGCTTGCCGATCGTGGTGGTCTCGGCAAACGACGATCCGGCTGTGATCCGCCGCTGCATGGAATTCGGCGCATCGGGCTTCATCCCGAAGACGCTCGGAATCGAGGCCATGCGGCAGGCGGTTGCCGGAGTCCTGCAGGGCGAAGTGTGGACGCCGCCCGATGTCGATCTTACACGCGACAGTGACGCCGAGAGCGCAGCGATGATTGCGCGGCTCTCTAGCCTGACGCCGCAGCAAGTCCGCGTCCTGATGATGTTGTCGGGCGGCCTGCTCAACAAACAGATCGCCTACGAGCTGGGCGTATCGGAAGCCACCGTGAAGGCCCACGTCTCGGCGATCTTGCAGAAGCTCGGCGTCGAAAGTCGCACCCAGGCCGTGATCGCTGCGGGTAGGATCGAATCCGGCCAGTGGCCGCATGTGCCGGCGTCTTAGAGCATGATCCGGAAAAAGCTTGCCCGCGGACTTGATCCGCGGGTGGATACCGGTTTTCCGAAAAGACCACGCTCCACGCAAATGAATCAGACCATGATCCGATTCCACCCAAACGGATCATGGTCTAAAAGCACGATCCGAAAATATGGATGCCGGGCTTCCGAGGAGATATTGCTCCATCAAGATGTTGGAGCCGCCGAATCCTATTCGGCGGCGACGCGTTGCACGTGCCACTGCGTGATCAGCGCGCGGAGCGAAGCCGGCTTGATCGGCTTGTTGAGCAGATGCACGCCGCTCGCCTGTGCTTCCTCACGCACATGCGCCGAGCGATCGGCGGTAATCAGGATCGCCGGCAGTTCCTGAACGTCGGCGCCGCCGATCCGACACCGCAATTCGGCGATGGCGACGATGCCATTGCCGCCGTCGAGATGGTAATCGACCAAAAGCCCGTCCGGTTCGACTCCGGTGGCATCGAGCGCCGTGATTGCCTCGGCAAGATTCGTTGCGGTGAGGACTTGGCAGCCCCAACCGCCGAGCAACCTCTCCATGCCGTCGAGGATGGCGTGGTCGTTGTCGATGCAAAGCGCAATCGTTCCGGCAAGCCGTCCACCGGCGACACGCGACCTGGCCTCCAGCGCCGGAACCACCGCCGTTGCGGCCGCGCGCGGCACCTCGACCGAGAAGCGCGAGCCGCGGCCGACTACCGATTTGAGTGCAACCTCGCAATCGAGCACGCGTGCAATACGCTCGACGATCGAGAGCCCGAGCCCGACGCCCCGCGCCACCCTCGCGCCCTGGTCGAGCCGATGGAACTCCTTGAACACCGAACGGCGCTTGGAGTTCGGAATGCCGATGCCGGTATCGTAGACGTCAACGCGCAATCGTCCGCCACGGCGGCGACAGCCGACCAGCACGCTGCCCGCGGGCGTGTATTTGATCGCGTTGGAAACGAGATTTTGCAGCAGGCGACGCAGCAATCGCCGGTCGGAGCGCACATAAAGCGAGCAGGGCATGAAAACGAGGTTGAGGCCCTTGGCGCGCGCCAGCGGGGCGAACTCCACTTCGAGCCGGTGCAACAACTCGTCGATGCGAAAATCCGCCATTTCCGGCTTCATCGCGCCGGTGTCGAGGCGTGAAATGTCGAGCAAAGCGGCGAATATCTCCTCGACCGCATCGAGCGAGGCATCGATATTGTGCACGAGATCGGCATCTTCGCCGCCGTGCTGACGTTCGATCAGGCTGGTGACATAGAGCCGTGCCGCGTTGAGCGGCTGCAGAATATCGTGACTTGCTGCCGCGACGAAGCGGGTCTTCGACACATTGGCGTCGTCGGCTTCGGCCTTGGCGCGCTCAAGCTCGGCATTGAGCCGGGTCAGTTCCTTCGTGCGCTCCCGCACGCGGCGTTCCAGCGTCGCGTTGGCGCGTTCGAGCGCTTCGGCGGCTTTCACGCTCGGCGTAATGTCGGTGAACGTAGTCACCAGGCCGCCGTCGGGCATGCGGTTTGCGCGGACCTCGATGACGAGGCCGCGCGCGGCGAAGCGCTCCAGGAAAGGCTCCTCGGCGGCGGTGTATTTGGCGAGGCGATCGGCGACCGCGGCATCGAGAGGCCTGGGCTCAGTCTCGCCGTGCGCGGCGATGTAGCGCAGGATCTCCGCGAGCGCGATGCCGACGCGGGTGAGGTCGTGCGGCAAATCGAAAATCTCACCGAACTGGCTGTTCCAGCAGAGAAGATTGAGATCCTTGTCAAACACCGCGATACCTTGGCTCACGTGATCGAGCGCGGTCTGCAGGATTTCGCGGTTGTAGTGGATTGCCGCACTAGCATCGTCGAGCAGCTTGAGCGCCGCCTTAGTCGAGACGGTCCGCTTGCGCAGCAGCAGGGAGAGCACGAGACGCGAGGATGCGGCACCAATCGCCGAGGCCAACAGATATTCGCCGTATTGCAGCAATTCGAAATCGGCCTGCGCCTGTGGCTCAAGGCTGATCCGCCGCGGCGCCGCAAAGCTCGCAAAGGATTCGCGGGTACGCTCCTCACCGAGATAGCGCGCGACGGTCGAGACCAGTTCCTCGACGGTGACGGCGGCGCGCCGCAACCGGAAGCCCGGCGCCTTGTGCGTCAGGATCGGCGCCAGCGTCGACGGCACGAAGATGTCGCCCTGCACCCGCTCGATCGCGGTCGGCTGCCGCAGCAGCGAGAAGCCTACGTAGCAGGCGATGTTGGCGGCGAGGCTGAGCAGCACGCCATGCACCAGCGGCGACAGGGCGAGGCCGAACAACGCCTGCGGGCGAAGCAGGCTGATTGCCCACGGGCCGTTGCTCAAAATGCTGGCTTCGACGATGCCGGCATCGGAAATGCTCGGCAAGAGCAGCGTATAGCCCCACACCAGAATTCCGGCGCTCATGCCGGCGATCGCGCCGAGCGCCGTGCTGCGCCGCCAGACGAGACCACCGAAGAATGCCGGCGCGAATTGCGCCACCGCCGCGAAGGAGAGAAGGCCGATCGCGGCAAGCTGCGCCTCGCCAGCCGAGCGATAGTAGATGTAGGCGAGCAGCAGGATCACGAAGATCGCGATGCGCCGCGTGGTCAGGAGCTGCGCGCCGGCGTCGGTCGGCTGCACCGCAAGCGTGGCGCGCCGCTTGAGCACCAGCGGCATCACGATGTCGTTAGACACCATGATGGCGAGCGCAACCGATTCCATGATCACCATCGCGGTCGCCGCCGACAGGCCGCCGACGAAGGCGATCAGCGTGACAAGGTCGGAGCGCGCGGCAAGCGGCAGCGCCAGCACGAACATGTCGCTGTCGATGCGCCCCGCCGGAAATGTCAGCAATCCGGCCATGGCGATCGGCAGCACGAAGAGGTTGATGAGCACGAGATAGACCGGGAATAGCCACGCGGCACGGCGAATTTCGGCCTCGCTGTGGTTCTCAACGATCGAGACGTGGAACTGCCGCGGCAGCAGCACGATCGCGAACAAAGACAGGATCGTCATGGCGCAGAAACCGGCGAGCGGCGGCGCGTCGGTCAGCACCGACGCGATCTTTGGCTGTGCGAGCGCCTGCGCAAAGAGCGAGAACGGGCCGGGAAACATCACGAAGGTGACGAAAACGCCGACAACCAGAAACGCGAGCAGCTTGACGATCGATTCCGTTGCGACCGCCAGGATCAGTCCGTCCTGATGTTCGGTCGCATCGGTGTGTCGGGTGCCGAACAACACCGCGAAGGCCGCCATCAGCAACGCAACGAACAACGCACTGTCGCCGAGCATCGGCTGTGCCGCCACGCTCGGCGACGTCTCGGCGAGAATCGTATTGACCGACGATGCCACCGCTTTGAGCTGCAGCGCGATATAGGGAACCATGCCGATGATCGCGATCAGCGCCACCGTCGCCGCGACGGCCTGGCTCTTGCCGTAGCGGGCGGCGATCAGGTCGGCAATCGACGTGATGTTCTGTCCCTTGGCAAGGCGCATGATGCGGATGATCAGCGGGTAAGCGAAGCCGACCATCAGCATCGGACCGATATAGATGGTGAGAAAATCGAAGCCGGCGCGCGACGCAAGGCCGACGGAGCCAAAGAACGTCCACGACGTGCAATAGATCGCGAGCGACAACGGATAGATCAGCAGCCGCGATGTGGCGCCGCGAGCAAACTCTCGTCTCCGGTCGCCGTAACTTGCGACCAAAAACAGAAAGCCGATGTAGACGAGCGCGATGAGGACGACGACCCAGCCCTGCAACATGACCTTACCTTACGTCAGCTCGCGGTCCGCTTCGACCCGACAGCGCCCATGGCGGCCGGGATCGTCACTCCTTGTCGGTCAGTTTATCGGGCCGCGCAGCTTCTGCAAGCAACGCAATACCGCTCGGTGCCGCTTTCTGAAAGTGTTTTTCAGATCACAGTCTCCGCTTACCTCAGTTCGCGCGCCA
>Ga0335077_10005583_pt1 | contig 15447 bp, 14 predicted proteins | sample Lox_Sample_31_FD_207151 | JGI IMG/M metagenome (GOLD analysis project Ga0335077, IMG submission 207151) | Soil microbial communities from Loxahatchee National Wildlife Refuge, Florida, United States - Lox_Sample_3.1 | ecosystem: Environmental > Terrestrial > Soil > Wetlands | place: USA... | reverse complement strand
GAGGGGGAGCGAGGGCCGCCCCGAGCGACCCCGCAAGCGGCGCAGCCGCGCGCAGTCCCAATTCTTCTCGAGCAACCCGTCCGAGTCTGCGAGGGGGAGCGAGGGCCGCCCCGAGCGACCCCGCAAGCGGCGCAGCCGCGCGCAGCGAGCCGCAGGCGAGCGAAGCTCACCAGACAGGCCGGCTCGCCTGCCCGCTGTGCGTGACTTCCTGCTCGACACCGTCGGACACGCGCGCCACGAACAGGTGACTTTCCGTCACGTCGCCGCGCGCCGACGCGTACACCACGAAGCGCCCGTCCGGCGAGACCGCCGGGAATTCCTCGGGGTAGTCCGTCTTCGTGATCTGGTGCTTCGAGCCGCCGTCGGGCCGCATGATCCAGATGTCGGAGTTGCCCGACGACATGTCGCGCTCGAACACGATCCACTTGCCGTCGCGCGAGAAGCGCGGGTGACTGCCGCGCGTGATCTCGTGGACCTCGTCCGAGCCCAGCGTCGCCGTGAGGATGATCGAGTCGAGCTTCGAGTGCGGCTCTTTCCGCGCGAACACCATGGTGCGGCCGTCGGGCGCCACGTCGGGCGTGGAGCAGCCCCGCGTGCCGCGCACGATCTGGTCGCCGCCCTCGTCCGTGTTGATCCAGATGACGCCGGCCTTCTTGCCCTCGGGCAGCGCCTGGATGCCGTGCCAGATGAGGCGGATCGGCCCGTCCGCCATGGCCGCACCCAGCCCGCTGCGGTTGCGCGACACCTGCGACCACGCGCCCGACAGGTGGTTCCACGTCCAGAGCGTGAGCTGGCCTTCGTACGGATCCACGCGGCCCACGAGCAGCCGCGTGCCGTCGGTGCTCCAGTCGAGCGGGAACGCCTGGCCGGCGTCGGGCACGGTCGTCACGACGCCCGAGCGCAGGTCGAGCAGCGCGAGGGAAGTGCGCGAATTCCTCTTTGCCTTGCCGTAATCGATGTCGTCGTCGGGCCGGTCGATCGAGAGCGCGTCGCGGAACTGCTCCGCCGACAGGATCCCCTGCGACGGCGTGTCCTGGACGAACGCGATGGGATCGGCGGGCAGGTCGCTCTCCGAGATGTGGCTGAAGCAGCCCGTCGCGGCGAACGCGAGCGTGAGCGCCAGCGCGGCGCTAGCGAACGGCGCGGCCGCGGAACGCGCGCGCGCCGGCGTCCCACTCGAAGAGCGCGGCGTTGCCGACGCCGGAGTCCGCCACGGCGACGACGAGCTGCGCGGCGTCGGGATAGAGAGGCTTCTCATCCGGGCCGAGCGCGCCGGCGGCGTCGGCGTGGGACAGGTACGCCGCGGTGTCGACATGAGAGTGGTAGATGACGAGGAGCTTCTCCCCCGCGGACTCGGCGCTGCGCAACGCATTCCACAACTCCTGCTCGTCGATCCAGAACGCACGCGTCGCGTCGAGGTTCGACTCCCCCCGCGCGACCCGCTGGCTTTGGACGTTCGCGCAGCGAATCACGTGCAATGGGCCTTCGCGCTCCGTCCCCATGAGCAGCCCACAGCACTCTTCGGGATAGCACTCGCGCGCATGCTGGAAAACCTCGAGCAGGAGCTCGCGCGGCAGCTGCGCGGGCTCCGCGCCGGGGTCCGCCACGGCGGCCGCGCGCTCGCGCCAATCGTCCATGTCTAGATCTCGTAGCTCGTGGGCTCGAGCGGCGCGCGTGACACGCCGCGCGCCGCGGCCTCGCGACACAGATCGGCGACACTGTGCGCCGAGAGCGCCTGCTCCTGCGCGGCGCGCACGAGATCCCACACGAAATCGGGCGAGAGCGCCGAGTGCCCCTTCTCGAGCTCGGGCAGGGTCAGCACGCTGCCCTGGACGGCGCGCACGATGTCGGACAGGCGAATGGCGTCGGGGCGGCGCGCCAGCTGGTAGCCGCCGCCCGGGCCGCGCTTGCTGATCACCAGGCCGGCACGGCGCAGGCGCTGGAAGATCTGCTCCAGATAGCGCGCGGGGATCGCCTGCCGGCGGCCGACCTCGACGAGCGGCACCGGCCGTGCGCCGCCGTTGTAGGCGAGGTCGAAGATGCCGTAGATCGCGTAGCGGACTTGCTGCGTCGCGCGCATGTCTGCGCACTGGACCGTAGCGTGAAATGGCGAGCCGGGCCGGTACACTCCGCCGCCCGTGCTCCAGCTCGACCAGCTCGCGAAATCGTTCGGCGGCCGCACGCTCTTCGAGGCTGCCAGCCTCGACGTGCGCCCAGGCGACCGCATCGGCCTCGTCGGCAAGAACGGCGCCGGGAAGACGACGCTGCTGCGCATCCTCGCCGGCGAGGACGCGCCCGACACCGGAGCGGTTCACCTCGCGCGCGGCGCGCGCATCGGCTACCTGCGCCAGGAGGTGAGCGCGGTCTCCGAGCGCACGGTGCTCGCCGAGGCCGAGACCGCGCTGGCGCACCTGCGCGCGCTGGAAGCGAAGCTGCGCGCGCTCGAGCACGAGATCGCGGAGACCGAGGGCGAGCCCTCCGAGTCACTCGCCGCGCGCTACGACGCCGCCCAGCGCGCGTTCGAAGCCGCGGGCGGCTTCTCGGCCGACGCCGAGCTGCGCGCGACGCTCGTGGGGCTCGGGCTCGGCCCCGAGAAATGGCACGAGCCGCTGCGCAAGCTCTCGGGCGGCTGGCTCATGCGGGTGGAGCTCGCGAAGCTGCTCATCGCGAAGCCGGAGCTCCTGCTGCTCGACGAGCCGACGAACCACCTGGACCTGCCGTCCATCGCCTGGTTCGAAGGCGTGCTCGCCACGTACGAAGGCGCGGTGGTCGTGGTCTCGCACGACCGCGTCTTCCTCGACCGCCACACGAATCGCATCGCCGAGCTCGAGTCTTCGCGGCTCACCGCGTACCGCGGCAACTACTCGGCGTACGTGCAGCAGAAGGCGCTGCGCCAGGACGACGTCGACGCGCGCCGCGCGAACTTGGAGCGCGCGATCGCGCACAAGGAGAAGTTCGTCGCGCGCTTCCGCTACGGCACCAAAGCCAGCCAGGCGCAGAGCCGCCTGAAGGCGATCGACAAGCTGCAGGCCGAGCTCGACACGCTGCCCGAAGCGGCGCGCGCGCGGAAGATGCGCGCGCAGTTCGCGAGCGGCGTGCGCACGGGCGAGGTCGTGCTGCGTATGGAGCGCATCGCGAAGGCGTACGCCGAAAACGTGGTCTACCGCGCGCTCGACTTCGAGATGAAGCGCGGCGAGCGCGTGGCGCTCGTCGGCCCGAACGGCGCGGGCAAGTCGACACTCCTGCGCATGGCGGCCGGCGTGCTGCCGCCCGACCGCGGCGACTGCGAGCTGGGCCACAACGTGCAGGGCGCGTTCTACGCGCAGCACCAGGTCGACGCGCTCGAGCCGTCGCACACCGTGCTGGGCGAGCTCGAAGCCCACGCGAAGCTCGACGACGTGCCGCGCCTGCGCGGCATCCTGGGCGCGTTTCTCTTCTCCGGCGACGACGTCGACAAGAAGGTCGCCGTGCTGTCGGGCGGCGAGAAGGCGCGGCTCGCGCTCGCGAAGCTGCTGCTCGCGCGCGCGAACTTCCTCGTGCTCGACGAGCCGACGAACCACTTGGACATGGACGCGCGCGACGTGCTCACCGACGCCCTCGTGGACTACGAGGGCACGCTGCTCTTCGTGAGCCACGACCGCCGCTTCATCGAGTCGCTCGCGACCCGCATCGTCGAGATCACGCCGGGCGACGGCGAGGCGCGCGTGCGCGGCTTCCTCGGCGGCTTCACGGCGTACTCGGACGCGGTCGCGCGCGAGGCGGCGGCCGCGAGCGCCCCACCGGCGCGCGCTGCCGCGCCGCCCGCCGCGAAGGACGCGCCCGAGAAGCGCGCCGCGCGCCCGCGCAACAACGCGCAGCGGCAGAAGCGCGAGCGCCGCGAAGCGCTCGAGCTCGAGATCGAGTCTCTCGAGGCCGCGCTGACTCGGCTCGACTGGCTCGCAGCCGATCCGACCACGGCGAAGGACGGCGAGCGCATGCGCGAGATCTCCGCCGAACGGCGCGCGAGCAAGGAGAAGCTCGACGCGCTCTACGCGGACTGGGAGCGGCTCGCGGCGGAGCTCGACGCTTGAAGGCCCGCCTGCTTGGCGCGCGGCCCGGCCTCCGTTAGCATCGGCCCCGACCCCCACCGTGCCCAGGTGGTGAAATTGGTAGACACGCAAGATTCAGGGTCTTGTGTCCGCAAGGACGTGCTGGTTCGAGTCCAGTCCTGGGCACCCCGCGAGCGCACGCGTGCGGCGACCGTCGGCCGCGCGTAGGCTCGCGAAGGGCGCGCTCGGGACGCTGGGCCTGTACGGCCTCGCCGCGCGCGCGCGCCGCTGGCCCTACCGCAACGTGCGCTCGCTGCGCTTCGAGGTCGAAGGCCGGACGGTCGAGTTCGGCACCGGCGACCCGCTCTCGCACTGGTGGTTCTTTCCGCGCTACGCCAGGGGCCGGCTGCACGAGCCGCGCGAGACCCGGCTCATCGTGCGCGCGCTCGCGGGCGCGCGCGCGTTCGCCGACGTGGGCGCGAACCTCGGCTGGTACACGTGCGTCGCCGCGGCGCACCTGCCCGAGGGGACGGTGCACGCGTTCGAGATGGACGCCGGGAACTTCGCGGCGCTCGAGGCCAACGTGAAGCGGAACGGCTTCACGAACGTGGTCGCCCGACACGCCGCGGTGTCGGACCGCGCAGGCACGGCGAAGTACCGGCGCCCGCCGGCCGACGCGCACGGCGCGCTGTTCAAGCTGGATGCGGGCGCCGGCGGCGCGGGCGAACTCGTCTCGGTCGAGACCGTGGCGCTCGACGACTACTTCGCCGACCGCGTGCCGCCCGACGTGGTGAAGCTCGACGTCGAGGGCGCCGAGCTCTTCGTGCTGCGCGGCATGCGGCGCCTGCTCGAGAGCCACGCGCCGCGGCTCTTCCTCGAGATCCACCCGGGCGGGCTCGCCTCGTTCGGGCACTCGCCCGCCGAGGTCGCCGATTTCCTGCACGCGCGCGGCTACGCGCTCGAGGACCTCGACACGGGCGCGCCTCTCGGCGACCCGCGCGCGCTGCGCTTCAACACGGCGGTTCAGGCGCGGCGGTCGAGCTCGATCGCGTAGCGCAGGTCGGACAGGAACTCGGGGATCGCCGCCGCCACGCGGTGCCAGTTCGGGATCAGCGGCGCGCGCATCGGGTCGCGCACGAACGCGAGCCCCGCCGCGCGCAGCCCCGCCGTGAACGTCTCGACCATGAGCTCCTCGTCGTGCGGGTCGAAGCGCAGGCCGTTGATGCGCGAGTCGGCCGCGTAGGCGGTGATCGTGTCCTGCGCCTGGCGCAGGTAGGCGGCGCAGAGCGTGTTCAGGAAGCCCGCGTCGAACTGCACGCCCACGCTCGCCAGGTTGCGGAAGAGCGACGTCGCGATGTCGATCACCATGCGGTGCAGCCCGCGCGACGGGTCGAGCGGCGACAGCTCCTGGTGTTTGTGGTCGTAGTTGTCGGCGAGCTCGACCTGGCAGATGCGCTGCGGCGACGCGTTGCGGAACACCTCGGCGAGCAGCCCCACCTCGAGCCCCCAGTCGCTCGGGATGCGCACCTGCCGCGCCAGCGCCGTCTTCATGGAGAACTCGCCCGCGAGCGGGTAGCGGAAGCCGTGCACGAACTCGAGCAGCGGCAGCGGCGTGTCGAGCGTGCTCTTCAAGGAACGGATGAGCGGTGTGACGAAGAGTCGCGTCACTCTTCCGTGTAGCCGGTCCGTTGCGCGGCCGTAGTAGCCCTTGCAGTAGTCGTAGTCGAGGTGCGGCGACAGGACCGGGTAGCAGAGCCGCGCGAGGAACTCGCGCTCGTACGTGAGGATGTCGCAGTCGTGGAAGGCGAGCGCGTCGACGTCGGCCAGTGCGAGCGCGCAGCCGGCGCCGAGCCACACCGCCCGGCCTTTCCCGTCGGGCCCCGGCTCCAGTCCGCTGGCGCGCTGGCGCGCGAGCAGCTCGCCCACGGTCGGCCCGCTGCCCCACACGCACACGGCCTCGGGCAGCACCTGGAAGAAGTCCCGCACGCGGCGGAACTCTTCCGGGTCGGCCGTGCCCGACACGCTCACCACCACGCGGTGCAGGTACGAGACTTCGCGCAGCACCTCGACGATTCCGCGCAGCCCCGGCCCGTTCACCTCGCTGTACAGGCACGGCAACACGAGCGCCATCGGCCGCTCGCGCGCGAAGTACTTGAGCTCGGCCTCGAGGCGGCCGAGCGACGCCGGCGCCAGGCGGTGCAAGGTCGTGATCACGCCGTTCTGGTAGAAGTCGCTCATGCGAGCGACGAGCTTAACCGCAAAGGCCGCCGATTTGGAAATCGCCTGATGGCGCGCCGCGGCGCCAAGACACCGCCGCGGAAGCGGCTCGGGCTCGCGCTCGGCGCGGGCGGCGCGCGCGGGCTGGCCCATGCCGGCGTGCTCTTCGGCCTGGCCGAAGCGGGAGTCCCGGTCGACGCGATCGCGGGCACGAGCAGCGGGGCGCTGGTCGGCGCGCTCTGGGCCACGGGCCAGCTCGAGCTGTTCGCGAACGAGCTCCGCGACCGCGAGCTGTCGGACCTGGTCCGCTACCTCGACCCCGTCTGGCCGCGCGAAGGGCTCCTGTCGGGCGAGCGCGCCACCAGCTACCTGCGCGGTCTGCTCGGCGACTGGCGCATCGAAGACCTGCCGATCCGCTTCGCGGCCGTCGCCGTCGACCTCGTCACGGGCGAAGAGGTCTGGATCCGCGAGGGCCGGCTGCTCGACGCCGTGCGCGCGAGCATCTCGCTGCCGGGCATCTTCGTGCCGGTGCGCCAGCGCGGGCGCCTGCTCGTCGACGGCGCGCTGCGCAATCCGGTGCCGGTCGCGGCGCTCGACGCGCTCGACGTCGACGTGCGCGTCGCGGTGAACCTGCACGCCCAGCCGGTGCGCGAGATCGAGCCGCGCGCGCGCCGCAAGCCGGTGATGTCGCGCCTGGGCGACGTGTTCGAGAGCGGGCTCGCGAAGCTGGGCCGCAAGCCTCGCGCGGCCGAGGCGTCCGAGCCCGACCTGCCCGCAGGGCCGAACCTGCTCGAGATCCTCACGGCGTCGATGAGCGTGCTCGAGCACGAGATCGCGCGGCACCGGCTGGCGCACGAGCCCGTCGACGTGGTGCTCGCGCCCGAGGTGCGCGGCATCCGCTCGTTCGAGTTCCACAAGGCCGCGCGCGCGATCAGCGCCGGGCGCAAGGAGCTCGAGGACAAGCTGCCCGACATCCAAGCCGCACTGCAGAAGCGCGCCGGCCTGTCGCGCTACTTCTCGTCGGGCTCGAGCTCGTAGCCCTCGGGCAGGCTCGAGGACAGGAAGCGCAGCGTCTCGGGATCCACCTCCGTGAACGAGAGCGCGACTTCCTGCGTGAAGCCGTCGAGGTCGGTCACGCGCACGAGCTGGCCGACCACCTGGATCGTGCGCGCGCCGATCGTGAGCTGCACGCGCAGCGTCTCGCCCAGGTCGACTTCCAGGCCGACGCACTGGAAGCGGATGCCGCCGATCGACACGTCGAGCGCGTGCGCGAGCGACTCCCGCGTGTCCACGCGCGCGATCGAGACGAGCGCCTCGGTGCGCACGCGCGGGTACTTGCGGCGGTCGAAGGTGGAGTGTTCGGTCACGGGATCTCCCCGTCCTCTTTCGGAAGCGGGGAGATCGGGGCTTTACTTGCGTCGGCGCGGTGGCGGGCGCGTCCTAGAAGAGGCGCAGCTGGCGCGCGTCGGCCGGCGAATCGGCGCGGACGAGGCCCGACAGCGCGAGCCGCACGCGCCGCACGGCACGGGCGCCGGCCTGCGTGCGCGCGAGCAGCGCGTTCGCGGCCTGCGCGAAGGCGGCGCGCTCGGCGGCGGGCTCGGGCAGAGCGAGCGAGCGCGTGACGTTCGTGCCGTCCACGAAGTCGAGCGCGAGCTTCACGTTCTTCGCGGCGCGGCGCTCGCGCGCGAGCGCCCGTTCGAGCTTCTCGGCGAGCGCCTCGAGCAGCTCGCCGAGCGCGCGCACGTCGATCGCCGGCTCGTCGAGCGTGCGCTCCTGCGAGAGCGAGCGCGCGCGCGGCTTCGGCCGCAGCGGCTCCTTGTCCTCGCCGCGCGCGTACTCGAGGATCGCCTGCGCGCCGCGCCCGACGACACTGGAAAGTGTCGGAAGGTCGACCGCCGCCAGCGTCGCAATCGTGTGCACGCCGCGCGCCGCGAGCTTCGCGGCGGTCTGCGGCCCCAGGCCCCAGATCTCGGTGACCGCGATCGGCGCGAGGAAGCTGCGCACGTCGGCCTCGCCGACCAGGCGGATCCCGCCGGGCCCGGCGTGGCGCGCGGCGAGATACGAGACGAAGCGCGTCGGCGCGATGCCCGCGACCGCCGCCACGCCGAGCTCGGCTTGCACGCGCACGCACAACTCGGCCGCACGCGCGACGGGATCCACGGCTTCCGCCAGCTCGAGGAAGGTGCCCTCCAGCCCGAGCTCCTCGAGCCGGTCGGTCTCGGCGCGCAGCAGTGCGCGCAGGTCCGCGGCGACCTCGCGGTAGCGCTCGAGCCGCGTCGGGCGCACCGCCGCGTCGGGGCACAGCTCGAGCGCGCGGCGCATCTCCATGCCTTCCGTGACGCCGCGCGCGGCTGCCTCGCGGCTGGCGCTCGTCACGGTGCCGCGCTTCGCGGGATCGGCGCCCACCACGACGGGCCGCGCGCGGAGCGCCGGATTGTCGGCCTGCTCCACGGCGGCATAGAGGCCCGGAACCAGGATGAATACGATCATGCGTGGTCCGAGGCGAAGGTGTAGCGCGTACGCGCCGCGCGCGTCACCGAGCCGTGTCGGGTCGCAGCTCCCACGTGCCCTTCTGGTGGTACGCGATGTCGCTCTGGTGCATCCACAGCGGGCGGGGCCGGCCGGCGAGCCAATCGGCGAGCGCGTCCGCGTAGTGGTCGGAGCCGGGGCTGCCCGACTGCCCGCCCGCGAGGCCGACGAGCGCGTGGTCGGGATCGGCCAGGTCGACCGCGTAGCGCAGGCCGGGGCCGAGCTCGACCGCGAGATCGGGCACCTCGCGGTGGTACATGGTCCACGAGCTGTCGGGATCGCCGGGCGCGGGGAACGGGCCCACGCCGAGCCGGTGGCCGACCCAGCGCAGCGAGCCGGAGCCGAGGCTCTCGAACGCGTGCACCAGCCGCACCTCGTGCACGTCGCCCCACGCCCACTTCTTCGGGTTCGCCGAGATCTGCGTGCGCATGGTGGCCCACGTCTCGTCGAGCGCGGCCTCGACGAGGCCGGCGGACTTGTCGCGCCCGATCCGATCGAGCGTGCGCGCCAGCACGAGGCCCGGCGCGGGCTCGGCCTGGTCGAGCAGCGCCTGCGCTTCGTGCGACAGCCCCAGGCTCTCGAGCAGCTTGTGCGCCAGACGCTGGCGGAACACGTGATACAGCGTGGCGCCGAGCGAGTCGGCAGCCGTCGAGCCGTCCCACTCGAGCAGCATCGCCTTGGCGCGCTGCGCACTCGACGACGCGGGCTGGACGTCGCCGATCAAGAGCTTCAGGCTCGCGGGCCCGCGACGCGAAACGGTGTCACGCTGGATCGCGACCAGCCGCTCGGCATCGAGCGGGCCGCCCTGCGCCACGAGCTCGCGCACGCGCTCTGCCCCGCCCTCGCTCGACCACAGCCAGCTCACGGTGTGGCGGAAGGCTTCGGCGCCGACGTGCGTCGAGACGACCTGGGCGTCGAGCTTCGGCCCGAACGCCGACGGCAGCTCCTCGAACGGGATCGTGCCCTTCCAGTCGTAGTACTTCGACGCGCCCGACACGGGCAAGAGCCCCGTGTCGATCGAGCGGATCGGCAGGTCGCCCGCGACCTGGGTGCCGATGGCGCCGTTTGCGTCCGCGTACAGGTACGTGGCGACGGGCGCATGGATCTCGCGCAGCGCGCCGCGGAAGCACGTCCAGTCGGTGCAGCTCTGCAGGCGCAAGAGCGCGTCGACGCCGCTCTCGGGCCCGAGCCCGGTCCAGCGCAGCGAGAGCGCCGCGGCGCGCGGGTCGTTCGGGCGCACGCTGCGCAAGAGCGGGCCGTGATCGGTCGACGCGACGTCGAGCTCGACGGGCTTCTCGCCGCGCACCTCGATCTCTTCGTGGCGCACGGCGGCGTCGTGCCAGTGGCCGCCGCGCTCGTAGCGGAGCGGATCGGCCGGGTCGAACGTCTCCTCGAAGAGATCCGACACAGATCCGTGTAGGGCGACCTGGCCCCACGCCAGGGCGCGGTTCGCGCCGGCGAAGAAGACGGGCAGCCCGGGCCACGTGGCGCCGGAGATCTCGAGCTTTCCCGTGCGCACGTGCGCCAGGTAGAACACCGCGGGCGCGGTGAAGTCGACGTGCACGTCGTTCGCGAGGAGCGGCTTGCCGCTCGCCGAGCGCGACGCCGGCACCAGCACGCCGAGGCTGCCCGCCGGGCCCGCCAGGCCCGCGAGCGCGGCCAGCTCGTCGCCTGCGCGGCCCAGCTCGAGCAGCGGCGCGAGCGGGTCGTGCGCGCCGTCGCTCGGGCGCACCGGGAAGAAATCGCGCGACGGCACGCCGCCGAGCTCGGACACGAGCCGGTCCAAGAGCAGGCTCGCACCGAGCGAGCGGCCCAGGTTCCACGCGCGCAGGCGCGCGATGGCGAGCGAGTCGGCCGCCGTCCACGGCTCGGGCTCGAGCTCGAGCCAGCGCAGCTCGAAGGGCCGCGGCGCGCGCCCCGCCGCGATCTCGGCCAGCCACGCGTTGACCCCGGCCGCGTACGACTCGAGCGCCGCGCGCGTGTCGCGAGACAGGTGTCGGGCTTCGTCGTCCGCGGCCGCGCCGAAGCCGAGCGTGCGCGCGAGCCGGTCCGCGTCGAGCGCGCGCGGCCCGAGCGCCTCGGCGAGCCGCCCGCGCGCGCTGCGCCGCAGCACCTCCATCTGCCACAGCCGGTCCTGGGCGTGCGCGAAGCCCAGCGCCAGGAAGGCGTCGTTCGCGCTCTCCGCCTGCACGTGCGGAATGCCGAACGGATCGCGCACGATGCGCGCGGCCGCGCCGAGGCCCGACACCGCGAGCTCGCCCGCCGCGGGCGGCCCCGGGTCGCGCCCGGCGAGCGCCAACACCACGGCCGCGCCTGCGGCCGACAGCGCGAGCACGGCGGCCACGGCGCCCGCGGCCAGGCGGAGCCAGCGACTCACGGCGCCGACGGGCTCCCGCCTTCGAGCACCACCTGTGCGAACGCGTGCGTGCGCGTGTACGACGCGCCGACCCAGGCGCGCGCGAAGCCGCGCTCGCGCGCGATCTCGAGCGCGCGCCCGCGCAGCTCGAGGCCGAGCCCGCGCTCGGTCTCGACCGTCTCGAAGTCGCGCCAGGCGACGCCGCGCCGCCAGCCCGTGCCGATCGCCTTCATGCCGGCCTCCTTAACGGCAAAGCGCAGCGCGAAGTGCGGCGCCGGGCGCCCGCGGCGCTCGCAGTCGGCGAGCTCGCGCTCGGTGTAGAGGCGCGCGCGCAGCCGCTTCCCCCGCCGGGCGATCGCCTTCTCGACGCGCGCGATCTCCACGACGTCGATCCCGCCCCCGATGATCACGGCGCGGCAACCTAGCACAGGGTGAATCGCACGTAAGCGAGCGAAATCACGGGGTTTGACGCTCCGAGAAAGCCTTGGCTATGCTGCGCGCCGACCGCCACCGGAGGGCGATTCCCATGGCAAAGGGCTTGCGCATCGGCATCAACGGCTTCGGCCGGATCGGCCGGCTGGTGTTCCGTGCTCTGCACGAGATGAACGCGTCGGACCTCGACGTGGTCGCAGTGGGCGACATCGTCCCCGCGGACAACCTCGCCTATCTGGTCAAGTACGACTCCACGCAGGGCGCATTCAAGGGCCAGGTCTCGTCCAAGCGCTCGAGCGGCGACAAGAGCGAGGACGACGTGCTGGTGGTCGACGGCAGGGAGATCCAGGTCGTCTCCGCCCGCACGCCCGCCGAGCTGCCCTGGCAGGACCTCGGCGTGCAGCTCGTGATCGAGTCGACGGGCCTGTTCACCGAGGCCGACAAGGCCAAGGGCCACCTCAGCGCCGGCGCGAAGAAGGTGATCATCTCCGCTCCCGCGAAGGGCGAGGACCTCACCGTCGTCATGGGCGTGAACGACGACAAGTACGATCCCGCGAGGCACCACGTGATCTCGAACGCGTCGTGCACCACGAACTGCCTGGCGCCGGTCGTGCACGTGCTGCTGAAGGAAGGCTTCGGCGTGGCGGAGGGTCTCATGACCACCGTGCACGCGTACACGGCGACGCAGAAGACGGTCGACGGCCCGTCGAAGAAGGACTGGAAAGGCGGGCGCAGCGCGGCGATCAACATCATTCCGTCGTCGACGGGCGCGGCGAAGGCGGTGGGGCTCGTGCTGCCCGAGATCGCGGGCAAGCTCACGGGCATGTCGTTCCGCGTGCCGACGCCGACGGTCTCGGTCGTCGACCTCACGGTGAAGACGCAGCGCTCGACGTCGCTCGACTCGATCAAGAAGGCGATGAAGAACGCGTCCGAGACCTATCTCAAGGGTATCCTCGGCTACACCGAGGACGAGGTCGTGTCGTCGGACTTCGTGCACGACCCGCGCTCGTCGATCTTCGACGCCGGCAGCTCGATCGAGCTGAACTCGAGCTTCTACAAGCTCGTGTCGTGGTACGACAACGAGTGGGGCTACGCGCGGCGCGTCGTCGAGCTCGCGCGCCTGGTCGCCCAGAAGCTGTGAGCGCCGCGGGGCGGCTGCCGTCGGTCGCGGACCTGCGGCTGGCGGGCCGGCGCGTGTTCATCCGCGCCGATCTCAATGTGCCGCTCAAGGACGGCGCAGTCGCCGACGACTCGCGAATCCGCGCCTCCCTCGAGACGCTCGACTTCGTGCGCCGAGCGGGCGGCCGCGCGGTGCTCGCCTCGCACCTGGGCCGGCCGAAGGCGGCCCCCGACCCGAAGTACTCGCTGGCCCCCGTGGCGCGGCACATGGGGCTCGAGCTGACACCAGACTGTGTAGGTGCCGCGACCGAAGCGCGCGTCGCGCGCCTGCGCGACGGCGAGGCGCTGCTGCTCGAGAACCTGCGCTTCCACGCCGGCGAGGAGGCGAACGACCCCGCGTTCGTCGCGCAGCTCGCGCAGCTGTGCGACGTGTACGTGAACGATGCGTTCGGCACGGCCCACCGCGCGCACGCGAGCACGGAAGGCCTGGCGCACGTGGTGCGCGACGCCGCGGCCGGCTTCCTGCTGTTGCGCGAAGTCGAAGCGCTGACGCGCGTGCGCGACCAGCCCGCGCACCCGTACGTGTGCATCCTCGGCGGCGCGAAGGTATCGGACAAGCTGAAGGTGCTCGAGTCACTCGCCGCGCGCGCGGACACCGTCGCGATCGGCGGCGCCATGGCGTACACGTTCCTGCTCGCGAAGGGCGAGCCCGTCGGGAAGTCGCTCGTCGAGCCCGAGCTCGTCGCCACCGCGAAGCGCCTGCTCGCGGGAGAGACGGAGCTGCTGCTGCCCGTCGACCACGTCGTCGCCGCGAGCCCCGACGACCGCGCCGGCGCGCGCACCGTCGACCGCATCCCCGACGGCGCGATGGCGCTCGACGTGGGCCCGCGCTCGCGCGAGGCGATCGCGGTGCGCGTCGCGAAGGCGAAGACCGTGTTCTGGAACGGCCCGCTCGGCTTCTTCGAGAAGCCGCCGTTCGACGCGGGCACGAAGGCCGTCGCGGAGATCCTGGCGAAGAGCGACGCGTACAGCGTGGTGGGCGGCGGCGACTCACTCGCCGCCGTGCACGCCGCGGGCGTCGGCGCTCGCATCAAGCACCTGTCGACCGGCGGCGGCGCGTCGCTCGAATTCCTGGAAGGCGCCGCGCTGCCCGGCGTCGAGGCGCTGCGGAGACGCGCGTGAGGACGCCGCTCGTCGTCGCGAACTGGAAGATGCACAAGACCGTCGCGGAGGCGTTCGCGTTCGCCGACGCACTGCTGCCGCGCGTGATGATGATCGAGGACGTCGAGATCGCGGTCGCCCCGCCCTTCACCGCGCTCTCCGCCATGGGCGAGACGCTCGCCGGCTCGAACGTCGCACTCGCCGCGCAGAACGCGCACTTCGAGAAGAGCGGCGCATTCACGGGCGAGATCTCCTTCGCCATGCTGGCGGAGCTGGGCGTGCGCTACGCAATCCTGGGTCACTCGGAACGGCGCCAGCTGTTCGGCGAAACGGACGAGCTGATCGCGAAGAAGCTGCGCGCCGCGCAGACCGCGGGCATCCGGCCGATCCTGTGCGTGGGCGAGCTGCTCACCGAGCGCGAGGCGGGCCGCACCTTCGACGTGCTGCGCAACCAGCTGGCGGGCTCGCTGGCCCAGGCCGACGCCGCGCGCGCCGAAGAGCTGGTGGTGGCGTACGAGCCGGTCTGGGCGATCGGCACGGGCCGCACCGCGACCCCGGTGCTCGCGCAGGAGGCGCACGCGTACATCCGCACGCGGCTCGCCGACCGCTTCGGCGCGCGCGCCACCGCGATTCGCATCCAGTACGGCGGCTCGGTGAAGCCCGAGAACGCGGCGGAGCTGCTCGCGCAGCCCGACATCGACGGCGCCCTCGTCGGCGGCGCCAGCCTTGACCCCGAGGCCTTCTCTGCCATCATTCGCTCGCGCGCGCGCGGCGCGGAGCTGGCCTCATGAGCGTTCTCCTCTATTCCCTGTATTTCGCGGTCTGCCTCATGCTGATCGTGCTCGTGCTCCTGCAGCACGGCAAAGGCGCGGACATCGGCGTGTCGCTGGGCGGCGGCGCGAGCAACACCGTGTTCGGTGCGCGCGGCGCGGGGAACTTCCTCACCAAGCTCACGACGGGCTCCGCGATCCTGTTCATGATCCTCGCGTTCGGCCTGTCCCGCTGGGCCGGCCAGTCGGGCAGCGACCTCTTGAGCACGCCCGCCGGCAAGTCCGCGCCGGCCACCACGGAGAAGAAGGCCGAGCCCGAGAAGCCGCCCGAGTCCGCCGCTCCGCCGACCGAGCCCGGCGCCCCGCCGTCCGGCTTCGAGACCGTGGAGCCGCCGAAGCCGGCGACGCCGGAGCCGCCGGGTCCGCCGCCGGCACCTCCTCCGGCGCACTAGCCGCGGATGTCATCTCGACGCTTCCACCGTGCCCAGGTGGTGAAATTGGTAGACACGCCAGGTTGAGGGCCTGGTCCCAGCAATGGGGTGCTGGTTCGAGTCCAGTCCTGGGCACCAGTCGCGGTGGGGCAAAGATCTCACCTTCGATCTCAACCTCCAAGGTTCTGAGGCGGACTCCAACTCGCTTCGAACCTGCTCGCCCTGGGCTTGTCCTCGTCCCTGACGTCTGGTCTCAGCGACCTGGCCCACGCTCGGAGTGACGCCCGACCGTAGTGTGTTGCGATCGGGCTCCGGGCATGTCGCTTGCTAGACCCCGCTTGGTGCGGCGGCCGTTCAGCTCCCGTTGGCGCTGCCGATCGCCAGAAGAAGCTTCAAGTCGCACC
>Ga0335077_10005580_pt1 | contig 15447 bp, 10 predicted proteins | sample Lox_Sample_31_FD_207151 | JGI IMG/M metagenome (GOLD analysis project Ga0335077, IMG submission 207151) | Soil microbial communities from Loxahatchee National Wildlife Refuge, Florida, United States - Lox_Sample_3.1 | ecosystem: Environmental > Terrestrial > Soil > Wetlands | place: USA... | reverse complement strand
CAGCGCGTCGCGATTGCGATCGATCCACGTAGGGTGAAACTCCGCCTGTCCCGATTCCACAAGAGCTGCAACCGTGTTCACCACAGTCGCGAGCTGCCTGACGCGGATCTCCGCAATCTCCTCAAGAGTCTTGCCTTGCTTCAGCAGTTCCAGTGTCTCCAATCCTGGAGCCGTCAATTTCTGCGGAATCGCAGACGCGCGGGCTCCCTCCGCATACTGTTTGAGTACTGCAAGAATTTCTTTTCCGTACAACTCCGCTTTGCGTTCGCCGATCCCCGTGGTTTTCATCAACTCTGCGATCGAAGAAGGCCTGTTCCGGCAGATCTCCTCCAGAGTTGTGTCGTGCAATACAACATAGGCAGGCATGCATTGTTCCTTCGCCATATTGCGGCGCCACTCGCGAAGATAGTCGCGTAACTCGCCGTCAGGCTCGAGGGCCGGCGCCGGACGCGATGCCGCGGACGCCACGGCCGTCTTCCGCACTGCGGCCCGGCTTTTGCCGATGGTCATCCACTCCGGAAGGCTTCCGCAGATGTCGCAAGCTCCACACTCGCCCCACTTGGGTGTCTCACCGAAGTGCGTACAGATCTGGAGATGACGGCAGCGGCCCGATTCGGCGAATTCCCGGATCTTGAAATATCGCTGCCACGCCCGGTCGCGCTCTGCACTGTCGGAAATCTGATTCGCGAAATACCCGAGAATCCCGGCATCCTGCTTGCGCCACAGCAAGACACAGTCGGCAGGATTTCCATCGCGCCCCGCACGCCCAGCCTCCTGATAAAACTGCTCGATCGACTTCGGAAGGGCCAGGTGGATCACTGCCCGCACCGTTGCCTTATTGATCCCGAGACCGAATGCGATGGTGCCGACCAGCACGCGCACTTCATCCGACATCCAGCGCTCCTGATTCTTGCGTCGATCGTCGGCCTCCATCTTTGCGTGATACGGCACCGCTTCGATTCCTTCGCCCGCGAGAAAATCAACGGTCTCCTCCACCCGGTTGATGGTGGGGGAATACACGATCACATTTCCCTCGCGGTAGTAACGCAGTGCGGCCACGAGCTTCGAGACCTGCCCCTTCGTGTCGCACTCCCGCACCAGGTAGCGAAGATTCGGTCGATGGAAGCTGGCGATATATTTATCAGGATTACGCAAGGCCAGTTGCGCCAGGATGTCGTGCCGCACATGGCGGGTCGCGCTGGCGGTAAAGGCGGCGATCGGCCGCTCCGGAAAACGTTCGCGCAACCGCTTCAACTGCCGATATTCGGGACGGAATTCGTGACCCCACTCCGAGATGCAGTGCGCTTCATCAATCGCAAAGAAAGACACTGGAACATGCTGCAACCAGTCCAGCGTGTCGCTACGCTGCAGGCGTTCCGGCGAGAGATAGAGCAAACGGAAACCGCCCGCCCGTGCCTTGCGCATCACGCGGCTCTGCTCTTCGCCGCTGAGCGTGCTGTTGAGCACAGCGGCAGGAATTCCCATCTGCGCGAGTTGTGCCGCCTGATCCTGCATCAGCGCGATCAGCGGTGAGATCACGACCGCGGTCTTTTCCGACATCACTGCGGGAAGCTGATAGCAGAGCGACTTCCCTCCGCCGGTCGGCATGACAACGCAGGTGTCGCGCCCAGCCAGCAGGCTGCGGACAATCCGCTCCTGCAGAGGTCGAAACGTGCAGTAGCCCCAGTAGCGGCGCAACGGCGTAATGAGATCCGCGTCTGGGGCCATGAAATCAGTATAGAGTCTGCGGGATTCACACCATCAGCTAGTTCTGGATATCGAGTCTAGCTGCTCCCCAACCAGGAAGGTTATGAGGGCCGACGGCTAAGCTTCATGCCAAGCCCGAAAGGCGACGACCATTATGTTTTCGCACCAGTTCCAGGATCTACGCGCTTCGAACGATACACACGATCAAACGCGATCCACACCAGTGCCATCACCACCGCGCAAAACACACTCCCCTCCGGACCGACTGATCCGCCGGTCAGCCAATCGGACCCCGGCAGCGACGAACTCAAAAGATGCCCGGGAACAACCATCCCGCTGTCGGGCACCGAATAGACGAAACTCTCTCCCCAGTCCCATGCGGTGTGAAATCCGACGGCGAACCACAGAACTCCTGTGCGGCGCAGGGTAATGCAGAAGAAGAGTCCGATGAAAGCCGCGAGCAACACTCCCGGCCAATGCTCCCCTCGATTTCTGAGGTGGAGAAGACCGAAGACAGACGATAAGATTGCGGCCGCCGGCCAGAATCCAATTCCTCGAGCTAGGGTAAACAGTGAGTATCCGCGCAGCCAAAAGTCTTCAAAAAGTGCCACGAAGATGAAATAGACCAGCCAGAAGCCTGCAAATCGTAGCAGTCGCGTACCGCGCAGGATGATATGCCCTGCGACAAAACCACCGCGCTCATAGATCACGAAAATCAGAAGGCTGAGGGCCAGGAATCCCCATAGTGCGCCGGCCCAGAACTGGAAGCCGAAGGCTTGCTTGAGCGGCAAGCCGTAGGCACCCCAGGGTCGGCGCTCGATCCGTGAAAGGATAATCGCAGGAATGGCAGCGGCAAGGAAGTTCCCGATTCTCTCCAGAAGATCCGACCAAAGGCCGCTGTAACCCAGATCGCGAGCCCACGCCGCCTGCACCACAGCCTGCTGCAGCACAAGAAAAGCGATCACATAGAAAGCGAAGCCCCACCCGGGCCGAAGCCCATCCGGGCCACGAAACAAGGTATCGACGTACGAAGGAGTTGTAGCCGCGGCAAAAGCAGGCTCCGTAGGTCGCGCCGGGCTGGAAGTTCCTTTCGTATCGGTCTCAAGATCACTCATACGTGAAACTTCCCCGCAACATCCTTGAACATGGTAAAACACTCGGTTTGAACGTATGGCCCGATATTTCACCCGCGAACGTTTCGGACGTCCGCAGTTTCTCGCCGCCTCGCTCCTGTTAGCTTTTCTGGCGCAAGCATTATGGCTGGTTCACGCCGAATTGAGCGTCGCTCAAGGTATGGACAGCGATGAAGAAATCCGGATCGGTGAAGGGCTGAAGCAGTGGCGGGGCCACGGCATAGCGGGCGCTCCCGTCATCGTGCCCGTGGACGATCCTTTTGCGCAATTGTCTCAAACTGCTGAAAATGGTTTCGATACCGAGCACTCGCCGCTTCTCTACCTCATCTCTTCCGCACCGCTGCTGGCATGGCCGCATGATTTCAACGCCGAGACCGCGATCTATTGGCGATGGCTTCCGAGAATCCCCTCTCTCGCGTGCGGCCTCTTTCTCGGAGCATCTCTTTGGTATGTCGCCCGGCGCCTTTGCGGAAATACCGGCGGCTTCATCGCACTCACGCTTTACGCCTTCTCTCCGTCGTTCATTCAATCTGCCGCCGCGTGGCACATCGAACCGCACATCGTGGCGGCTTGGGGAGCCTTCGGCACTATCTTCACCGCTATCGCCGTGGCGCATACGCTGTATGCCCCGCGCGAGGTCGTGCTTTGGAATTGGCGCCGCATTGTGTTGTTGGGAGTTGCGCTGGCGATTGCCATTGGATCGCAGTTCTCCTTGGTAATTCTGGTCCCCATGGCTCTCGGATTCCTGCTCTATGTGGCGCCGGTGCGTCGTCGAGCCGGCGCCGTAATCTGGCTTGCCGCCTGCTCGGTGGGACTCTTTCTGCTGCTGGCGGCGTACTTCTTCCATCCGCATACTTTTGCCGTAAGCATGAAGTATGCCTCCTTCTGGGGATTCACCGGCCGTGCATTCGCCATGCTCGGAACATACAAACAACTGGCCAAGCAGATTGGCAGCGCATGCCCCGCACTGGCAATCGCGTTTCCGGTCGCGCTGGCAACCTATGCTGCATGGCCGCGGACTCGCTATTTTGGGAACACGGCTCCTCTGCTCGTAGCGGCGCTGTTTATTGTGCTGGCAGTCGCCAATCCGCATACCTCGGGCGTAGGCTTCTTGCTCGCGGCTGTTCCTTTTCTGTTCATTTTCGTGGCTGGAGTGCTCGCGGATCTGCTCGAGACCAGCTATCGCCCACTGATCCTCGGCTCCGTGCTGGCCCTGCTGATCACGTATATCGCGCGAACTCTGCTGGCGCTCGCGGAAGTGCCACGGGGCTGAATCAGGCCTGGGTGTGAGCCAGGGCCCGCCCTTCCGCCAGGCGCTGAGCCAGAAAGTCGAGGTATGCCTGCATGCCCGCCCCAGTCTTGGCAGAAAGCCGGAAAATCTGCATCCCAGGCCGAACGGATTCGATACTCTTGCGGGCAGCCTCCCAATTAAATTCCACCGCTGTCGCAAGATCATCCTTGCTAATCACCGCAACGTCAGCGCTATTGAAAATCGTCGGATATTTCTGCGGCTTGTCTTCGCCCTCGGTCACGGACATCAGCACCAGCCTGAGATTTTCTCCCAAGTCGTAAGATGACGGACACACCAGGTTGCCGACATTCTCGATGAAAAGAAAATCCAGTTGGTGCAGATCCCATTCCTGAAGCGCGGATTGCACCATCGCCGCCTCGAGATGGCACAGCGTCCCGGTTGTGATCTGTTTCACCGGAGCCTTGCTGCGAGCCAGGCGGGCGGCGTCATTGTCCGTCGCAAGATCCCCCACAAGGGCCGCCACTCGAAACCGGGGCTGTAGCTGCGTTAAGGTCTTTTCCAGAAACGTCGTCTTCCCCGATCCCGGACTCGAAACCAGGCTCACGACCAACACCCCGGCGCCACGAAACTGGGCGCGCAGGGCGCGCGCAATCACATCATTCTGCTTGAGAACGTTCCGGCGCACTTCGACCAGGCGTGGCTCGCTCATTCCTCAACCTCCAATGCGAACACTTCCAGTTCCTTCCCTTGCAGAACCTGGCCCGCCGGTGCACCGCATTCCGGACACGTGAATGACTGCACCGACTCGAGCACGCGCTTGTCCTTGCACTGCGGACAGAATACGGCCACGGGAACCTCCTCAATAAGAAGCCGCGATCCCTGGAGCGGCGTGTCCTGGCAGGCGACCTCGTAGGAAAAGAGTAACGCGTCCTTAACCACACCAGAGAGTGCACCGAGCCTCAGATGCACAGCACTCACCTGCACATTGCGCTGTTGGGCTTCCTCTACAGCGGCTTCGACAATGCCCATGGCGATCGAGAGTTCGTGCATGTCCCTGTAGCCGGCACGGCTCTAGGCCGACGATTTACTCAAGCAGTCTAACGCTTTTCGGGAGTGGAAATCCTCCGGCCAATGACACGCGATCAACGCGCGAAGCGAATCGTAACGGCCTGTGAGACATACGAGTCAGGCCCTCCACCCGGCAACTGGATCGCCAGCTTGCCCGCCTTCGTGAGCGTGCCCCCGTCAACCGCAGAGACTTGCGTTGCATTCCAGACTCCAAGTTCATAGCGAGTTGCGGCGCGTCCCGAAACCTGCAGCGTCAGCTCAGTGCGCGCGGAGTTCCAGGATTCCGAAATCACCCGCAACTCTCGGCTCGCGCTCCCGAGCGGCGGCAACTCGTTTGATAGCGCCAAACCGAAATCGTTCTGGATGCGAATGACCAGGCTATTCGGCCCGCCGTAAACCGGGAAACGTACGAGTACGTGCTGATCGTTTGCATTCGGCCGAACTTTGAACGCCAGCGGCCGTCCATTCAACTCCACACCGACGATCTCTGCGCGCACGCTGACTGCTGGAGAAAACTCCATCCAGCAATCGCCGCTCCCACTGCGCTTGGCCTCGAGCACGATCATGTCGCTGGTCTTTCTGTAATGAAGATCGAGCCCCACATCGCCCACGCGGATGTTGTGCATGGCGACAGAAGTCCAATCCGCCGGCATATGCGGCTGCAAGGTGACCTGATGCTTGTCGGCATCGATCTGCAACCCGAAAAGGCCCCGCAAGATCGGACTGATCACCATGGCCGACGACCAGATCTGATGCGGAGAACTCGTGGCGAACGATTGGTAGTAGTCGCCCGAAAGAACTTCGGTGAAATGGCCCAGTGCGCCGTCGACTCCTAGGAGCGCGTTCGCTCGCAAGTTCTCGTAGGCAGGGAACGCCCGGTGATAGCGATACTCGCCCACCGACGCCCATCCCGTGAACAACGGCCACACCGCGCCGAAGTGATATCCAGAACCGTCATAGATCTTCGAATGATTCGAGATGATCCGCATGCCCCAATCTGTCTGGTGGTCCTCGGCGGCAAGCTTGGTGATGGTCTCGTTCGCAGTGCCGGCTTCGGCCAGACCAAACCACATCGGCACGGTGGTCAGCACACTCAACTCATCGACCCGCTGATTGTTCTGGTTGAGAGCAAACGCATAAATCTTCGACTCCGGAGACCAGAAGGCGTGCTCAAGGGCGCCTCGGCCTTCTTCAAATTCCCCAGCAAGCTGCTTGCTGACGTCTTCCTTCCCCGCCAATCGCGCCAGATTCGACAGTGCATGCAGTGCCGCCACGCCTAATCCGGCCTGGTAATACTCGTTCTTCACCGGAAGCAGCGGGCCGCCTTCGACCCAGCCGTGTCCGATTCCTATGTTTTGTGGCAAGCCGTTGCAGTCGTAGGTCGAGCGCAAGAACTGATAGGCACGCCACAAGTTGTCCCACTTCTCACGCACGAACGCCGTATCGCCACTCTGCGTCGCATAGTCATTCACGGCGATGATGAAAAGCGGCGTTGCGTCGGCCGAGGCCCACGGATATGGAAAGTCTTTAAACCATGGAACCAGGCTCGCAGCCTGCGAGATCTCGTGGGGAACCTTGCCGTCTTCCCGCTGAAACTTGCTGATGAAATCAAGCGCGGCGCGGCTGGTAGCGAAATCCCCCTCCGCGTTCAGCGCAAACGAAGTCCACTCCGAATCGCGTCCGAAGAACCATGCAAACCCCGGACGCTGGCTGGTACCTGACGTCCTGTATCCGGCAACCAACCCGGTGCCAAGATAAGGATTGTTCACAACCCCTTGCACTGTGCTGATGCGGGCCCAGTCGTAAGCCTGCTGGAGAGCCTGATCGGGCAAGTCGAGACCGACAGTCTTGTCGAGATAAGCACGATAGAACTCAGCACTCTGACGCTGCAAATCGGAATAGGAACTGATCAGGTGCTCATAGGCCTTCGCCGCATCCCCTGGCCCCGCAACCGAAGCGGCGAGTACAAGAACCTTCGTCTCTTTTCCTTTTGCCGTAGCCCCCAGCCGCATGGAATCCTCGTCGGATGAGGAGTAGTTCGTCTGATAGGCCGCGTGCGGATCCTGAGCGGTTGGTGATCCCACGTAAGCGGCATACTTGCGGGATTCTTCGCCCAGCAGGAAAGCGTGCTCTTTCGCGTCCCAGGTCGAATAAGTTCCGCCCAAACCCGCCGGCCATTCCAGTTGAAAATCCGGAGTGAATGCGGCTTCGATCTCGAGCGGTTGCTCGGTTTCGACGTCCAACAGAATGACCGCTCCTGGCTCGTTGACCGGAACACATAGAGTCTCGCGCACCCGAAACGAATCGCCCACAAACAGAATCGACGCAGACTCAGGACGAACCGTCAGCGTTCGCGCCAGGCTCTCGGCGGGAAGCGCCCGGTCGCCAACGTGAAAGGTCAAGTGCAGCTCGCGAAATAGTTTGAGCGGATACACCCAGGCCTCGAATCGCCCGTTCTCGGTTCCGAACAGGCCCGCGCGGGTGCCCACGACCGGTAGAAATTCCCACGTCCGAATCGTGCGCGTTAATTCCAGATTCCTCGGCTGCTCCTGGCCTCCGGATGGCGTCGCCAGAAAAGCGATCATCACGGCCAAACTCAGGCCGCGCAAAATACGGATGTGGAGATGCGAGTACGGAATCTTCCCGGGATTCATAGCCGCCTTCTGTCGTGGAATTCGGCGCTACTGCCGAAGCTTGCAAAGTCGCGGTTCCCTTGCATATAAGAGGGAAGGGGCGAATTTTAGCACGAGCCAACCAGGTACCGACCTCTTGTCTTCATCACGCCGCTCTTTTCTGACATCACTCAGCCGTTCGGCGCTGGTTCTCTCTTTGGAAAGCGTGCTTGCACTTGCACGTCCCCGGCGGTTGCTCGCAAGTCCGCGGCAAAGTGCCACGGCTAAGGAGCAGCCGCCAGATCTCGGCATCACCTTTTTGAATGTGGCCAGAGAATCCGGACTGAATGCCAGGACCATCTTCGGCGGCGAGCACAAAAACAAGTATCTCCTCGAAACCACCGGCTGCGGCGTTGCCTTCTACGACTACGACAATGACGGCTGGCTCGACATCTTTCTCGTGAACGGAACGCGCCTTGAAGGATTCCCCGCAGGCAGCGAGCCCACCTCGCATCTGTTCCGCAACAATCGCGACGGCACCTTCACCGACGTCACTCTGAAAGCGGGCGTGGCGCATTCCGGCTGGGGTCAAGGATGTTGCATCGGCGACTTCGACAACGACGGCTGGGACGATCTCTTCATCACCTACTTCGGCAAGAATGTTCTGTATCACAACAACGGCAACGGCACCTTTTCCGATGTAAGCGAAAAAGCCGGAGTAGCCGGCAATGGCAAGCGCTGGAACACCGGATGCGCCTTCGTCGACTACGATCGCGATGGCAAACTCGACCTTTTCGTCGCCAACTATATCGACATGGATCTCGCGACCGCGCCCGTGCCGGAATCCGGCCCCTGCCTGTACAAGAGCGTGATGGTCGCCTGTGGGCCTCCCGGCTTGCAAGGCGGTAAAAATCTCCTCTACCACAATAACGGCGATGGTACTTTCACCGACGTTTCCGAAGCCGCCGGCATTCTCAGCGCCAACGGCACTTACGGCCTGGGCGTGCTCACCGCCGATTTCGACAACGACGGCTGGCCCGATGTCTACGTTGCCGACGACTCCACCGCCAGCGCTCTCTACCAGAACAAGAAAAACGGCAAGTTCCAGGACATCGCCATTGAAGCCGGATGCGCGCTGAGTGCCGATGGCAAGCCGCAGGCCGGCATGGGAGTCTCCGCCGCCGACTACGACATGGATGGCAACCTCGACATCGTCAAAACCAACTTCGCCGGCGACACTCCCTCGCTCTATCGCAATCAGGGCGGAGCCAACTTCGAAGACGCGACCTTCACGGCAGGGCTAGGAGCACACACGCAATTCCTCGGCTGGGGCTGCGGCTTCTTCGATATGGATAACGACGGCTGGCCCGACATCCTGATCTGCAACGGACACGTCTATCCGGAAGTCGAGCAATTGAAGACCGAGGCAGGCTATGCCCAGCGCAAGCTTCTATACCAGAATCTGCATAATGGCCATTTCGCGGATATTTCATTCCAGGTGGGCCCAGGGATCTCCGATCCGAGCACATCGCGCGGTGCGGCCTTCGGCGATTTCGACAACGACGGCGATATCGACGTCGTAGTGAACTGCGTGAACGATTATCCGCAACTATTGCGCTGTGACTCGAAACTCGCCAACAACTGGATCAAGGTACGCACCATCGGAACCAAGTCCAACCGCAGTGGCATCGGCAGCCGCCTCACGTGCGTCACTCAGCCGCCGGGAGAATCCAAACTACATCGCCAGATCGATGAAGTCCGCAGCGGCGGCGGCTATTTCTCACAGAACGATCTGCGGATTCATTTCGGACTAGGCAAAGCGGAGAAGGTCGACCTGCTGGAAATCCGCTGGCCCAGCGGGCAAGTCGACTCCATCAAAAACGTAAAGCCAAACCAGTTGATCTACGTGAAAGAAGGCGAGGGAATCACGCGCACAGTCGAATTCCCCAAGCTACCGAAGAAGTAAAAGAATTCAGATGAATAACAAAGAACCGGGGTGCACCACTTCTGGCCGATTTTGCCAGAAGTGGGGTCCTCACTGCTGAGATTTTTTGGTGTTAGCCTCTGCGGAAATACCTGAGCCCTCCTTGAGAGTGTGAATCTGATCCACCCCAAGATTCGTGAATTGCTCCGTCAACCCACTGGGCCACCGCACTTCCACCCACTCAATCTTGTCCGCCTTCCCCAGACCGAAGTGCACCCGCATATCACTGTTCGAAATATAACTGGAACCGCTCCGCACTTCATCCACAAGAATCCGTGACCCAGTCTTCACGCGAACCCGCGCCCCAATCCCGTCACGGTTCGATTTCGTCCCTACAGCATGAATCGCAACCCAGTGATTGGGGCTCTTGACCTGATTGACGAGCAAACTGGGCGCCGCATTCATGTTGTTAATCACCGCCGAGATTCGCCCGTCATTCCACAAATCCCCGACTGCCAGCCCTCGCGACGAAGCCGCCGAGGTGATCCCCGCGCCCGCCGACGCCGAGATATCGCTGAACGTTCCATCACCGTTGTTGTGGAACAGAATGCGCGGCTCCTTGTAACTGCTGCCCAGATGCTGCGAATCCACTTCCGGATACACATGGCCATTCACCAGCAGCAGGTCGGGCCAACCGTCATTGTCGAAGTCAAGGAACATCGTCCCCCATCCCAGATACTGCGTGTAGAGCCCCAGGCCCGCCGAAGACGTGGCATCGGTGAACGTCCCATCCGCGTTGTTTTTGTAGAGCGTCGAGGTGTCGTCAGAGAAGTTCGTCTTGAAGATGTCCAGGTGGCCATCTCCGTTGTAGTCGCCGATGGTCGATCCCATTCCCGCCTGCTCGCGCCCATCCTCATTGAACGCCGCGCCCGCCGTAACCGCTACGTCCGTGAGTGTGCCGTCATGATTGTTGCGGTAAAGGATGGCGGGAGTGCTGTCGCAGGCAATGTAGATATCGGGCCAGCCATCTTCGTCGAAGTCAAAAGTCGAAATGCTGAAGGCGTAATGACCGTCGGTTCGCAGGATGTGCGCTTTCTCCGACACATCCTCGAATGTTCCGCCACCCCGATTGTGATACAGAACATTCTTAGATCCCGCGAGCCCGCGCGGCCCGCACATCACCGGAACACCCTTCCAGAAGCAAGTAGGTCGATCTCCCGGAGAAGGCGCGGTCGAGAGATCGAAGTCCACATAGTTCGCCACCACCAGATCGAGTTTGCCGTCGCGGTCATAATCTACGAAGGCACACCCCGTGCCCCAGTCCTTTCCCGAACCCGAGACGCCGGATTTCTCCCCAACTTCCATGAAGACGCCGTGATCATTGCGGTAGAGCCGATTCTTCCCGTAGTAGGTGACGTAAAGGTCTTCCCAACCGTCGTTGTCGTAATCGCCGACGCAGACGCCTTGTCCCCAGCCCGTGCCATTCAGCCCGGATTTTTCAGTCACATCCGTAAAGGTGCCGTCATGGTTGTTGCGATACAGTCGATTGGTCGGCGCTTTCCCGGCGGGAAATCCCTCAAGTTTCGTGCCATTTACCAGAAAGATATCGGGCCAGCCGTCGTTGTCGTAGTCGAAAATCGCGACGCCGTTTCCCGTGGTCTCGATGATGTACTTCTTGGTGTCGATGCCTCCGAAGATGTTTGTCGCGGTCAGCCCCGCCTTTTCCGCCAGGTCAGTGAAATTGGCGATCTGTGCTGGCGCAGATGCAGCTTTGGATTGTTGAGCCCAAAGTGCTCCCGCCAAAAAGAGAGATCCCAAGACCGCCGCGAACCAGAGATTCGACCGCACCCAGACGCAAGAAAGTTGAAATCGCATGGACCCCACTCGATGTTAGGGGTGGGTTCGGTCCAGGGTCAAGCGGCGTCAGCGTGAGCCGGGGTCAGAGTGAGCTGTCATGCACCGTTACGTCAGTGATGAAATCACGGCTATAATCTTGTCGCTGGCAGACTCACCGTTCGGGGAGACTCCAATGCACAGATCCTCACATGCGCTCTTCGTGATCGTTCTGAGTGCGCCTTTATTGGCGCAATCAATATCCGACAGGAAGGCGATGCTGGATCTAGTCGGCATCACGACGTACTGTGCGAATGTCGAAGACTATTCCGACTCTCATGTCCCGCACCTTTTCGCACAGACTACTTCTGTCTATGGACAATCGACAGGCTGGGTGGAATTCGAAACCAGAGCAGCTTGGAGTCGAGCAGGAAGCCCAAAACCGGTGGCTTCAGTATGGTACCGGGATGCGAAGATTGTTCGCGTTGCAATTTATCCAAACGACGATGAGAGGCCACACGCGTACGCTGACTACTGTTATCGTCAAGATGGCACGCTTGCTCGAATTCGGTCGGTGCCAAGCGTGCAACAGAAGTGTGAATTAAATGGCTATCAGTGTACTGTGGTACTGCGGGAGGCCCGGGTGTACCCATTTGAAGGCCCGGTCCTAAAGGTCTACGGACAAGAGGAACTACTAAAAGATGGAAACGACATCACGGGTGTAATCATCGGCGACGCAATACCAGCCGAGCGCGTGGTTGAGACCTTCGTCCCGATGAAGTGGCCCGAATATCTACACGTCACAGACCTACCGTTCAGCAAGTTGCTTTACGCGACCTTAAGGTAATCCACGGGTTCTGGAGTAATATCCCCAATTACCTCAATGCTGCCGTTCGGCAGGCGGCTGACGGTTCCCCGCGTGCGTTCCTCATGCTCCGCAAGAATACAGCCGTTCTCCAGGCTGGCAGCAATTCGGTGGATAGCAAGATTTCCATCACGCTAGACTGCCTCACGGTCTGGCTGTAACCTAATGCCTTCGCATGCCATCGTCAGACGCCACTGAGCCCGGAGGAGATACGTGAACACGCGTGAGGAGCGGGTTCGGCGAAGCTTCTCGAATCAGGCCTTCATGTCCACCCTTGGCGCCGAACTCACCGTAGTCGGGCAAGGGGTGGTCGAGATTCGTCTGCCATTCTCCTCGAAGCTCACGCAGCAACACGGCTACCTGCATGCGGGTGCCGTCACCGCCGTTCTGGATTCCGCTTGCGGTTATGCGGCTTTGTCGCTCGCGCCCGATGACAAAGATGTACTCACCGTAGAGTTCAAGCAGAATTTATTGGCCCCCGCGGTGGGAGAGATGCTCGTAGCCAGAGCGCAGGTGAAGAGAGCGGGAAACACGTTAACCGTCTGCACGGCGGATGCGTTTACCATTACCGACTCCAGAGAGAAGCTCGTTGCCACCATGCTGGCCACCATCATGAACATTCCAACCCGAGGCTGATATTACCGGCTACGGATCTGTGATTCTCCCAATAGCTCCGGAGATTTTCGGTCGCGTCATTGAGCCGAAAGGGTAATTGCGGTAATGCTCCACGGCGGAAGGTCGACCGCCAACGAACCTGAAACTACTCCTAACGACTGAGACATCGGCGGACTCCAGACGTTGTTTTGCGACTCGTCATATTGCGCCTTCCCGTAAACCAGAGTGCTCACGGCAAAACTTCTGGAGTCGTTAACGACTTCCACTGAAGCATTGATGTCATTATTCTCATCCAGATTGACGAGCAAGAGGCCATAACCAGAGGAGCGCCTTCCAGCGTATGCCTTGACCGTAGATAGTGAAGTCAATGCAGGCGAAAAAACTTCGTCTCCCGTGTTGAGCGCCTGCTGCACCACGGCTCTCGCGTTCGCACGCGGCAGTGGGGTTCCGGGAGCAGGAAGAGCGGTGGCACATCCGGGAACCGAGCCTACGGAATAAGCCTGAAACAGCGATGACATAAACCAATCTTGTTTCGAATAATCTCCTGGCGCCGCTGGGTTACAGTCGCTCTCGAAACCTTCCCATAGTCCCGCCATCGGTATGCCGGCGTTCATCAGTTCGCCGTAAGCCATGGCAGTGTAAAGCGCGCCGACGATCGTCACGCTTTGTGGACTGCCGCCGTCCGCGCCGGGAATTCCCCACTCACCGACATAAATGGGAACATTCGCTTTTCCCGCAGCGCCAAGCTCACTCCGAAGCTGTGTGACGGCTGAGGAAAAATACGCGATCCCCGACGTCAGCAGCGCCGAATCGCTGATGGCAACGTTCGCCGGACTGGACCCGTACCAGTGCACCTCGACGAAATCGAATGAGGCATTAGCGAGAACGGTGGAGTCCCAGGGCGTGGTGCGCATACTGGCGTTGTTGTCGGGAACAACGAGATCGACGCCGATCTGAATGGTGGGATCCTTGGCCTTCATCAGCGGATAAAACTGCGACGCCATCAGGTTTGCATACGTGGCGGAGCCGGCCGAGCCTGGGTCCGTGGGCGAAACGTTGAAGTCGGGCGTTGTGGGTGTTGAGCCCAGGGTCGGATCGCCGTAATACTGCTCGTTGCCAATGCTCCAATACTTGATTCCGTAATGCATTTGGTTATTGGCATAGTCCACCCAGGCCGCCGCTTCGTTCGGATCGGCGCCTGCTGTGCACGTGGAATTGCTGCCGTAGTTCACGGTGATGTTGACATCCACACCTAGAGGTTGTGCGACCTGCTGCATGAATTGGTCGAAGGTCGTGCGTGCGATGGGATTCCAGATTGATGAGCAAGAGGAGAACGAATTGGTTTGCCAGTGGTAGTAATCGGAAATGCCTGCCATGGGCCAGCGCACGATTCCGAAATTCGCGCTCCGGAACGCATTCATCATGGGATCGTAAGTGGAATAGGTGTTCGTCAGATCCATGGAGGCCGACAGGTTTACGCCGAAAACATCTTTCGAGACCGTCGCCAGCCGTGGCGACTGCGCGTCCATAAACACCTTCCCGCCTGGTGGTGGCGGAGGAGAGCCAGACCCACCACAGCCAGACAACTGGAGCGTCGCAAGCAGGGCAAACGAGCATAGCTGGCGCGTGATGGCCAGGGAAACGCGATTCATGGCATTCCACTCGACGGGGCAGCGTTCCAGGAAACGACCGGCATTGTACAACCGAATTGGTGCGCGGTTGCATAGGAAAGTTGGAGGGTCGGCGGAAATCACGATGCAAGTCTTCTACGGCAGTTTCTCTACCGCCCAGCGATCACCGCCAGCCCTCGACACGACGATGGTCGACAATCGCACCGAAATCCGGCTATTTCCAGCAGGAGGTCCCAGTAGCACCACGGGAAACTCATATGTGCGAGGGCGTACCCTCCTCCCATGCTTGATTTCAAAGGCGCGAGGAGAAGGGCTCGCGAAAAAAGTCTCCATGTCATCCCCTGAGCCACCGTATGTTCGACTCAGCAATGGTTCGGCAATTTCTGATTCGCCCGTTATCCATGCCGCCAGAAGCCGGTCAGCCGTCGATAGAGCGGAAAGGTACTCGGCATCCTGGAGAAGTGCCTCGTAAGCCTTCTTCCTGTCTGGCTCAGTCGCATTGAGATTTGGGATTGACTTACCAGTCAGCCGCAGGAATCCGGACAGCGCTATGAGAAGGAGCAGGTGCTTCATCGAAACCCTGCGCGAGGCGGCAATTATAGCTGCTGGTTGGAGCGAGTCGAGGGATACCTGTCTCAGGCGCCGACGAATCGCGGTCGCGTACATCTTTCCAGAGGCGACTCTAGTACGAATGGGAGACCCCCCGGCTCTGCCGGGGAGGCAGTAGAAGTTTGACAGATACCGGAGTCCATCGCGGAGACTCCCAGACGTGAGCCGCCAAGCACACGAAAGGGAGTTCGCGATGGA
>Ga0335077_10005578_pt1 | contig 15450 bp, 17 predicted proteins | sample Lox_Sample_31_FD_207151 | JGI IMG/M metagenome (GOLD analysis project Ga0335077, IMG submission 207151) | Soil microbial communities from Loxahatchee National Wildlife Refuge, Florida, United States - Lox_Sample_3.1 | ecosystem: Environmental > Terrestrial > Soil > Wetlands | place: USA... | reverse complement strand
GATTAGGCCGTATTCAATGGCGGTGGCGCCTGACTCGTTCTTCAGAAAAGCGATAACCTTGGACATCTGACGCACTCCTATCTCCAGTACTTTGTACTTGTGTACAGTGCGACCATAATCGTCAGGAATTAAAAAACCCTGTCGGCAACCGTTGAATGGTTGCGAACGAAACCGTTTGCATCTTCCGCAAAATATTCAGAAATTATTCACCATGATCGAGCCGCAACCACGGGCAATGGGCCGCTTCCGATAAACGGGAACAAGCGCGCGCCGGTAAAATTGTGGTTCCAGATTACGCTCTCCGTTAACCGCAAACGCCCATGTGACGCTTTTTCGGAAACCAGTGTGCCCGTAACGCCGATACGCCGGGTGCGGAATGGTTCCCGATGTTTCCTTCGGCAGTTCCACAATTTTTCAGGAACGGCGGCAGGGGCGGGGCGTTCACCCAAGAGTGGCAAAAAGGAGGTTCCCATGAGGAAACTTGCTATTGGACTTCTGGCCGCGGCGGGCGTTGCCCTTTCCGTGCCGGCGAGCGCGCAGGGCGTGTGGGTTGGCGCGGGCCCGGTCGGCGTGGGCGTCGGCGTTGGCCCCGGTTATAGCTATTATGGCCCCGGTTATCGCAGCTACGCGTATGATGACGGCTATGCCTATCGGCGTCACTGCCGCATCGTCCGCGAAGACTTCAACGGTCACATCAGACGCGTTCGTCACTGCTGGTAGTTTCACTCTGACGGATTCGTAACGTCAAAGACCCCGGACTTTTGGTCCGGGGTCTTTTTGTATCGGTCGTGCGACCGGCTGCGATGGCGCTGCCATCGCTTCGGCCATGACCGCGCCGCGCCATTCGGATTTGCTGTTCGCCAGGCGTGTCCTCGCACAACTCACGCGTCGTGCGCTTTGGAAATCAGCGCAGGTTCTGGTCCCGCATCAGCTGAAAGCGAATATTCGGATCGGGATCCGTGCCGCGGTATTGGCCCGCCCATCCGTAGATTGGCGCCCCCTGGCTTTGGGAGGTATGTGCTCTAGGGGCCGACGTCTTTCCCTTGCTGACTTTACCAGCCTGTGCCGGTACAGCTGTCAGGGCCACCACGCCGATGGCCGCCGAAAGAACTTTTAAACCCGTTATCATACAGCACCTCTGTCGTCCTGCCGCCGCGATCAGTTATCGACAATAACACCGGCCGACCTGCACCGATTTCATCCGGGCAGGTCCAAACCGACGTCTTTGGTGTCCGGTTTCCCCGTCGACCGGTTGAAACTACCGTCAATAGCGGACATTCGGACTGGCGCCGCCCGATTGCCTGTGGGTATCTTTTGCTATTGAGGAGCGATTGCTGGTGGGCGAGTTCAAAGCATTTCGAGATCTGGAACGGGCGGGATGGTCCGACCCGCAGCGAGCTTCCCGTTACGTTGGATTGTTCGCTTCTGCTTCGAATCAAGCGATTGACCGTTTGTTGGACGCCGTCAATGCAGAACCCCAGTTGAAGGCGCTCGACCTTTGCTGCGGGCATGGCAACGTGTCTGAGGCCCTCATCAAGCGGGGTTGCGATGTCATTGGCGTTGATTTTTCTCCCGCCATGCTGGCTTTTGCAGATGCCCGCGTCCCGAAAGCGGAATTTATCAGGGGCGACGCGCAAGAGCTGCCCTTCGACGATGACGAATTTGACATTGTCGTTTCGAACTTAGGCGTGTGCCATATCCCCGATCAGCCGCGTGCACTGTCGGAAGCGCGGCGTGTTCTTCGTCGTGGCGGTCGATTTGCGATGACGGTGTGGTGTGGCCCCGACGTATCTCCGTCCTTCGAGATCGTCTACGGCGCGATCAAAGCCCACGGCAGCCCTGACGTGTCGGCACCGACAGGCCCCGACTTTCACCAGTTTGCCAGAAGAGAAACGAGTGAGAAGATTCTACGGGCGGCTGGTTTCCAAAATGTCGATCTGACGATTGTTGATTGCGTGTGGGATCTTGCTAGTCCAGAGGGACTATCCGAAATTTATGAGGAGGCGACGGTCAGGGCAGCAATGGTTCTTGCCGGCCAGCCGCCAGCAAACCTGTTTGCAATACGGCGAGCGATGGCCGAGGCGGTGCAAAAGCGTTTTGCTTGCGGAGATCGTTGGCGCGTTCCTGTCCCCGCCGCACTGGTGCGGGCCACTGCATGATGGCCCGCTTTGGGTCACAAGCGGATATTTCACACTGCAATCGCGATGTCCACTTTACCCCCAGAAGCGGACATTGCATGTGAAGAGAATGCCCGCGCTGCTTAGGGCGTCAGCGCCAAAGCCTTGAGTTCCTTGCGTGCCGTACCAAAAGCACCAAGTTGGTAAACCGACGCTCCTGTGGGCGAGAACGTAAACGCCTCGAACGGTTCGGCGAGCATCTTTTTTAAATACGGAATAGTGGCAACACCAATTGTGACGTGGGGATTGAATTTCTTGCCGGATCCAATCCGCACAAAATGGGTTACATAACTAATCAAGGCCTTTTGGATATCGCGGCCATTTTCGGTGCTCATGAACGCTGCGGGAGTTCCGGTTTTCACCGTGAAAGGCGTAACCGCGTCGATTATTTTTTGTTGCAGCCTAAGCAAATCCGGTGTCGATTCGACCACAATGCCTGCAAGACCGACTGGCGGTGAGGGAATGTAGTAGTACTTGTACGCCTTCAGCTTCCAGCTGGCCGGTTTCTCGTCGGCCAGTACCTTGTTTACCGCGGCGTAGACCTTTTCGAGGTCAGCCGTGCGGACGAACTGCTGCAACATCGTGACGTGCGGATGGTGAGTTGCATCCAGGGCAAAACCTTTCGGGAAGGCTTTGAGCAAGCGGGAATTAGCCGCTTGCGCATGTTGAATCATTGTTTGGTCCGGCTCGAGCGCAATGTCGATGGCAGTTACCGGATTTTGCTGCGCGCCAGACGTTTCCGCATAGCCAAGCAGCGACGCAAGGTAGATGCCAAGCGCAGCAACGATCTTTATGAACTTAAACATCTTTAGGCTCCCGATAAATAGTGCGAATTCATGGATTACAATCCAATCCAATGCCCGGCGATATTGCCCGTAAGGACAATTCGAGCTGCTGCGCTGATGATGGTCTCAGCTAGAATAGTTCGCTCCTTGTCCGCTTTGGGTCATGTGTGGACGGTGCTCCATGTCCGCCATCGCAACGGTAAAATCGAGTGGCTGGGAGAGGTGGCTCGTCCTGGCCTCGGGGGGCGGTAATGAGACGGCGCGATTGTTTCAACAGCGATCGAAATAATTCTTGACCTCCGTCTATTATTTCCATAAGTGTCGAAATATGAAAAATGTAGAGGCGGTAAGCGCTCTTTCAGCGCTTGCGCAGGAAAACCGGTTAGATGTTTTCCGGCTGCTTGTGCAGGCGGGACCGGAAGGAATGCCAGCTGGTGCTGTTGCCGCAGCCCTAAAACTCGCGCCGAACACGCTCACGTTCCACTTCGACCGACTGCGGGACGCCGGTCTCGTCACGGTGCGGCGCGAAGGCCGCTCCATGATCTACGCAGCCCGGTTTGAGGTTATGAACTCGCTGCTTGGTTTCCTCACCGAAAACTGTTGCCAAGGAGCTGCCGACACGTGCGCTCCCGCGGTTTGTAAACCAACACGCACCAGACGGACAAAGGCCGCTGTGTCATGAAACGGATGCACGTACATGTTTCCGTAGCAAGTATCACAAACGCCGTTGGGTTCTACTCAGCGCTGTTCGCCACCAAACCCACGGTCGTTAAAGACGACTACGCGAAATGGATGTTGGACGATCCCCGCGTAAACTTCGCTATTTCGGCGCGCGGGGGCAATCCGGGGCTCGATCATCTCGGCATTCAGGTTGAAAGCGACGCCGAATTGCAGCAGGTGTATGCGCGCCTTCGCGACGCCGGCGGGAGCATCCTTGAGGAAGGTAAGACGACCTGCTGTTACGCAAAGTCGGAAAAGTCATGGATCGATGATCCGGCTGGTATCTCGTGGGAAACCTTTTTTACGACAGGCGAGAGCACGCACTACGGAACCAGTGCTGAAAAAGGCGTTCGCATTGCTCATACGAAAGCGTGCTGTGGCACTCAGTCATGACAGCCAGACCTTTCAACGTATTATTTCTCTGTACTGGCAATTCTGCCCGCTCGATCATGGCCGAAGCGATCTTGAATAAGATCGGAGCTGGCAAATTCCGCGCCTATAGCGCTGGCAGTCAGCCCAAGGGGCAAGTCAACCCGCACACAATTCAACTCCTGCAAGGGCTCGGCTACGGTACGTCCGGCTTGCGCTCAAAGTCGTGGGCGGAGTTTGCGAAGCCGGGAGCACCTCCGCTCGATTTTGTTTTCACCGTTTGTGATAACGCGGCGGGTGAAGCGTGTCCGGTGTGGCCCGGCCAGCCGATGACTGCGCATTGGGGCGTCCCCGATCCTGCGGAGGCTAAAGGCTCTGCGGCGGAAATTGCGTTTGCTTTCAAGGATGCCTATCGCATGCTGCACTATCGTATCGGGATATTCGCAGCCCTGCCGATAGGAAGGCTCGACAAACTGAGCTTGCAAAGCAAACTCCGCGAAATTGGCCGTGTGACTGACGCGATCGCCAAAGAGCCGACCTGATGTTGTCGCTGTCTCAGCGCGCCGTCTCGGAATTTCTTGGGACGGCGTTTCTGCTCGCCACTGTCATCGGTTCGGGAATCATGGCGCAGCGGCTTTCCGGCGGAAATGACGCGCTCGCACTTCTGTGCAACACCCTGCCAACCGGCGCGATACTTACCGTCCTGATCCTAATTTTCGGGCCACTGTCCGGTGCCCACTTCAATCCCGCTGTAAGTCTCGCATTCGTGCTGCGCGGCAAACTTCCTTTATCAACCGCCTCCATTTATCTGGCAGCTCAGATGTGCGGCGCCATTGTCGGTGTGTTGGCCGCGCATCTCATGTTTGAACTGCCGGTGTGGCAATTTTCAACCCATGTTCGGACAGGCGCAGGCCAGTGGCTTGCGGAAATAGTCGCGACGTTTGGGTTGTTGCTTACGATTTTTGGTTGCGTCGCACGGGCGCCGAGTGCGGTCGCCTATGCCGTCGGGCTTTACATAACCGCAGCATATTGGTTCACTGCTTCGACTTCATTCGCCAATCCAGCGGTGACGGTGGCGCGCGCTCTTTCCGATACTTTTGCCGGTATCGCACCCACCGGAGTAGTTGCATTCATCATGGCGCAACTCGGTGGAATGCTGGCGGCTGTCATAATCGGCCGTTGGCTCTGGCGTGTGTAAGCGGATATTCTGCGATGTCCGATGCATGTCCGCTGAGTCATAAGCGGACATTTGCGACGCAAAAAGCCATGTCCGCTTTGCCCCCAAAAGCAGACCCGTGAATGAACTTAGGGCCTAAGAGCCAAAAAGCGACACCGGCGAATGCTGATGTTTGCCTTTGGCCAAAGCCTTCTCCTCGCAACCTACGTGCGCCCGGCACTCCGGAAAGCCTTTGCTGCCTTTCCGGCGGACACGAATGTTGCGTGAGCATCCTCCGCCGTCATCGCCGGGTTCGTCTCGACATCAGACAAGCTGCCTCCCGCGGCAGCGGCGAGTACCGCAGCGCCGGCCGCCTTATCGTCGGGGAACTCGCCAATAACCAGCCAGTCATGGCGGCCGAAGGTCAAATACCACTCGATGAGCCTGCCCCCGACACTCTCGAAGAGTTTGGAGACGGCTTCCTTACGATTTTCCGGCTTAGCCACCATGCCCCTGACGGCATCCGAAGTGAAACGACCACGCGAGATGTAGATTGGCATGACATCTCTCCCAAAAAATCTGCTTACTTGATCTGATTGAGAAGTCGCCGCCCGCGAGCGGCGCGCATCGAAAATTTGAGCTCAGGTACACGGATTAGCATTGATCTGGATCAAGCCGATGAGCACGTCCGCTTTACCCCGCACCCGAAAGCAGACATTCCGGTGGAATGATTGAACTATCCCGTTAAGGCTTGGCCGGTGGTCGGCGAATGGATCCCCAGGTTGCAATTGAACCAACCACCAGAAGCCAAAACGGGAATACGTTCAGGCCCGGAATAGCTTCCGCTATTAATCCGGGGAGGATCACCCATTTCCGGCCAAGCAGAAGGAATAGAAGCAGGGCAGTGACAAGATCAACCACCCATTGGAGCGGCGGTGCAATGACCAGCCAAAAAGATAAACTATCCGAGATCGCAGCAACGACAAACGCCGCTGCCAGGCGCTTCCTGTCGGCAGTTACCAATGATCTCCCCCTTAAAGGGTCGCTTGTAATCGCGCACCATCGAAAGAATAACTCAAATAGTCTACTTGCCTCTGGCAGCGCGACATTGCGATGAGTCAAATAGGCTAACCGCCAGACAGGTGCCGGACATCTTGCGGCGAACCAGCAACGCACTATTTAGTGTACTGAACCACCGCGAAGAGCTGCTGGAAAATGGTGAAGCACAGTTTCTCGAGTTTCGGGCGATCGCTGCGGTGACGCAGTAGGCATTTCCCTCTCCGCAAGGCGGCGATACAACGGACGCCGACATGCCGAAAGAGCGGGAGTAACGCCCCGCATCGCCCGAACACCAATTTAAATTTCTCGACAACGACGTGAGGATGTCCGCTCAGGGCCAGAAGCGAACACTCGGCTTATTCAATGACGACAAATTTTCGTACTAATAACAGCTACCGGCCTCGCAGATAATGGATCGCCGATTGCACCTATAGACGAATATCATCCGTTCGCCAAAAAAACCGCGCTCAACAAGCCCCGACCGCACGTATACCGCGCGCCGCGGCCAATTTGGGCCGTAGCAATAGCCCTGCGCAACGTCGGAAGCCTGTTGCTGACAATTCGAACCAGCCGTCCAGCACCAGGCAGCGATTTCAATGTGGCGCGGGTTGGCTGATATGACTTCGATTTGCCCAGCCTCAGCAGTGCCGCTCCCAGCCAGGACCGCAAGAGCGAAAATAGCAATGCGCATGGTATTACTCCCGTGCAAAATTATAATTACCAACGCTCTTTTATCATCGCTTTGCAAGGTAACCATGTCCAGATGGCAAAAGACATCCGGTAACGCATTTATTTAGCCGTGTTTATGGAGCCAACAACGACCCTATGAAATCGCGCCGGCGCATGTCTGCGTCAGGCCGATAACGGACGTTCGCGGTGATATAAAGGCGTGAGACCACGACTTATTCCGTCCAGCACGTGCCGGCTAGCGGGTGTGCAAGAAGTGGGTGGTGCCGTCCTGTTTGATGCGCTCCAGCAGGTCCACTTCCCAGGACAGATACGCATTCATTGCCGCCTCTGTGTCATCCGTCCGTTCATAGGGCTTGAGCCAAACGTCGACCGGCTCATCGGCCATTCTGGCGCTGGTGGAGAGCGGAAATTTGGCTGCCGTCCAGGCGGCATTACCACCCCTGAGCCAATGGACCGGATGTCTCGTCAATGCCTGCGCCTCAACGATCGCGAGGCTCGCCAGTGCACCATCCTCGCTGGTGAGTATCACGTCGGCCGTGGGAACGATCTTCTGCATGGCAAAATGCAGCCGCGAGCGGATTGCAAACCACGCGCCCGGAATATGGCCGCGCCGATAGTCCGGGCTGCGCGACAAATCGATTACACTCGCGTTGTCGATCGCAAGCACGGCGGAAGGGTCGATGGCATGATCGACCGCCGGTACGCCAAGGACAACTCTTTCAGGCGCGTCAGTTTCATTGCCCGCTTCCGGCAGCACGAATACATCTTTCCAGCCCATCTGCTTTAGCCAGGATCCGGTCATGAGCGCCCGGACTTCCTTGTCGTCGCTGAGCACGATGCGGGCGCCGAGGGTGCCAGCATAGATGTCGGTCGCCTGCACCAGCTGACCGCCTGGTGCGGAGATTGCGCCCGGAAAATGACCCGCCGCGTATTCGTCCGGATCGCGAACATCGAACACATAGGTCGTGCGACTGGTGTCGGCTTGAAATATTTCCAGTTGCTTGCGGCCAATGCGCGCGACGCTGAATTTGCGCGCGACGGTTTCCGCAGCCGACCTGGCCCATGTCAAACCGCTGCCTGATACGGCCGGGGCCCGTGTGGTCTTGCCACTGTCACATGTAAGTCCTGCCAGGTGCCAGCCCATGGTCCCGTTGCGCAGCGCCACGACCTTGTTGGGCACGTCCGCATTGATGAGCGATTGTGCGCCGATAATGCTTCGGGTACGGCCGGCGCAGTTGACGACGATGAGGGTTTCGCGTGATGGCACGATATCGCGTACCCGCAATACCAGCTCGGCACCCGGCACATTGATTCCGGTCGGGATCGAAATGCGTGAGTACTCATCGAACGGGCGGCTGTCGAGCACCTCGAGGTCGGTGCCGTTGCGCATAAGCTCGTTGAGTTCACTGGCGCTTATGCTCGGCGTCCCGCTGTCATGTTCGACGAATTCGCCAAACGCCTTGCTCGGTACGTGAACGCCGGAAAACAGTACGAAACCGGCTTTGGTCCAGCCGGCAATGCCGCCGTCCAGGTAGGAAAGGTCCGTGTAACCAGCGTTGGAGAGAATATTCGCCGCCCGTTCGACCAGGCCGTCATTGTCGTCGCACAGAACGATGCGGGTGGTGAGGCGAGGGACGAGTGACGCGAAACGCAATTCGAGCCGGCTCAACGGCACCGAGCGTGCCCAAAGCAGATGATTTTGCGAGAAAGTCAGTTCCTCGCGCAAATCGATCAGCGCAAGCTCCGCACCGTCGGTGAGCATGGCCTTGACCATGATAGGGGTGATGGGGCCGGGCGCTCTCGCACTCGTCATGGAATTTTCCGTTGGGCTTGCAACCAGGTTCTTTTCCCCAGGGGGAGCAGAGGTTGACGAGCGGAACTCGCCGGATGAGGACGAACGGGCCTGGCGAGAGAGCTTGCCCTTTACCCAACCCTTCGTGGCGCAACTGAGTCTAAAATGGTGTGCAACAGCTACGTCGCCTGCTGCGCGTACATTTTCTCGACCGCGCCGGTTTTCGGGTCGATCTTGATGCGGTCGATCTTGTCGAGGTTGGTTCCGGTCACGCGTACGAAGCGCGCATAGTCCGGGTAATCGATCGAGTGGATGGCGCCGTCCTGATAAATGCCAGCCTTGCCGGGCGTAAGCCGGTATCTCTTCACCGGCTTGAGCTTGGCATGTTTGGGATCTTTTCCGTCGTCCTCGCGCTCCCATTCGATCATGTCGGTGTATTTGGTGGCCTGGCCATAGATCGCCCAGGAAGCCCCGTGATCATGCGGCGGTGACACGCGTGCCTTGTCATTGATATGTGCGAGAATCTGAAAGCCGAGCTTCGGATCTTCGTACAGGACTTTCAGTCCGCGTGGCGCGTCATCACCGCAATACTCGTGGACGAAATCGGGATTGGCGAGCAGCCGCTCGAGATTGGCGCGTACCACTTCCCGGCCGGCAGGGCCCGGGTCGCGCTCTAAAATTGTGCGGCAATCCGCGATGAACTGATTGAGGTCGTAGGCCATGAGGTCCTCCCAGATGTGTGTGGTGACCGGAGCAAAGTCTTGCGCAAGTTGGGCGCAAATGCCAGCGCACCCTCCCTCAAACGAGGGCGGACGCATTGATCAGTTATAAAACCCGCTTCCGGCCGGCGATATTGCCTGCGGCGTGTGACGCCAGCCAATGTCCGCTTTGACTGCCGGTTGAATCCACCACCAATAGCGGATGTTGCAACTCTACTCGACCACCTCGTCGGCGCGTGCGAGCACGAACGGCGGCACTCACTTCGCTTTCGATTGCAATTCCTTTACAAGCGCCCAAGTGGCTGCCACGAGTCTGTCCCGCGGTTTTGCTTTGCAATAATTGTCAATCCACGCATACATCTCGTCGCCTGTCCTTGAGGCGAGAATATCAGGTCCATTCGGGCTCGACACGTTTGACCCCGAAATAAATCCGTCGATCCAGGCCTGCGCTTGATACTCGTGATCTTTGCGATTTTGATTGCGGTATTCTAACCAGTCGCCACATGTGATCGTTCCGGCACCAAAGATGTTTTGGGCGGTCGCCACCTTTGCCCCAACAATTGCCAAGCCGCATAACATTACTATCCGGATCATTTTCTACCTTTGAACGAATATTTCCTGACGCGGCTCTAGTATACCGTACGATTGCCTTTAGGCTTCTGCGAAAAATGAATGTCCGCTTGGCCTTCAGCGGACTTAGGGCATCCTTTAGCCGTCCGTTGGTTGCGGACCGTGATAGCCATCAGCAACGATGATGTCGGCCACAGCGCCGCCTTTGCGGATTTCAGTCGCTTTGGCGTATTCGGGTGAGTGGCAGCATTCAAGGCGGTTGCGTAGTCTTTGAACTTGATGACCACAATGCGTGATCGCCCCTTGTCCTAAACCGCCATCGACTTTCCCCCGCGTACGAGGAAGCGAGCACCATACTTGCGGAAGGCGCTGCGATTCTCAGCGATATACATCTTGTAGCTCGCCGGTTGCTCACATCGACTGATACGATCCAGTATCCTTTGTCATCACATGTCCCTTTTACGAGCAGCATTTCTGCGGCCAACTTGCTAGACTCGGGAACTGTAAGATCACGATCTCTCATATCCGCTTTACCACGAAGGTCCGTTTTTCCTTCTGTCGACTGCGCAAAAAAGAAGCCGCCGGATTGCGGCGGCCTCAGTACAGCCAGTACAGAAGTACAGGAGAGGAGTGTTACTTAAGCTGGGTCGATATGCTGTCGAACTTGGCGTTCAGGCTTGAGCCGATAGCATTGACCGTCGCGATGATAACAACCGAAATGCCGGCGGCAATCAGGCCGTATTCAATCGCAGTGGCCCCAGACTCGTCTTTGATAAAGTTACGAACTTTGGACATGGGTTGCCTCATGAGGATTAAAGAGCCGACAGTATAGGGCGGCGCTATTAAAAGGACTTTGGCGCAATCTCGTGAAACAAGTTAAGAGTCATTAACGACGGTCCTGCGCGAATTCGCTTGCAAACGCGGCAGCTAAATCCGCATCGGCAAAGCACCAGCGAATAACACTGCCGTTCGCATCATGCCGGAACGAGAACTAAGCTTTGGCAACTCCGTGGCGAGCATGAGAATCGTACGTCGGGCCAGGCGTCGTGCCGAGACCATTGGGCGGGACGACAATTTCAACGAAGTGCGGGAAATATTGTTCGATGGCCTTCACGCTCCGGTGGCTTCTGTAGCGACTCATGCTGCAGAATGTCCGTTTTAGTCTGCTCTTACCCCGCGAGCAGAGATTCATCGGTGCGATTGGAATGTCCGCCAGGGGCCCGAAGCGGACAATGGCTGGGGCGCCGCCTCTGTTTTTTCAGATAGCGGCAAGAAGAGAATTTTCGCTGCGAAGTTTCCCAACCGTTTTGTCGAAAGCATTAGCTAACCAAGCTATTTGATAATGCTACCAATACGAGTAAGCATTTTTTATACGGCTTCTCATAGATTCAACCTGCCGTTGTTCTCGCCTTCCACGACGAACCGAGGATTAGAATGGCCCCCCTTACGACGGCCTTGGCGCCTCGCCTGCGCAGCGGGACGCTTGTGCTCAGTGTTTTCACTGCGGCTGTATTTCTTAGCGCAATGCTCCTCTTTGCCGTGCAGCCCATGTTTGCCCGCATGGTTCTTCCACGGCTCGGCGGCTCGCCTTCAGTCTGGTCGGTGGCGATGGTCTTCTTCCAATCGCTGCTGCTGGCGGGTTACGCCTATGCGCATCTGCTGACGAAAATGCGCCAGCGTTCGCTGGCGGCGGCAATCCATATCGCCATTTTGGCAGGGTCAGCTTTCGTGCTGCCGTTATCGATCGCCGAGGGGTGGGGAACGCCGCCTGCCTCGGGAACGGCGCTGTGGCTCATCGCGCTGTTCACCGCGTCGATCGGTTTGCCGTTCTTTGCCCTGGCCGCAAATAATCCACTGCTGCAAGCGTGGTTTGTACGTACCGGCCATCGCGAAGGGAGCGATCCTTACTTCCTATACGCAGCCTCCAATGTGGGAAGCTTCCTGGCTCTATTGTCCTATCCTCTGATCCTGGAACCGGCATTGCCCCTCCGGACGCAAGGACAGCTTTGGACTGTGGGCTTTGCACTTCTCGCGATCCTGATCACGGGCTGCGCTGTGTTGCTGCTTCGATCGCCGCCTGACGCAGATGTCGTGCTGCGAACAGATACAGATGTGGTCCGGCCGAGCTGGATGATGATCGGCCGTTGGGTCTTTGTCTCTGCGGTACCGTCCGGGCTGCTTGTTGCTGTCACTGCACACATTTCAACCGACCTGACCTCGGCGCCATTGCTGTGGGTAATGCCATTGTCGCTCTATCTCTTGACTTGGGTTCTGGTCTTCCAGCGACGCCCGGTGTTCTCGCATGAATTCATCTGGCTGCTGCAACCTTTTGCCGTGGCATGGGTGGCGATGCTGCTTTATCTCGGAAACCGTATACCAGTGCTGCCAAGTCTTGCCGGGCATCTGCTCGCCTTTTTTATCATCGCGATGGCTTGCCATAGCGAATTGGCCCGTGGCCGGCCCCAGCCAGTTCACTTGACCTCTTTCTATGTCTCCCTCTCATTCGGCGGTATGGTGGGGGGCCTCTTCGCCGGTTTGCTGGCTCCCGACATTTTCTCGTGGATCGCCGAGTATCCAATCCTTCTCGTACTAGCGGTGCTTTGTCGCTCACTGACATCGTTTCGCAGATACGAAACTAGTTTTTGGATCACGGCCGCTGGCGTCGCAACGATCCTGATTGTTCCCACTTATATCGAGAGCTTCCTGACAGGAGCGATATTCAAAGCGCTCGATATCGTCGTGCTCGGTCTTGGTGCATTCTCGATTGTGCTCATGCGGGACGCGCCAAAATCTGCGGCTGCGATCGCGCTCGCGCTGATAGTGATGCGCGCATATCCGACCAGCACGAATCACCGTGAGACGGTCCGAAGCTTCTTCGGAGTGAGCCAGATTTATGAAACGGCCGATAGTCACTTCCGTATACTCGAGCACGGGTCAACCATTCACGGTGCGCAGCAACTCACTGCTGATGACGGCACGGCGGTGCATGGGCGGCCTAAATTGTTTACCTACTACCATGATGGCGGCGCGATGCCCTCTGCGATCGAAGCCGTGAGGGCGCGCAAAACTGCGCCAATGCGCGTTGCAGTCATTGGCCTCGGTGCCGGCTCGCTTGCTTGCCGCATCGCACCGAATGAAACGTGGCGATTTTTTGAGGTCGACCCTCTCGTCATCGAGATCGCGCGCGATCCGCGTCATTTCAGTTTCATCAGCGAGTGCGCGCCCAATTTGCCCGTCATATTGGGCGATGCCCGACTGACCATCGCTAACGAACCGCAGGGGTTCTACGACTTGATCATCGTCGACGCCTATTCGGGCGACGCCATTCCTGTACATCTTGCGACACGAGAAGCCATGGCGATTTACAAGTCAAAGCTCGCCAAAGATGGCGTGATCATGATGCACATTTCGAACCGCTATCTCGAACTGAAGAGCGTAGCTGTCGGGATTGCTGCCGCGAGCGGAATGCAAACTTGGGTATGGAACGACCCGTATCGTGGCGCGGACGTCGCAAAATTCATTTATCCATCAGAAGTCACTGTATCAGCGGAGAGACCCGAAGATGTCGGCGCGCTCTCGCAGTCCGCAAACTGGTCGCTAACGCCCCCGGACCCCACTCTTCGTACGTGGACCGATGACTATTCAAATATCGTTGGGGCTTTCTGGCGGAAAATCACGCAACGCAGGACGTCCCTTGTAACTCGGTAAGTTATGCTCACGGCTTTCGGCCGGATTCTCTATGAACAGTGACACGAAACGATTTCGGTTTCTCGACGGTATGCGCGGCTGGGCGGCGATCATCGTCCTGTTTCATCACGTTTTCGTCGACGGTTTGCCGGCCAACAACGTCATGGCGGATAGGACGCTGTGGGCCAAGATTTTTTTTATGAATGGCACATTTGCGGTGTGTCTCTTCTTTGTTATCTCCGGGTTTTCCCTATCGATAAGCTATCTGCAGACGGGCGATGAAAGAGGCTTGGCGCGGATGGCCGCCGGCCGATACTTGAGGTTGGCTCTTCCGATCTTTGTGATTTGCGCAATTACTTACGCACTGTTGCTGCTCGACATCATACCGCCAGGAGCGCAGAGGCCCAGCCCGCTCGATCTGTTTGGGACTTTCACACCGACGATTAAAGGATTGCTCGAATTCTCGCTTGTGAATGCATTCGTGTCGCATTCCAGTGCCGAAAACTACAATCCGCCGCTGTGGACCATGTTTTACGAATTCCTCGGCTCATTCATTGTGTTCGCAATCCTTGCGATATTGCGGTTGTGGCGCCAACGGACGTGGATTCTGGGGGTCCTGTTCATAGTGCTCGCAGTCTACGAGCCTTTTTTTGCACTGTTCGTCGCGGGTATTCTCATTGCAGATCTGTACCGACAAATCGAGAGCTCAAAATCCCGCGATCTGGCTGGAGCTATCCTGTGCACGGCTGGCCTCGTGCTGATCTTATTGCCAGAAACGTGGATCTATCTGATGTATATTGCCGCGGCGGTCTGCCTGACCGCAGGTGTGGCGTTGTTCGCGCCGGCCCGCCGGTTGTTTGAGAATCGGCTGGGCAATTTTCTGGGCTGGATATCCTTTCCGCTCTATCTGGTGCAAGCCGCTGTCATCTACTCATTCTCAGTCCGTGGATTGGATGTTCTCGCTTCTTTCGGCTTTGAGCCATCGGCGCAACGGTGGATCGTCGGCATCGCAACCGTCCCCGTTGCTATCTTGTTGGCCACACTGTTTTGCCCGATCAACGACGGGGCAGTGACTGCGTCGCGCTGGTTTGGGTCGGTGCTCCTTAAAGCCTGCGATAACGCGCCAAGTACGGCGCGAAGTGGCCGTTAGGGTAGTTCGGCCAGGCCCGCTGGTTTGGGGGCTACAATTTTAAATGATGCCCCAACTCGTATTATTGAATCGGAGCAACGACGTCTCCGATTTAGCGTGGGGACGAATCGGCAGAGTTTGCGCCTTTGTTTCATAATCAAAACCATGTCCGCGGCAGTAGCACACGTGCCGGAGAACCTCTTTTGTCTCTCCACTTTTTTTGACCGTGACCACCTCAATGCCCATTGGCACTGTCTGCTGGCACTCAAGACATCGGACCATCTCAGCGAAATAGACCTTTTCGCTGATACTGGGATCTTTGGTTTGTATTTTTCCAATTAGTTCGCGCATCGCTCGCCTCCAGACATACTGGCGTGACTCACCACCATGACCTACGCGTCGCACTTAAAGGTCGTTGCTGGTCGGACCGACGCCCGGCGCGAATAGCCGTCGCCACACTTGGTGCAGCTGACAAGCGGGGTGTCGGTACGCCGCAACATGTTCGGACTGTGGGCCTTGGCGATTTAAAATGTGCTTGCCTAGACTCATAGAATCTAAATCGAAATCGGTAGACCCGACGCCAGACGCCAATAAATG
>Ga0335077_10005575_pt1 | contig 15452 bp, 11 predicted proteins | sample Lox_Sample_31_FD_207151 | JGI IMG/M metagenome (GOLD analysis project Ga0335077, IMG submission 207151) | Soil microbial communities from Loxahatchee National Wildlife Refuge, Florida, United States - Lox_Sample_3.1 | ecosystem: Environmental > Terrestrial > Soil > Wetlands | place: USA... | reverse complement strand
GCCGTTCACGGGGCAGTTTCTGCGCGCCAAGCCGAAGCGGCGCGTTGGTTTTGATTCCGCACGCCTGACCGTCGCCCAATTTCAGCAATTGCGAAAGGCCGCGGGAAGCGGCGTGACGTTCTCTCCGGCGCCGGGCATGGTCGCAAGCCTGCGAACCCGTAAGGACGCCACAGAAATCGCCAGAATGCGTCAGGCCGCCATTCTGGCGGGCGAGGTCTTGACCGCAGCCATCAAGCTGCTCAAACCCGGCGTCACGGAAAACGAGATTGGCGCGGAGATCGAATACCGTATGCGACGCGGCGGCGCCTCGGGACCGGCCTTTGAATCCATCGTGGCCTTCGGGGACCGCTCGGCGCAGCCGCACGCGCGCCCGACCGCCAAACGCTTGAGGAAAAATGAGTTGGTCGTACTAGACCTGGGTGCTATACTCGCCCACTATTGCAGCGATATCACGCGGACGGTGTACGTCGGTCGGGCGCCGGATCGTGTCAAGCAGTGGTACGGCGCAGTTTTGGAAGCGCAAACCGCGGCCCTTGCGTCGGTCAGGGCCGGCGTAGCTTGCGGCGACGTGGATGCAGCCGCGCGGCAGGTGCTGGCGCGGCATAAGCTGGACCGGTATTTCACGCATAGCACGGGGCATGGGCTGGGCTTGGAAGTTCACGAGGATCCGCGGCTGGCGCGGGGGCAGCAGGCGCGGCTAGAACCGGGGTTCGTAGTCACGATTGAGCCGGGGGTGTATGTCCCGGGAGTTGGGGGAATCCGTATCGAAGATGACGTCGCCGTGCATTCCGAAGGGACCGAAGTGCTGACCCGCATTCCGCGGGATCTCATCGAGCTCTAGAAAAGGCATGAAACGCAAACAGCCCTCGAAGTCGCAAGCAGGCTCTACCATCGCGAGTCCGGAAGTCCAGCAAATTGAGCAACTGCTCCGCTTCATGAGCGAGCACAACCTCGAGGAATTCGAGTATTCCCGGGGGGATCTGCGCATCCGGCTGAAAAAGCCCTCCGCTGGGGCGGCCTTGGTGCCGCGGGCGCTGGCGGTGCCCGAAATCATCGTTCCTGGAGCTGTGGACCGCGCCGGAGGCGCCAGCGTGCCGCCAAATCCTCCAGCGGCTGCTCTGGAACCCCGCGCGTCCGAGGAACTCCACATCGTCAAATCGCCCATTGTGGGCACTTTCTATGAAGCGCCCAGCCCGGGCGCGGAAGCGTTCGTGAAAGTGGGCGTGCACGTCGAAGCGGGCCAGGTGCTGTGCATCGTGGAAGCCATGAAGCTCATGAACGAAATCGAATCGGATGAGACAGGCGAGCTGATTCGCATCTTTGTCGAGAACGGGCAGCCCGTCGAGTATGGGCAGCCGCTATTCGGGATAAGACCAAGCCGGAAGAGGTAGCCGGCGTTCCAACCCATGTTCCAGAAAATCCTAGTTGCCAATCGCGGGGAAATCGCGCTGCGGGTCATCTGTGCCTGCAAGGAGCTGGGCATTTCTACGGTGGCGGTCTATTCCGAGGCGGACCGCAACTCGCTGCACGTGCGCTTCGCGGACGAGGCGGTATGCATCGGACCGCCGCGCAGCAGCGAAAGCTATCTGAATATTCCCCAGGTCATCAGCGCCGCGGAAATCACAAATGTGGACGCCATCCATCCCGGATATGGCTTCCTTTCCGAGAATGCCAACTTTGCGAAGGTTTGCGAGGCTTCGGAGATTACGTTCATTGGCCCGACCCCGGAAGTGATTGAGTTGATGGGCGAAAAAGACCGCGCCCGGCGGGAAATGAAGGCCATGGGGGTGCCAACGGTCCCGGGCAGCGACGGTGTGGTGGAAGGGGAAGAAGCGCTGGCCCGCGAGGCCAAGAGGATTGGCTTCCCGCTGATTCTAAAAGCCTCGGCGGGCGGCGGCGGGCGCGGCATGCGCGTGGTGCACCGCCAGGAAGACTTGCTCACCGCGTATGAGACGGCGCGCAGCGAGGCCCAGCAGGCCTTTGGCACACCGGATGTTTACGCCGAGCGTTTTTTGCAGCGGCCCCGGCACATCGAATTTCAAGTCCTGGGCGACCAGCACGGCAAGGTGATTCACCTCGGCGAGCGCGAATGCAGCATCCAGCGGCGGCACCAGAAGCTGGTCGAGGAGTCGCCCTCGCCAGTCATCGACGCGAAGCGGCGCAAGGAACTGGGCACGAAAGTGGTACGGGCGCTGGAAAAGGTCGGATATACCAATGCCGGCACCGTGGAATTCCTGATGGATGAAGATGGCTCCATTTACTTCATCGAAATGAATGCGCGCATCCAGGTCGAGCATCCGGTGACGGAGCTGGTGACTGGCGTAGACCTCATCAAGGCGCAGATTCGCATTGCTGCCGGAGAAAAACTGGAAAACGCCACGGGTGAGATTCATTATTCGGGCCACGCTATCGAATGCCGTATCAACGCGGAGGACCCCGACACGTTCGTGCCGTCGGCGGGGCGTATCACGACGTTTCAGGCGCCGGGCGGGACGGGCGTGCGCGTGGATTCCGCGGCCTATACCGACGCGGTCATTCCGCCGTACTACGATTCGATGATTGCCAAGCTCATCGTGAAGGGCCGCGACCGCGCGGAGGCCATTGGGCGCATGAAGCGGGCGCTGGAGATGTTCGTCATTGAAGGCATCAAGACGTCGATCCCGCTGCACCGGCGAATCCTGTCGGATCCCGAGTTTGCCGCCGGGAACTTCGACACGCATTTCATCGAACGCCTGCTCGGAAACAATTCAAAATAAGTGTTTATGCGGCTTGTCCTTCCCAGACTGTATGTGATATTAGACGCAGCGTTGCTTCCCACGAAGAAAAGCCAGATGGAGTGCGCCGCGAGTCTGGCCGAAGCCGGCGTGCGCCTGCTGCAATACCGCAATAAGAGCGCATCGGCGCGGGAGTTTCTTGAGATATCGCGCGAGTTGGCTAAAGAACTGGTGCCGCGGGGCGTCTCATTCATCGTGAACGACCGGGCCGACGTGGCCGCGCTGGCCGGCGCTGATGGCGTGCACGTTGGGCAGGAGGATCTGGAAGCTGATTCTGCGCGGCGTGTTGTTGGACCCGAGAGGTGGGTGGGCGTCTCGACGCACAATCTGGAGCAATTTCGGCGGGCCACGGCGACCTCCGCCGACTACATTGCCGTCGGTCCCATTTTTTCCACGTCTTCTAAGGCCAACCCCGATCCGGTGGTGGGCATCGAGTTCGTGCGTGAGGTACGGCGGCTGACGGAGAAGCCCATCGTGGCCATCGGGGGAATTTCGCTGGAGCGCGCCGCGGAAGTGATTGCGGCGGGAGCCGATTCGGTCGCCGTGATCAGCGGAATTTTGCGTGCGCCGGACCCGGTTGAAAAAGCACGGCGGTACATCGCAGCATTGCAAGCCGCGACAAAAGCGGCTGCCTGAGGACCTGAGCGAATGGCGGACACCACGACGCATCCTGTTGCACCCGGCGCAGCGAAAGAAGAGCACGGATTCGTCCGCGCCATCGGATTGTTCGACGGCACGATGATCGTCGTCGGCTCCATGATTGGGTCGGGCATCTTCATCGTGGCCGCGGAGATTTCGCGGCAGACCGGCTCGCCGGGCGGATTGATTCTCACCTGGGTGCTGACCGGCCTACTAACGGTCTCCGCGGCGCTTTGTTACGGCGAATTGGCGTCCATGTTTCCGCATGCCGGCGGCCAATACATTTATTTGCGGGAAGCGTACTCGCCGCTGTGGGGATTTTTGTATGGCTGGACGCTGTTCCTGGTGATTCAAACGGGAACCATTGCGGCCGTGGCCATCGGTTTTTCGCGTTATCTGGGCGTGCTTTTCCCGTCCATTTCGCCGGAGTCGTGGATCATTCATCCCATCAATCTGGGCTCGAAATACGCCATTAGCCTGAGCATGCAGCAGTTGGTTGCGGTGCTGATGATCGTGCTCATCACGTTTCTGAACACGTTGGGCGTGCGGCTGGGCAAGCTGATTCAGAACATCTTCACTTCGGCCAAGACGCTTTCGCTGATCGGGCTGATTTTGATCGGCATTTTTGTGGGCCGCAACCATGCGGCCATCGCTGACAATTTTTCGCACTTCTGGACCATCCGCGGCGCCGAGCCCATTGAACCGGGCGCGAATTTTCTGCGTGGTTGGGTGCCTTCGGTGACGGTCTCGCGCGGATTTTTCGGGATCATCGTGGCCTTCGCCGTGGCGCAGACCGGCTCGCTTTTTTCTGCCGATGCGTGGAACAACATCGGCTTCACGGCCGCCGAGGTTAAAAATCCCAAGCGCGATGTGGCGCTTTCCATGGCCCTTGGCACCGTAATTGTCATTGCCCTGTATTGTTTGGCGAACCTCGCCTATCTCCTGATGATGACCTTCTCGCAAATTCAGACGGCTCCCGACGACCGTGTGGCCAGCGCGGCGCTCTCGGCTATTTTCGGGCAGGCCGGCGGCGCGATCATGGCCATCGCCATCGTTATTTCCACCTTTGGCTGTAACAACGGTTTGATCCTCGCCGGGTCGCGCGTGAGCTACGCGATGGCCAAGGATGGCTTATTTTTCCGCGCCACTGGGAAGCTCAACGCGCGTAGCGTGCCGGGCACCGCGCTGATTCTGCAAGGGCTCTGGGTGATTATTCTGATTCTACTGCGCACGCGGACCGCTGGCGGCGGCTACGGCAATCTCTACAACGATTTGCTGAACTATGTCGTTGCCGCGGTGATGATTTTCTACGCCTTGACCATCGCGGGCATTTTTGTGCTGCGCGCGAAGCGGCCGAACGCGGAACGGCTGTACCAGGCGTTCGGCTACCCGGTTTTGCCGGCGCTGTACATTGTTGCGGCGCTGGCCATTGTCTTGATTCTGGTTCTATACCAGACGCAAACCGCCGGCCGGGGCATCGGCATCGTGGTTGCCGGCATTCCCGTGTACTGGCTGCGCTCGCTGTGGATTAAGCGGGCGGCGGCGTAGAACAGGGAATTTAGTTCTATCGCGCAGCGTAGTGTGCCCTTACAATGCTGCCAACCAAATTGGATGCCCACGCGGTGAACGGGCGGATTCTCGAGGAGGCACTGCATGGCGAACGGGCTGTTCGCAACAAAGCCGGTTGAGGTGCTGCTGCAAGAGGCGCAGACCACCGGCGAACACGGGCTGAAACGCGCGCTTGGTTCCATCAACCTGGTGACGCTGGGCATCGGCGCCATCATCGGCACCGGCATTTTCACCCTGACCGGCGTAGCCGCAGCGCGGTTTGCTGGTCCGGCGGTGGTGCTCTCCTTCATCGTGGCCGGCATCGGCTGCGTCTTCGCAGGACTCTGCTACGCGGAGTTTGCCTCGATGATCCCTATCGCCGGCAGCGCGTACACCTACGGGTACGCCACGCTTGGCGAAATCGTGGCGTGGATTATCGGCTGGGCCCTGGTGCTGGAATATGCCTTTGGCGCCGCCACCGTGGCCGTGGGCTGGAGCGGCTATGTGGCCAGCCTGCTCGGATATTTCGGCGTGAAATTGCCGTTCGATGCGACGCCGGCGATTGCCTTCTCGCTGTTCGGATATTCGATGGCCGCTAAGGTGGATATTTTTGCCATGGCCGCGATTGTGGTGATCACCGCAATCCTGGTGATTGGCGTGAAGGAGTCGGCAAATTTCAACAGCGCGGTCGTGGTCATCAAGGTGTCCATCGTGCTGCTGTTCATCGGCCTCGCCACGGTCTACGCGTTTGGGCATTGGTCCTCGATGAACGCCAACTGGCACCCGTTCATTCCGAAGAATACTGGGGAGTTTGGGTCGTTTGGCTGGTCGGGCATCATGCGCGGGGCCACGCTGGTGTTTTTTGCGTACATCGGATTCGACGCCGTGTCCACGGCGGCGCAGGAAGCGAAAAATCCGCAGAAGGACATGCCGTTCGGGATTCTCGGTTCGCTGATTATCTGCACGGTGTTGTACATCGCGGTGTCCTGGCTGCTGACCGGCATCAAGCCGTACACGACGCTGAATACGCCGGCGCCGGTCGCAGATGGTGCGCAGGCCATTGGAATCGGGTGGGGAATTTTCGTCGTTGATATTGGCGCGATCGCCGGATTGGCGTCGGTGATGCTGGTGATGCTCTTGGGACAATCGCGCGTGCTGTACACCATGTCGCACGACGGGCTGCTGCCGAAGTGGGCGTCGAAAATCCATCCGAAGTTTCACACCCCGTACATTACGTCCATTGTGGTGGGGGTCTTCGTGACGGTGCTGGCGGCGTTTTTTAACATCGTGTTTCTGGGCTTGCTAGTCAGCCTGGGAACGCTGCTGGCGTTCACGATTGTGTGCCTGGGCGTGTGGGTGATGCGCGTGAAGCGGCCCGACGTGCCGCGGCCGTTTCGGACGCCGTGGGTGCCGCTGGTGCCCATCCTGGGCATGATCATTTCGCTTTCCTTGATTGTTTCCTCGAGTACTCCGGCGAAGTTGGCGTTCCTGATCTGGTTGGTGATCGGGCTGGTTATCTATTTTTCGTACAGCCGCAAGCACAGCGTCCTGCGCCTGAGGCAGGGCACCGCGAGCTAGACGGATACAGGCGCCCCCATCGCACAACTTGGCGAGTCCAGCGGGGCTCCCGCAGTCCGAGTGCTTCTCAGAAAATGGGGAGTGGCGGATGGGAGTGTCTTTTCGTTCTGCGCGCTTCTTCGGGTAAAGTATTCCTTCTGCTGCGTTCACGATGACCTCTCTGCCTGCGAAGCTTCGTGATGTTTGGCGCCGCCTCTCGCGGATTGATGCTCTTGCCGCGCTGCTGATTGTGGGCGGTCTGGTGTGCGCGCTGCTGGGCCTGAACACGGGAATCGCGAACTTTCTGGAATTTTTATCGGTTCTGGCGGCCATCTACGCGCTGTTTCGGCTGATGGCCTGGTGGCGCACGCGGTTGCTGTGGAGCCTGCGTAACCGGCTCATCGTGGCGTACTTGTTCATCGCCGTCGTTCCCATTCTGCTGATTTTGACGCTGGTCATCCTTGCCGGGCAGATCCTTTATTCCCAGCTCGGCGGCTATCTTCTTTATGAGGACATCCAAGGCCGCATCGCCACGATGGCGGACATCACCGAACACATTGCCGCGGCGCACAAGAGTTTGCCGGCAGGTGTTTCCGAGGAACAATCCGAGCAGATTCTGGCCGCGCAATCTCACGCGGTGCACGACCGGGAGCTGCCGGGGTTGGACATTAAGTTCTCGAACGATGCGACATTACTGGGAAAAGTCGCGGGCCCAGGGAAAAATTCGTTCGCCGGGATGGTCGAGGAGGGGGAGAAGCTGTACCTGATGAGCCTGCGCGCCATGCCGGAACAGAAGGGAGTGCGCGTGGTCACGCTGCGCCTCGAGGTAAAGCCGGAGTTTCTGTCGTCCGTCGCGCCGGATCTGGGCGCCATTCAGTTGAATCTAACGAGGCGCTATGCGGGAGGGCCGCGAACGGGGATTCTCTACACGTCGGGCGACGCGCAGTTTGAAACGACGGAACGCATCCCGGCGAAAAACCGAGCGGTGCAGCTAGCACGGTATTGGGTGGATCCGATCGTGACCGGCCTGTCGCGGCTGGATGCGGTTTACGTGGCGCCGGATGGCAAGGTGGATCCGCTGCGCCCGGTGCTGGTTACGTTCAACGCGAGACCATCGCGGCTCAACCGGCGCATCTTTTCGTCGTTGGGGGAGCTCAGCGATTTTTACGCCCTGTTGTTCGTGGGTGTGAGCGTGTTTTTCCTGGTGATCGAGATTGCCGCGTTGATCACCGGAATTGTGATGACGCGGCGAATTACGCGAGCGGTGAGCGATTTGTACGTAGCGACGCAGTACGTAACGAACCAGGATTGGACGCACCGGGTAAAGGTCGAGCGCAGGGACCAGTTGGGGTTGCTGGGCGAATCGTTCAACAAGATGACCGGCTCGATCAGCGCGTTGATGGACGAGCAGAAGAAGCGGCAGAGATTGGAAAACGAGATTGCCATCGCCAGCGAAGTGCAGAACCAACTGTTTCCGCAAAAGTTCCCGCGCATTCCGGGAGTGGAAATGGAAGCCATCTGCAAACCGGCGCGAACGGTCAGCGGGGACTACTACGACTTTATCGAATTGAGCCCCACGCACGTGGCGATTGCGCTGGCGGACATCTCCGGAAAGGGAATTTCCGCGGCGCTGCTGATGGCCAGTTTGCAGGCGGCGCTGCGCAGCCAATTGCTGGCGCCGGGCAGCGAGCACATGAGCACGGCGGAGCTGGTGGGACGGCTAAACACGCACCTCGTGCGCAACACCGGTGATGACCGCTTCGCGACGTTCTTTATTGCCGTATATGACTGCACGACGAGAACGCTGCGCTATACGAATGCAGGGCATTTGCCAGGACTGTTGATCGCGAATGGCACGGCCAAGCACCTGGACAAAGGCGGCATGGTGCTGGGGGTAATGGAGGACTATCCCTACGAGCAGGATTGCGTCGTCGTCCCTTCGAACGCGCTCTTCGTGCAATACAGCGACGGATTGATCGAGCCGGAGAACGCCTACGGTGAAGAGTTTGGCGTCCGGCGATTGCAAGAGGCGGCGATTCGCGTGCAGTCCGCGTCGCCGCGGGCGGTGGGGCAATCGCTGATGGTGGCGGCGGAAGAGTGGGCAGGCACGCCGGAACAGGCAGATGACATGACGGTCGTAGTGGCCAGGCTGCGGTAGAGAGGCACTCGCGAGTGGGCTATACTGACAAGCTTTGCGGAAGCGCGTAAGAGGAGAAGAATGACGCTCGTCAATCGGGTGGCGTTGATTACGGGAGGAAGCCGCGGTATCGGACGGGGCATCGCCGTGAGGCTGGCGCGGGAAGGCGCGCGCATCGCCATTTCCTATCTTTCGAATAAAGCCGCAGCGCAACAAACGTTACGGCTATTGCAGGCCAGCGGGGCCGACTGCGTGGCGGTAGAAACGGACGTGACCGACGCTGCTAAGGCCGAGCAACTCGTGGCGACGATTGCAGAGCGCTACGGGCGCATCGACATCTTGGTGAACAATGTCGGGGGATTCCGCTGGGGGACGCTGGCGGAATCGTCGCTGGAAGACTGGGAGTCCATTCTTGATTCGAACCTTTCGAGCGTGGTGTACGTAAGCCGGGCGACGCTGCCGCACATGCGGCGCGGGCGGTGGGGCAGGATCATCAACATGGGCGCGGTGGGAGCGGAGCGCGCGTTCGGGCAGGCGAAGATCTCGGCGTATGCGGCGGCGAAGGCAGCGGTGGTGGCGTTGTCGCGGTCGCTGGCGCTGGAAGAGGCGAAGAACGGAATCACGGTAAATGTGGTGAACCCTTCGAACATTGACGAAAAGGAATTGAGCTTGAACGAAGCGCGGCGCATGCGCGATGCGCGCTATCCGATTGGGCGGCCGCCCACGGTTGAAGATGTAGCCTCCACGGTGGCGTTTTTTGCCTCGGATGAGGCGGAGTACATCACGGGGCAGGTGGTGAACGTGAGCGGCGGGTGGATGCTGTAGGGTTCGACCACTACTCGGTGCCGCAGGTGGCGTGTGGGTCCGGACGCGTTCTTGAGATGAATGCGACTGGAGTCTTGATTCCGCTCATTCGACGACGAAGTCAACCCCGCGTAGACTATATTCCATGAAAGCACTGACGGCTGCGGAGATGCGTGAGGTCGACCGGCTGACCACCGAGCGCTATGGTGTGCCCAGTTTGCAGTTGATGGAAACGGCGGGGCGGAAGGCGGCGGATGCAGTGTGGAACGTGGTTGCCGGACGCGACAACGTGCGCGTGTGCGTGCTTTGCGGCAGGGGAAACAACGGCGGAGACGGATTCGTGGTGGCGCGCTGTCTGGCGGAAGCAAAACTTGCGACTCAGGTAATTCTCTTCGGCAAGCCGGAAGAAGTGAGCGGCGACGCAGCGGTCAACCTCTCGAAATGGGTGGACGGAGGCGGCCGGGTACAAAGCGTGGTCGAGCAAGGGGACTGGGACCGGCTGTGGCCGGAGGTTTGCGCGTCGAACGTGATTGTGGACGCGATGCTTGGGACCGGATTGCGGGGCGGCGCCACGGGAACGATGGGGCGGGCAATCGCGGACCTCAACCAGTTTTCGCGGGAAGGCAGCGCACCATGGCCGGCACTGATTCTTGCGGTAGATACGCCGTCGGGATTGCCATCGGACGGGGAAGAGCCGGCCGGGCCGGTGCTCGTGGCGCATCGCACGGTGACGTTCACGGCTCCCAAACTTGGGCAGTTGGTTGCGAAGAAGGCCCAGGCGTGCGGCATTTTGCAGGTTGTCGGGATTGGCTCGCCCACTGGTTTGATCGAAGAAACAGGGAAGCAGAAGCTGCGGTGCACTGGGCCGGAGGAGTTTGCCTCGCTGCCGTTGGTGCGGGCGGCGGATGCGCATAAAGGGACGTTTGGGCATGCGCTGCTGCTGGCCGGCTCGCGCGGGAAGTCTGGCGCCGCGGTGCTGGCGGGATATGCGTGCTTGCGTGCCGGGGCGGGCCTGACGACGATTGCGTGTCCCGACGGGGCGCAGCCGGTGATTGCCGCAGCGCATCCGGAATACATGACGGAACCGTTGCAGGCGACAAAATCGGGAGTGCTGGCGCTGCGCAGCCTGCTGGACGGGACCTTCGCGGAACTGGAGGAAGGGAAGAACGCGCTGGGAATTGGGCCGGGGCTGGGAACGCACAAACAGACGCAGGAGTTCATTCGCACAGTGGTGGCGCAGACGGAATTGCCGGTGGTGCTGGATGCGGACGGTCTGAATGCTTTCGCGGGCGACGGAGCCAAGCTGCGGAAACGGAAGAGCAAGTTTTTGTGTGTCACGCCGCATCCGGGAGAAATGGCGCGGTTGCTGGGGACATCGACAGGGGAAGTGCAGAATGATCGGCTCGCTGCAGCGAAGAAAGCGGCGGAGAAGTGGAACGCGCATGTGGTGCTGAAGGGGTTTCATACGATTCTTGCGGCGCCCAGCGGCGAGGTTTTTGTGAATACTTCGGGCGGAGCAAGCCTGGCCAAGGGCGGAACGGGAGACGTGCTTACGGGCGTTCTGGCAGGGCTGACGGCGCAGTTTGGGACGAAGGATTGGCTGCGCGTCCTTGCGCTGGGCGTTTATTTGCACGGAGTCGCGGCGAACATTTTGGCGTGGCAAACGGAGCCGTCGGGGATTCTGGCTGAGGACGTGGCCGCGGCAATTCCAGACGCGCGGGAATGGCTGCTGCGGGAGATGCAGTTCGGTGGCTGAAGAAATTGTCACCCATTCGGCGGAAGAGACGACGAAGTGGGGGCGGGAGTTTGCGAAGAAGTTGCAGGCGCCGATGCTCGTCCTGCTTACAGGGGATCTTGGGAGCGGCAAGACCACGCTGACGAAGGGAATCGTGGCGGGGCTGGGTGCGGCGAGCGAAGACGAAGTGACCAGTCCGACGTTTACGCTGGTGCACGTCTACGGGAACGGCGCGAAAGTCTATCACGGAGATTTGTACCGCATCGAGAGTTTCCATGATTTTGAAACGTTGGGAATGGAAGACGTCTTTGCGGAGCCGCGCATTGTGATTCTGGAATGGTCGGAGCGGTTTCCCTTGCCGTCGCCATGGCCGCAGGTGCGGGTGCGGCTAGAGCACCTGGGCGGGGACGCGCGGCGGATTAGCGTGTTGTAGTGGCGCCGGAGCAATTCGTTGCGGCGGTCGGCGGCGGTTCCTGGGAAGGATGACCCACTTGGGCGCGTAAGTTCCGTGTTTGTCTAAAGTTACAAGGCACTCCTAACTCTCTGGTTACCCAAGGCGGGCGGATTGGTTGCGGCCACGCGCCGCGGCTGCTAGCTTGGTTGGAGCCCTTTCGGGTGGAGTGTGCATGCCGGACGAGATTCTCACACTTGGCGTTGCGGAAGCGGCGCGGATCGAACTGAAGAGCTACAACGTGACGATCCCCATGGGGTCGTTGTCCATCGGTGTGGACAATATCCACCACGATGTGTTTCTTAGCCCAAAGTTCGTGCAGGCGGCGCGCGACTATCTGTTTGACCTGATTCGCCAGAGCACCAGCGCCACCTATTTCGCGGGCATCGAACTGCGGCAGACGCAAGGTCTGGACAATTCCGCCTTTCGGAAATTAGTAACCGAACTGCTGCAAAGCGCGCTGACGCAGGCCAAGTTCCACAAAAACATCGAGATTGACCTGCTCTTCCGGCTGGGCCTGCTGAAATTTCTGACACAGGAATTGCTCAACCAATTCGCGAACCTGATTTTGGAAGGCAAGGAATGGATCCGGCAGCGTGGTGAATATTTTGAGCGGAGCCAGCAGGCGCACGTCATCAAGGCGCGGCTGTCGGAGTTGCAGTCGGCACGCCGCAAGGTGGTGCGCGGAGTGGGGCAGCAAGTTGCGCAGATGCTCGCAGACGTCGAAGACAACGTTATCGCAAAGACGCGGCGGGCGCTTTTTGGCGAGGATTTCGCGCCACTGTATGAGCTGCTGAAAAACCGGATTATCTTTCTGGATAGCGCAAAAGACGACGTTTTCTTTCTTGAGAATTACGTGCTGCTGGGGAATTATGCGCGCGACCCGGACCGCTTCGAGGCCATGGACGCGCTGTTCCAGGAATTTCTGCTGGAGGCTGGACTGACCATAGGGCAGGACCCGGCATTCACCGAGGCCAACCAGGCGCACAACGCGATCCTGGAACAGGCCGCCGCCATGCGCACCGAAATCGCAAACCTCGAAGAGCAACGCGAAACGATCCGCAAGAAAATGGAGCGCGGCGAGAGCTTTTTCAACAAGTTTCTGAGCTCCACGGACAAAGCGAATTTGAAAGCGTCGCTGAGCGACGTCGAAATGCGGCTGAAGCACCAGGAAGTGAAGCTGGAAGAGCTGGGGCCGCAGATCGACGCGGCCAAACAGAAGCTGGATTTCTTCAACAAAGACTACAAGGGACGGCTCGGGGATTATCTGAATGAGCCGGAGAATGCCAAGCGGCTGTTCGACGCCAGCGCGGCGACCGAGGCGGAAGCGGGCGATCGCGCGCGGCTCCTGGCGCAGTTGGTGGAGCGCCTCGAGCAGCACGATGTGCTCTATCACATCCTGGCGAGCTACGAGATTCGGCCGATCGCGAAGGAGTATTGCCCGCCGGTCCACCTTCAGCAACTGCGTAAAGCGGTGGTTTCGAAAGACGAAATGAAGCAGATCGAGCAGGTGCTGAAGCACGTGCCGGCAAAGCAGCTTTCGCTGAAGCCGATTGAGGAGTTGGCGAAGAAAATCCGAAAATACTCGCGCGAGGAAATGCAGGGGCTGGTGCTGCGCTTCGCGACGGACTTTTTGCGGTTGCGGCGCGACTTGCGGGACGCCGAACACCTGATGACGTGCATGGAACGTGTACATCTGATTACGACGGAGCAAACGCGCGAGCTGTCGCGTTTGAATAACCGGCTATACGAATGCGTGCTGCCGGAAGAGGCGAAGACCGCGCAGGACCAAGTCGTGTCGCATGTGATTATTAAAGCGGACGTGCGGGGCTCGACGAAGATGACGCAGGATTTGCTTTCTCGCGGGCTGAGCCCGGCCTCGCATTTCAGTTTGAATTTGCACGAGCCGGTGAAAAAGCTGCTGGATCGCTATGGCGCGAAGAAAGTGTTTATCGAAGGCGACGCGATCGTGCTGGCGATTTTCGAGACGGAATCCACGCGTACCTATGCGCGCGCGGTGGCCAAAGCGTGCGTTCTTTCGCGGCAGATTTTGGCGGTCTGCAATTCGTACAACGACCGTGCGGCGGCGAGCGACCTGCCGGCGCTGGAAATCGGGATCGGAGTGGCTTACCAGGGTTCTGCGCCGACGTACTGGACGGACGGCGAGTCGAAGATCATGATCTCGAAGGCGCTCAACCTTTCGGATCGGCTTTCCGGGTGCGCAAAGCTGGCGAAGCGCATGCTGACCGGCCAGAAATCGCATTTTTGCGTGTACCAATTTTTGACCGCGATGGAGGGGGCTTCCGCGGAGGAGCTCGAGGAATTTCTGGTGCGCTTCAACATGAACGGCATTGAGCTGAATGCGGAAGGCTTCCAGAAGTTGTCGGAAGAAATTTCGCTGGACTCGATCGAGACGACACTGGAAATGCCGTGGGGCAAAGCAAAAGTAACGTTGTACTACGGCGAAGTGCCGATGGGCGAAACTGTGGAATTGATTGTACTGCGGAAAAGCATGGCCAAAGAATTGTTGCCCGACGGAAAAATTGGGGCGGCGTCGTCGCATGCGTATTATGAAGTGTGCACGAGCGGGAAGCTCTACGATTTGGTTGCGGCGCTCATTCGCAGCCATGCCGCGGCGTCGGCTCCGGTTGAAACGGTGCGCGCCTGAACCTGGTATTCTCCTCCTACAGTAACTCCTACAGGAAAAGACGGTGACAAAAGAAGCGCCACCGGCGCGGCGAAGATCGCGCGAGCTGCTGACGAAATGCATGCGAGCTGTCGCGGTTGGTGGTTTGGTGTGCGTGCTTTTCGGTGCCTGGTTTGTCTACCGGGAATCGAGAAATCTTCCCACGGCTGGCGCAATTCAGCAGCAGTTTCGCAATCACAGCTTTCCGCGAAGAGGGAAGCATTGGGTAGCTTTGGCGGGAATATCTAGCGAATTGCGTTCCGCAGTCGTGGCTAGTGAGGACCGGACGTTCTACCGGCATCACGGTTTTGACTTCGACGAGACGTGGGAAGCGTTGTGGATGGACCTGCGAACGCGGCAGTTCCGGCGCGGCGGCAGCACGATTACGCAACAAGTAGCGAGGAATGTTTACCTGAGCCCGGAAAAGACCGTGAGGCGAAAATTTCGCGAGGCGATTCTGAGCTGGCGGATCGAGCAGGCGTTGTCGAAGGATGAAATTCTCGAAGTCTACTTGAATGTCGCCGCTTGGGGCGACGACATCACCGGCGCCGAGTCTGCTGCACAATTTTATTTTTCCAAGCCAGCCAACGAAGTGACCTGGCCGGAAGCGGCGCTGCTGGCGGCCATCCTTCCGAACCCGCATCGCCTGAGTCCGCTGGCGGCGCGTGAGGAGACGCGCCGGCTCAGACAAGTCGTCCTGTGGAAGCTCATGCTGGCGCATGAGATCGGGGCTGAGGAGTATTACAGAGCATCTTCGGAGCCGTTGCCGCGAGGCTGAGCGCTTTCCGGGAAGGCCTGGAACAGTGCAGGTTCCGCTGATTTTGCGAGTTGGAGCAAGCTCTGTAGAAAGAGCACGGAGGCAAAAGGGGTCCGGTGGCTCTCCCGGTCTTCAGGGCCGCCCGGAAACTTTCGCACGCCAGCGCACGAAAACGCATATCACTGAAAACGCAGAGACCTAGGCTTTTCGCCCTTCGCACATCGGCGCACGCGAACGCTTAAAAACGAACATCCAACTGACACCACCACGGACACCTGCTTGGCAACTAGAAATCAGAGACGCTAGACACGAGGCGCGCGGACCTGTAGAGGTCCATTCACGGCGAAAAACTACTTGATTACGG
>Ga0335077_10005574_pt1 | contig 15456 bp, 13 predicted proteins | sample Lox_Sample_31_FD_207151 | JGI IMG/M metagenome (GOLD analysis project Ga0335077, IMG submission 207151) | Soil microbial communities from Loxahatchee National Wildlife Refuge, Florida, United States - Lox_Sample_3.1 | ecosystem: Environmental > Terrestrial > Soil > Wetlands | place: USA... | reverse complement strand
CGGTGTATTCGACGCGCACGGTATGCAACCCGAGGTCATGTTCGGGCTGGTCGAGACGCTCGGCGCCGAGCCGGGCCGGGTGCTTGTGGTCGGCTGCGAGCCCGCGAGCATCGAGCACGGGATCGGGCTTAGCGCACCGGTCGCCGCGGCGGTGGACGAGGCGGTGCGCATCGTTGTGAGGCTCGTCAACAGCACATCCGGTGTCACGACCACATCCAGTGCCACGACCACATCCAGTGTCACGACCACATCCGGTGTCACGACCACATCCGGTGCCACGACCACATCCGGTGCCACGACCACATCCGGTGCCACGACCACATCCAGTGCCACGACCACATCCAGCGTCGCAGGCACCGCCGACGCCGCGGTCACCGGGCACGATCGGCGTGCCCGATGACCGGCGGCCGCTCCGCCGCTGCCTGGACGCACCGCGCGGCCAGATCGGCCTGCGCAGCCGTTTTGGATCAATGGGCGCCGCCGGCCAACGGACCGCACCGGGCCATTGCGGCCGCCACTTCGCGGACAAACGGGAATCGTTCAAGTAAAGCAATAGGCAGCGCTAGGGAGAGGTGGTCGCATGTGCCTCGGCATACCAGGTGAGGTGATCGAGTTCCTCCCCGATCAGCCGGACCTGGCCAGGGTGAACGTCAGCGGGGTGCGGCGGGTGATCAACGTCGGCCTGCTCACAGACGACCTGCCTGAGCCCGGCGAATGGGTGCTCATCCACGTCGGCTTCGCGCTTTCGAAGATCGACGAAGACGAGGCGAAGGCGGCGCTCGAATTCCTCGAATCCATCGGGCAGGCGTACGCGGATGAGCTAGCCGCGCTGCAGGAATCACGGATCGAATAGGAGCTGACTGGAATGCGGTTCGTCGACGAGTTCCGTGACGCCGATAAGGCCCATGCACTGGCTGCGAAGATCGCGGGCCTGTGCGAGCCCGGGCGCCAGTACAAGCTGATGGAGGTGTGCGGCGGGCACACCCACACGATCTATAAACACGGCCTCGAGGATTATCTGCCCGAGTCCGTCAGCCTCGTGCACGGGCCCGGCTGCCCCGTCTGCGTCATCCCGATGGGGCGGGTCGATGACGCCATGCACCTGGCCGCGCACGACGACGTCATCATGACCTCGTTCGGCGACATGATGCGGGTGCCGGGCAGCAGCGGCTCCTTCTTCGACGCGAAGGCGCAGGGCACCGACATCCGCATGGTGTATTCGCCGCTTGATTCGCTGAAAATCGCCCGCCAGAACCCCGACAGGCGTGTCGTATTCATGGCGATCGGATTCGAGACCACCGCTCCGTCCACCGCGATGACCGTGCTTCGCGCCGCTGCGGAAGGGCTGCAGAATTTTTCGGTCTTCTGCAATCACGTCACGATCATCCCCGCGATCAAGGCGATTCTGGACTCCCCGGATCTCCGGCTCGACGGCTTCATCGGCCCCGGGCACGTATCCACGGTCATCGGCTGCCGGCCATACGAGTTCATCGCCAGGGACCACGGCAAGCCGGTGGTCGTGGCGGGCTTCGAACCGCTGGACATCCTGCAGTCGATCTACATGCTGATGCTGCAGCTCGCCGAGGGCCGGTCGATGGTGGAGAACCAGTACGCAAGGGTGGTGCCGTGGGATGGCAACCCGACGGCGCTGAAGGCGATCGGCTCCGTCATGGAGTTGCGGCCCTACTTCGAGTGGCGCGGGCTCGGCTTCATCTCGCATTCCGCGCTGCGAATGCGCGATGACTACGCCAGCTTCGATGCGGAGAACCTTTTCCAGGTGCCAGGTGTGCGGGTGGCCGACCCGAAGGCCTGCCAGTGCGGCGAGGTGCTCAAGGGCGTGCTCAAGCCGTGGGAATGCAAGGTGTTCGGAACGGCGTGCACGCCCGAGACGCCGATCGGCACGTGCATGGTCTCGCCCGAGGGTGCCTGCGCCGCCTACTACAACTTCGGCCGGCTGCGCCGTCAGCGCGTGCAGGAGGTGACCATCTCGTGACCGGACAGGGCGGCGCGCAGCCGCGGGCCGCGGGCTGGGCCGAGGAAGCGCTGCGCGACCACCACGAGCACGCTGGCCCACCGGTGGCGGGCCAGCCTGCCTCGGACCGTGAGCAGCAGGTTCTTGACCGGATCGATCGTGCTCGCCGCCGTCGCCCGCGGGTCAAGGAAGAGCGGATCACGATGTCGCACGGGTCGGGTGGCAAGGCGACGAGGACGCTGGTCGAGGCGATCTTCCTGGACAGCTTCCGCAACCCGTTGCTCGAACCGCTCGAAGATGCCGCGCAGCTCACGATGGACGGGGCCAGGCTGGCCTTCACCACCGACTCCTACGTCGTCTCGCCGCTGTTCTTCCCCGGCGGTGATATCGGCGACCTCGCGGTCAACGGGACCGTCAACGACCTCGCCGTCGCCGGTGCCACTCCCCTGTACCTGTCGGCCGGTTTCATTCTCGAGGAAGGCTTTCCCGTCGCCGACCTCAGCCGGATCGTCGGGTCCATGACCGCCGCAGCCGCCCGCGCAGGTGTTCAGGTGGTCACCGGCGACACGAAAGTGGTGCAGAAGGGAAAGGCGGACGGCTGTTACCTGAACACCGCAGGCGTCGGCGTCGTCGGCGACGGGGTCAACCTGGGTGTGGTCAATGCCAGGCCGGGCGACGCGGTGATCGTGTCAGGGCCGATAGGCGACCACGGTGTCACGATCATGCTTGCCCGCGGTGAACTCGACATCGAGGCCGACATCGCCTCGGACACGGCTCCGCTGGGCGGGCTTGTCGCCGGCCTGCTCGCCGCCACGCCGGGTGTTCGTGCGCTACGCGACGCGACCCGGGGCGGCGTCGCCACCATTCTCAACGAGGTGGCGAGCGCTGCCGGGGTCAGCGTGGTCGTCAACGAGGACGACATCCCGGTCCGTACCGAGGTCAGGGGCGCGTCTGAGCTGCTCGGCATCGATCCGCTTTACGTCGCGTGCGAAGGGCGGCTTGTCGCCATCGTCGACGGCGGGCAAGCCGGGGAGGCGCTTGCCGCCATGCACGCTCATCCGCTCGGCGAGCAGGCCGCGATCATCGGCACCGTGGCGGCGGACCCACCAGGCATCGTCCTGCTCAAGACCACCTTCGGCGGCACGAGAATCGTCGACCTGCTGGTCGGTGACCCGCTGCCGCGCATCTGCTGAGGCCGCGGGGTACGTCAGGTGCACGAACTTTCGATCACCCAGAGCGTGGTAGAAGCGGTGCGCGACCGGATTCCCGACGCCGCCGTCACCTGCGTCAGGCTGGACATCGGCGCACTGTCCGGCGTCGTCCCCGACGCGCTGCTGTTCTGCTTCGACCTGGTCACGGCGGGGACCAATCTGGAAGGCGCCCGGCTGGAGATCACTCAGCACGCCGGGCGATACAGGTGCCGCGATTGCGGCAAGGAATTCGAGCCCGAGGACCTCATCGCGTTGTGCCCGTGCGGCAGCGCGGATGCTGCGGTGATCGCGGGCGCGCAACTTCAGATCGCATCGGTGGAGGTGGCCTGACCATGTGCGGCACGGAGGTGGCCTGACCATGTGCGGCACGTGCGGCTGCGCCGACGGCGCGAGGATACGGCTGCTCGGCGGCGACAGTGACGCACGCCCTGGCTCCGCGCCAGGCCACACCCGTGCGACGACGGCAGAACACACCCACACCCACGGCGACCCCGGATGGGATAGCTCGGTGCGGGACGGTGGCCGCCGTACCGTTGTGCTGCGGCAAAAGGTGCTCGAGAAGAACGACAGGCTCGCCGGGCGCAACCGCCAGTGGCTGACCGAGCGCCGCATCCTCGCCGTCAACCTGATGAGCTCGCCGGGCGCGGGCAAGACGACGCTGCTCGAGCGCACCGCCAGGGAACTCAGGGGCCAACTCGTCATCTCGGTGATCGAAGGCGACCAGGAGACATCGCTGGACGCCGGGCGCATCGAGGCGGCGGGCTGCAAGGTCGTGCAGATCAACACCGGCGCGGGTTGCCACCTCGACGCCGAAATGATGGCCGCGGGACTGCGGGCGCTCGACCCACCGGCCGGCTGCGTGGTCGTCATCGAGAATGTCGGTAACCTGGTCTGTCCAGCGCTCTTCGACCTCGGCGAGCACGCCAGGGTCGTGCTCACCTCGGTGACCGAGGGAGCGGACAAGCCGATCAAGTACCCGCGGATGTTCGGGGTGGCGGATCTGGTTGTGTTGAACAAGATCGACCTACTGCCGTATGTCGAGTTCGACACCACTCGCCACGCCGCGGACCTGGCAAAGGTCAGCCCCCGCGCCGACGTGCTGCAGCTGTCGGCCACGACGGGCGACGGCCTGTACGCGTGGTACGAATGGCTCCGCAGCCCCCTCACCCGCTAGCCACGCGCTGTGCGGGCGTTACTGTGCGGGCGTTACTGGGCGGGAAGGTGTCTCGCGAGAGGCCGCGGCTGCGGGCCATGACCGGCCTGTGAGCTCGGCCATGCTACCCGGTGCGGTGATGATGGAATGGATCTTCTATGACTAGTGGTCTGACCGGCCACCTCGCCCGTGCGGCCGCGGTCTGCGCGGCCGTCATCTGCTCTGGTGCCCTGGCCGCCGGGTGCGGCGGCCGGGGCGGGGTCGCTTCCGCGACGGCGTCAGCCACCGCGTCCGGACCGGCGGCCGCTCCTGGGGAGGCTACTGCGCCCGCTGCTGGCGAAGTGCGGGCGTCCCATGCGGCGCCATCGACGGCGCTGGGCATCGTGCCCGCACCAGCGCACATCGTGCTCGTCGTGCTTGAGAACCATTCGTACGGCGACATCATCGGCAACCCTGCCGCGCCTTTCATCAGCGGCCTCGCCCGCCAGGGGGCGCTATTCACCCGGTCGTTCGCGGTGACGCACCCGAGTGAGCCCAACTACCTGGCGCTGTTTTCAGGCGCGACAGATGGCATCACCGACGACAGTTGCCCGCACACGTTCCGGTCGCCGAACCTCGCCGCGGATCTGGCCGCCGCTCACAGGTCCTTCACCGGCTACGCGGAGAGCCTTCCCGCGCGCGGTTCGGCCGTCTGCGTGAGCGGTGAGTACGCGCGCAAGCACGTACCGTGGGCGGACTTCGCGAACGTACCTGCCGCTTCGAGCCAGCCGCTGGCGAACTTCCCCGGCGCTGACCTTGCCGCGCTGCCCACTGTCGCATGGGTGATCCCGAACCTGTGCCACGACATGCACGACTGCTCCGTGTCGACCGGGGACTCCTGGCTGCGGCAGCACCTCGGCGGTTATGCCCGCTGGACGCTGACCCATGACAGCCTGCTCATCGTGACGTGGGACGAGGACGACGGCAGCGCGGCAAACCATATCCCGACCATCTTCGTCGGGCAGCCGGTCAGGGCGGGCAGGTACGGTCAGCGAATCACTCATTACAACGTGCTCGCGACGATCGAGGCCGCCTATCACCTGCGCCGCGACGGCTTGGCCACCGCGGCCGCACCGATCACGGGCGTATGGTCGGGCGGTCGCTGACACCTAACGCGGACTTCCGCGCAGCGCATAAGCTGCGTGGAAATCCGCGCTAAGGCCCGGTCCCGGGTGCCGCCCCAATCGGGACACAGAAGAGCTGGGCACGCAGCGGGCGGGCCGATCCCGCTGCCCATGGCCCGCGCCCGCACGAGTGGGCGTGACTGCGCACGTGCCATCGGGTCGCACCTTGCGACAGCCGTTTGGATCAGTGGGCTGCCAGGGCGTCGCGTGCCGCGGCCACCGCGGCCTGGCCGAGGCTGATCCCGCCGTCGTTCGGCGGCACCTGCGAGTGCACAAGCACACGAAATCCCGTGCGCTCCAGCCCGGCCACCGTCCGGTCGAGCAGCAGCAGATTCTGGAACACACCGCCGGAAAGCGCCACCACGTCCAGGCCGCGACGTTCGCGCAGCAGCAGGCAGGCGGCGACGATGACCTGGGCGACGCCGTTGTGGAAACGGGCGGCGATGACGCTTCGATCGACTCCCGCGAGCAGGTCGCCGGTCACCGCACGTATCAGGTCGACGCCCGCGATCCGCAGCGGATCGCCTTTCTCGATCGCGGCGGCGTATCCGGCATGCTCCGACGGCGCGGAGCACTGCTCGAGTTCGACCGCCGCCTGACCCTCGTAGTTGATCACATCCCGCACCCCGGCGATCGCGGCCACCGCGTCGAACAGGCGGCCCGCGCTCGACGTGACGGGCGAGTTGATGCCGCGCCGGGCCATCGTGAGCACGTCGCGCCAGCGCGGCGCGTTGCGGCGCTCGACGTCCAGGCCGCCTGGCAGCCCGCCTGGATAGGCGGCGTCCAGGTACGCCGCCGCCATCCGCCAAGGCTGCTTGATCGCCGCTGCGCCGCCAGGCATCGGCACCGTGGCCAGGTGCCCGGCCCGCTCGAAACCCGTCAGGTCGGCGAGCAGGAACTCACCGCCCCAGATCGTCGCGTCGGTGCCATAACCGAGGCCATCGAAGGCCACCCCGATCACCGGGCCCGCCGCGCCGTTGTCCGCCAGGCAGGAAGCGATGTGCGCGTGGTGGTGCTGCACGCCGGTAAACTGCACACCCTCGCGCTGCAGCGCGTACTTCGTTGACAGGTACTCAGGGTGCAGGTCATGGGCGACGACCTGCGGGTCCACGTCGAACAGCCGCTGGAAATGCGAGATGGCTTCGGTGAAGGACCTGAACGTCTCGAAATTCTCCAGATCTCCGATGTGGTGCGACACGAACGCGTGGTCGTCCTTGCCCAGGCAGAACGTGCTCTTCAGTTCCGCACCACAGGCCAGGACCGGCCGCGCGAACGCGGGCCGCATCGTGATCGGCTCGGGCGTGTAGCCGCGGGAACGGCGGAGCAGCATAGGCCGTCCGCGAACCGGGCGCACGACCGAGTCGTCGGTGCGGATGTGGATCGGCCTGTCATGCCCGAGGAACTCATCAGCGATCCCTGCCAGCCTGGCCAGGGCGTCCTCGTCCTGGTAGGCGATCGGCTCATCCGAGATGTTACCGCTGGTCAGCACGATCGGGTGGCCAAACTCACCCAACAAGAGGTGGTGCAGCGGCGTGTACGGCAGCATCACGCCGAGATGGTGGCTGCCCGGCGCGACGGCCCGGGCGACCCGCGCCCGCGCGCCCCGCGGCAGCAACACGATCGGCCTACGGCCGCTGGTCAGCAGGGCGCGGGCGGGCGCGTCCACGGTGGCGGGGGCGCACAGCCCGCGCACGGCCTCGATGTCGGCGACCATCAGGGCGAACGGCTTGTCCTCGCGATGCTTTCTAGCGCGCAGCGCGGCCGCCGCATCCTCGCTGCCCGCGTCGACCGCGAGATGATAACCGCCCAGGCCCTTTACGGCCAGCACATGACCCTCGGCCAGCAACCTGGCAGCCTGCTTGAGCGGCTCACCCGTCAACTCGTCGCCAGCGGCGTCGAGCAGGCGCAGCCGCGGGCCGCAGACCGGGCAGCACACCGGCTGCGCGTGGAACCGGCGGTCCGCCGGATCGTGGTACTCGGCGGAGCAATCGGCGCACATGGCAAAGCCCGCCATCGTGGTGAGCGGGCGGTCGTAGGGGACGTCGCGCACGATGGTAAACCTGGGCCCGCAGTTCGTGCAGTTGATGAACGGGTAGCCGAACCTGCGGTCGGCGGGATCAGCGAGTTCCCGCAGGCAGTCCCCGCAGGTCGCGCTGTCAGCTGAGACCAGGGCGCTGCGCTGGCCGCCCGCGTTACTTGCCGCGATGGCGAAGCCGACGCTGCCGTTCGGTGTGATCGACGTGGTGCTCACCCGTTCGATGCGGGCCAGCGGAGGCGCATCGCGGCTCAGCGATGCCAGGAAGTCGCCCACCCGCGCCTGCGGGCCCTCGATCTCGACGAAGACGCCGCCGGCATCGTTGCCGACGTGACCCGCCAGGCCCAGCCTCGTTGCCAGCGTGTACACGAACGGGCGGAAGCCCACTCCCTGCACGACGCCTTCCACGCGGACAAGCACCCTGATGTTCAGGTCCACCTGCCTAGTGTCGCGCCTATCCACCATGGGCAGCTAGCACGATGTGGCTGTGCGCCAGCGCCGGCTGGCATGGCGAGCGTCCTGCCGACGCCGCATATGCTCGGGGCGCCGCGTTCGGCGGGCTTTGACACGTGGCGAAAGTCACACCGGGGTGCTTGCTCATCTGCTTGCAATTGCAAGCAGTGCGACCTAATCTAGGGGTAGAGGCAGAAGGAAACGGGCCAGGAGATCCGCTCCTGACCCGGGCACACCACAAGATGTGCGTTTGTCCCCCGACATATGCGGGTCGCCTCATGACAGACAACTGAAGTTTCGCCAACTGGAGCGGGCCGCGGCAGGGCTGAACATCGCCGCCGCATCGCCGCCGGATGGCGCTATGAAAGGAGGCGTCATGCCTGGCGTAGACGTCCGTAAGTACAGCGAGAACATGCGCGATCAGAGCAAGTCTTCGCTTGAAGAGATGCGCAAGATGGTGCGTGCATGGGTCGGCGCAACCGATCTCGCCTACCACAAGATGGTCGCCGAGCTGAGGGACCTGGAGGCCCGGAACCGGGTGCAGGTCGAGAAGCTGCAGAAGCAGGCCAGGAAGCTGAACAGGGAAGAGGTCAGCAAGCAGGTCAAGGAGACCTACGACGACCTCGCCAAGCGCGGCGAGGAAGTCATCCACGACCTGCGGACCCGCCCCCAGACGCGCCTGGTCTTCACGCGAACCGAGAAGACGCTGAAGAGTGCCGAGCGCAAGCTGAGGGACGCTGAGCACAAGGTCGAAGAGGCCGACCACAGGGTTACCGGCAAGGGCAACAAGAAGCCCGCGGCGCACAAGTAGTCGGTGAGCCGGTAAGCATACGAACCGGAAAGCACCTCACCGAGGCCCCCTGGAGACTCATCCGGGGGGCCTGCCTCATGGCGCACCCAAGGCCCTGCCGCTCGCCCGCCGCTGGTCTCTGGGAACCGCGGTTGACCCGGTGCGCCGCGCTTCGGGCCGAGTGCGGGACGCGTGCGGTGACCCTGACCCCCGCCCGCACAGAGGCGAAACTGTTCGGCATCCAGCCACGTACAGTGACCTGATCTCTGCCGACAAGACGCTGGCCAGCCTTGGTGCTGCCCTGCACGGTTGCGCCAGCCCGTAAGGGGCTTCTGTAAGACTGGGAGCCTCCGTCCGGGGCGTGGCGGCAGCTCGCACAGCCGTTCAGGGATCTGCGCGACGGGTCAAAAGCTAGCCGAACGGCTCCGGGGTGGCGCGGCAGGAGGTAGCGGTGGACCGGTCCAGGCTGGAGGCGTTCAGCGACGGCGTGTTCGCGGTCGCGATCACGCTGCTCGCCCTCAACCTGGCCGTGACAGGGCCGGGGCCTGGTCACCCCTCCCTGCTGCGCCAGCTAGGTGACCACTGGCCGGCGTTCGTGGCCTACGTGATCAGTTTCTTCACGATCGGCATCATCTGGGTCAACCACCACGCGTTCGTGCGCAACATCGCCGTGGTGGACCGCACCCTGCTGTTCCTCAACCTGCTGCTGCTCGCCTTCGTGGTGGCCATCCCCTTCGCCACCGCCACCATGGCCGACTACCTGACGGCCGCGGGCCAGGATGCAAAGATCGCGACGGCGCTGTACGCGGGGGTCTTCGAGGGGATGTCGATCGGCTTCTCGGTGCTGTTCGAGTGGACGCTGCACGAGGGGCGGATGCACCAGCCGGTGCCGAGCGGGGCGCGCTGGGCGGTGCGCTCGCGGTTCTACGTCGGCCAGATCCCCTACCTGATCGCCATCGGCGTGGCGTTCATCAGCCCGCCCGCGTCGGTGGCGATCGTCGGCCTGGTCGCCGTCTATTACATCTTCGAGCGCACCCCGTCCGCACGGAGCGCGGGCACCGGTACCGGTGCGTTCGATCCTGGCGGCGCCCAAGATCCACGCCGCGGCTGAGGAGGCGTGCGGTTCGGTGGTGCGTAGCGGTTGCCCCGGTTGGGCACGGAATATCCGGCCGGGGTGTGACGCTGTCGTGAACCTGCGAATCAGCCAGGAGGGGCGATGCCCGCTGTTACCGTCGAGAACGTTCTTGCCCTGCCGCGGGTGCCCGGCCCGGACGCGGCTACCGACCATCCGCGGCCTCTGCGCTCGGTCACCACGGCGCCTCGAGGATTCGAGGGCGAGGGCTTCCCCGTCCGCCGCGCCTTCGCTGGGGTGGACCTGGCCACGCTTGATCCGTTCATCCATATGGATCAGATGGGTGAGGTGGAGTACGCTCCCGGCGAGCCGAAGGGCACCGCGTGGCACCCGCACCGCGGCTTCGAAACCGTCACATACATGATCGATGGCGAATTCGCGCATTCGGACTCCAACGGCGGCGGCGGGCTCATTACCAACGGCGACACCCAGTGGATGACCGCGGGTGCCGGAATCCTGCACATCGAGGCCCCGCCGGAGCATCTGGTGGCGAGCGGCGGACTGTTCCACGGCTTCCAGCTGTGGGTGAATCTGCCGCGTGCGCTGAAGTTCGCGCCGCCGCGTTACCAGGACATCCGCAGCGGCAACGTGGCCTTGCTTTCCTCGGCGGACGGCGGCGCGTTGATCCGGGTCATCGCCGGCGAGATCGCCGGTTACTCGGGACCCGGCAGCACGCACACGCCGATTGCGCTCGTCCACGCCACGATCAGTCCCGGCGCCTCACTTACCCTGCCCTGGCGGCCCGATTTCAACGCGCTCGGTTACGTCCTGTCCGGCCGCGGCACGGTTGGCGGGCAGGCGCGGCCGATCGACGGTGGCCAACTCGCCGTCTTCGGGCCAGGCGACACGATCAACTTCACCGCGCATACCCGCCAGGACGGCCGAAACGACTCACTTGACGTGCTGCTACTCGGCGGGCGGCCGATCCGCGAACCGGTCGCCGCCTACGGGCCCTTCGTGATGAACACCCGGGCCGAACTCGCCGAGGCCTTCCAGGACTACCAGGCGGGCCGTCTCGGCAGCATCCCAGCCGCCCGCGCGAGCCAGCCCAGCTGACTCGGATTCCATGATCCTGGTACCTGGCCGGTGAATAGCGCGGGTCAGGCACCAGGATCACGAAGGTGACTGGAGCACCAGGTGCCGGCGCCACCTGCGGAGCTTGTGCCACACCGCACCACGCGCACCCGGTACGGCGGGCCCAGCGCGGTGTCGGCGCCACCTGCGGAGCTTGTGCCACACCGCACCACGCGCACCCGGTGTCGGCGTCACCTGCTGAGGGTGCCACACCGCACCGCCGTATGGTGCCCTGATCTGTTAGCTCAGCAGTCGCGTCGCGCTTACTAACTAGCGATTTTGCGACACCACCATTGTCTTCCTTGATGATGTCGTATTTTCGCTAGACGCACGCTCGTGCTGCGGCGATGCTTGACGTCATGTACACAGACGTGGACCGGTGCGTGCGGGCCGTGCAGTCGAAGGACGCCCGGTTCGACGGGTGGTTCTTCATCGCGGTGATCACCACGGGAATCTACTGCAGGCCAAGCTGCCCGGTGGTGCCGCCCAAGACCAAGAATATGCGCTTCTATCCGAGCGCGGCCGCGGCGCAACAGGCCGGATTCCGTGCCTGCAAGCGGTGCAGGCCCGACGCGAGCCCCGGATCCCCGCAGTGGAACGAACGCGCCGACGTCGTCGCCCGCGCGATGCGGCTGATCGCCGATGGCGTGGTCGACCGCGACGGGGTCCCTGGCCTCGCCGCACGGCTCGGTTACAGCACCAGGCAGCTCGAGCGGCAACTGCTCGCGGAGCTAGGCGCGGGTCCGCTGGCGCTCGCGCGCGCGCAGCGGGCCCAGACGGCCCGGCTGCTGATCGAGACGACGTCCCTGCCCATGGGTGACGTCGCTCTCGCCGCGGGATTCGCGAGCATCAGGGCGTTCAACGACACCGTGCGCGAGGTCTTCGCGCTCGCACCCACTGACCTGCGGCGCCGGGCCGCCCGCGGCAACCCCGCAGCTGCTCCCGAGGCCCTGTCGCTGCGTCTGCCGGTGCGTGCGCCGCTGTTCCCGGACAACCTGTTCGGGCATCTCGCTGCGACCGCGGTGCCTGGGGTGGAGGAATGGCGCGACGGGGCCTACCGGCGCACGCTACGGCTGCCCCACGGCCATGGCGTCGTCACGCTGCGACCGCTGACTGACCACATCGCCTGCCAGCTCGCCCTGTCCGATCTGCGGGACCTGGCGATCGCGATCAGCCGCTGCAGGCGGCTCCTCGACCTCGATGCCGACCCGGTCGCCGTCGGCGATCTGCTCGGCTGCGATCCGGTGCTTGCCCCGCTCGTGGACAAGGCACCCGGGCGCCGGGTTCCGCGCACGGTCGACGCCGCCGAGTTCGCCGTGCGGGCGGTACTCGGGCAGCAGGTGTCCACCTTGGCGGCGCGTACGCACGCCGGCCGGCTGGCGGCCGCGCATGGCGAACACGTCACCGATTCGGCCGGCGGGCTGACACATCTGTTCCCAGCGGCGGAAACCCTCGCGACGCTCGATCCGGCCACGCTCGCCCTGCCGCGGACGCGCCGGCACACCCTGCTCACCCTCACAAGCGCACTCGCGGGCGGACAGATCGACCTCGGGGTGGGCAGTGACTGGCAGCGCGCACGCGAACAGCTCGCCGCGCTGCCCGGCGTGGGCCCGTGGACCGTCGAGACGATCGCGATGCGAGCGCTCGGCGACCCTGACGCATTCACCGCGACAGACCTTGGCGTCCGCCTCGCCGCCCGCGAACTCGGCTTGCCGGCCGCGCCAGCGGCGCTGACCCGGCACGCCGCCGCCTGGCGGCCGTGGCGCGCATACGCCGTGCAGTATTTGTGGGCCACCGCAGGCCACGCGATCAACCGCATGCCAGCACCAGCGAGCCCCGGCGGCTCAACCGAGGCACGACACGACACGACACGAGACGAAGGGATCTTCAAATGATCGCGACCACGATGGCACCCCGGCGGGCGCACGCCGTAATGGACAGCCCGGTCGGACCGCTCACCCTGGTGATGGCCGACGGCGTCCTCACCGGCCTCTATATGGACGTGGCGGAGCGTATGCCGCGTCCAGAGATCTGCGGTGACGGTGCGGCGGAAACTGACGCGCGGTTCGCGGCGCCCGCCAGCCAGTTGCGCGACTACTTCGCCGGCCGGCGCACCGAGTTCGACCTGCAGGTCGGCCTCGAGGGAACCCCGTTCCAGCGGCGGGTCTGGGCCGCATTGCAGGAGATTCCCTTTGGCGAGACGATCTCCTACGGTGAGCTGGCCCACCGGATAGGGCAGCGCACCGCCGCCAGGGCGGTTGGCCTGGCGAACGGGCGCAACCCGATCAGCATCATCGTGCCCTGCCATCGCGTCATCGGCGCCGACGGCAGCCTCACCGGATATGGGGGTGGCTTGGCGCGCAAGCAGCACCTGCTCGCTTTCGAGCGCGACGTCATGGCAGCGGGCCCGCTGCACTCGGTTTCATGAGGGGCGCGGCTGGCGGGCGTTGACGGCTTCGAACTCCCCGCCAACGGTGACCGCGATCATGGTATCTGTGGTCGCGCGGTGGAGCCACCGCCCGTTTTCCGCCCCACCGTGAGCGCCTCGCGACCGAGTTGCGCCCAATCCAGCTGTGCCCGCGGCGCAGGGACGCCAGGGCGGTCGCGTGGGACCCGCACACGCAGCGCCCGCGGTCGGATGGTGCAGCGTACCGGCGTTGGCATCAAAATCGACTCACCATCTATCCCGACCGGGATGGCGGGTGCATCGGATTCGATGACGACCTCGTGTGCGCTGAACATCACCAGTTCGCGTGACCGCTGCGCGCCGCGCAGCAGACCGGCCGCCTGGCCCGCGGACTGGACGGTAACGCCGACGACGCCGAGGACCCCCCGGTCGAGCCGCACCCGCCGGCCGAGGCCGGCGATGTCACCCGTCCCGTAGGGATTGTTGCTCACCAGCACCGCCTGCGGCCCGTCGAGTGTCACCTTGCCGTCGACCCGGACCACCAGATGTGCTCCCTTGTGCCCGCCGAGCAGATCGGGAAGCATCTGCAGCGCGGTGCCGACCTTGTCGTCGCGGTAGGCGGGGCTCTGCACAACCTCGGCGTAGGCGCCGAACGACGCGTTGTTGACGAACGTGCGGCCCGAGATCAGGCCCAGGTCGATGCGGAGTTCCACCCCATCGGTGAGGGCGTCGAGGCAGCTGGCGGGGTCGTCACGGTCCAGGCCGAGATCGAGGGCGAAATGGTTGCGGGTCCCTGCGGAAATGACCACCATCGGGATGTCGCGCTCGGCGGCGACGCCCGCGACGAGGGCCTGTGTCCCGTCTCCGCCAGCGACGCCGAGCAGATCGGCTCCACGGTCCACCGCCCGCCGTGCCAGCGCTGCCACGTCGATGATGTCGTCTGCGCCGGAACCTTCGAGTAGTACCACCTCTGCGCCGAGCGCGGCTGCCTTGTCCTTGAGCCCGAACTTCCCGACCTTTCCGCCGCCTGATCGTGGATTCATGATCAAAAAAGGCTGCTGCGGCGGCGTCGCGGCATACTCGACTGGTTTGGCCGAGATCTGGCCGCCGCGCAGTGCCGCGCGCCCGGCCACGACGGCACCCGCCGCGAGCACAATGCCGAGCGCCACATCCCAGAGCAATCCGAGGAAGATGTACGCGACGATCACGAGCACGGGCGCGGCGACGAGCAGGACGAACGCGAGCCAGCGCTGGACGCCGCGGTGGGCGACGAACCACCAGGCCGCCGAGATGGTGACGGCCAGGCCGACGAAGCCAAGGAGCAGCGCGGTGATGCTTCTCAGACCACCGAACACCAGGATCACCGCCACCGCGGCAAAGGCGGCGGCAAAGGCCAGCCTGGCCAGCCAGCGCTGGCCACGGGTGGCTCGGATCGGCCGTTCACCGGTCCCGTGGGGCCCCCCGGTTCCGTGCACCCCGCCGGTTCCCTGCGCCCCGCCGGTTCCGTGCGCCCCGCCGGTTCCGTGCGCCCCGCCGGTTCCCTGCACCCCGCCGCTCCCCCGCGCCCCGCCGGTCCCCTGCGCCCCGCCGCTCCCCCGCGCCCCGCCAGCGAGGTCGGCGCCGCCGTGCGGCGGGTCGTCGCCGCGCGCGCCCACCTTGTCGGCCTTGCGCGCCATGTACGCCCCTTCGTCCCCCTGCAATGGCTGCACCTCGAGCGACTTTGCTCCCATTCATAGTGAAACCGATCGAGGGGCGGGAGCGGTTCACCCTGGCCGGGTGAAGACGACCCCTAGGCTGCGAGCCGACCGTATCGGCGAACCAGCATGATCCCGAACGGCGGCGCGGTGTGGCGCCCGGTGTGCGGGAGCGTCGGCCGCCGCCCGTCCCCCGCGGCTCGGCACACCACTACCGCGTTGGAGGGCGCCCAACCGGGCGGGGGCCACCCTGCCCCATTTGGAGCGGTGCCCCGCGGGCAGGGTGAACGCGGGCAGGGTGAAGTCGCCGCGGCACGGGGATCCCATAACCACGGCGTCAGCGCCTGGCCGGCGAGTTGCCAGCCACGCGGC
>Ga0335077_10005573_pt1 | contig 15458 bp, 9 predicted proteins | sample Lox_Sample_31_FD_207151 | JGI IMG/M metagenome (GOLD analysis project Ga0335077, IMG submission 207151) | Soil microbial communities from Loxahatchee National Wildlife Refuge, Florida, United States - Lox_Sample_3.1 | ecosystem: Environmental > Terrestrial > Soil > Wetlands | place: USA: Florida... | reverse complement strand
GTACCCAGCGTTCATCATCCCCGCCAGATCGCGCGCCAGAGTCGCCGGGTCGCAGGCCACAATGGTCACGCGCGCCGGCCGGAGCCGCGCCAGGTGTGCCACCGCGATCTTCCCCAACCCCGAACGCGGCGGATCGGCCAGCACGAAATCGGGAGCCGTGGTCAGGCTCGCCAGATATGCATCCACGCTGCTCTGCCGTGCATCCACCGCTGTTCCCGCGCGTTCCGCATTGAAGATCAAATCTCGAATCGCCGTAGAGCCCGATTCCACCCCCGTAACCTTCGCGAATCGCTTCGCCAGCGGCAGCGAAAACAGCCCTACGCCCGCGTAAAGATCCAGCGCCGGCTCTCCTTGCGCACCTCCCAGCGCTGCTTCCACCATCGGCTCAATCAAGTGCCGGTTCACCTGAAAGAACGACCCGCCGCTCACCCGGTAGACTTCCCCCGCCGCGCGGTAATCCAGCGCGCCAGGAACCAGTCCCGGCATTTTCTCCGCGCACCAATCGAAGAAGCGCCGCGCCACCGGACGCTCCGTCTCCAGCACGTTCAACTGTGATTCCGTTTCATTGGTGAACATCTCAATCGAATGTACAAACCGCGGCCAGCGCGCATCCCGCAGCATCTCGCGCAACGTCCCGATCGCCTCGTTGATCCGCGGCGACGCTATCGGACACTCTGCGATCGCGATGAGCCGGTTCGAGCGCGCTTCCCGGTAGCCCAGTTCCGTTCCGCGGATGTGAAGCTGAACGCGGTTCCGGTAATGCCACGGTTCCCCCGCCATCACTCCTATCTCCGCCGGCAATTCGATCTTCCCCACGCGCCGCAGCGTCTCCGCCAGAATGCCGCGTTTCAGCGCGAGTTGCGCTTCGTACGCCGCATGCTGGTAATGGCAGCCGCCGCAGCGCATGAAGTGTGGGCACGGCGGAATCACGCGATCGGCCGCGGCCTCCCGCACCTCCACCAGCTTCGTCCGCAAAAGTCCATGCTTCCGCTCGACCACTTCCACCTCGGCACGCTCTCCCGGCAGCACGAACGGCGCCAGCGCCACCTGCCCGTTCACCCGCGCGAGGCCATCGCCGCCGTAGATCAGCTTCTCGATCGTCACTTCCAGTTTGGTTTGCGCCTGCGCCATCGCTTACGATAAAGGACTACCTATCTCACTCCATCATGAAAGCACGCGTCTTCTCAGGTGTCCAACCGTCGGGCAACCTGCACATCGGCAACTATCTCGGAGCGCTCGGCAACTGGGCCCGCATGCAGTACGACTACGAGAGCATCTTCTGCATCGTGGATCTCCACGCGGTAACGGTCTTCCAGCCGCCGGATGAGCTGCGCGCCAAGATCGAAGAGATCGCGGCGCTGTTCCTCGCCGCGGGCATCGATCCCAACCATTCCAGCATCATGGTGCAATCCGCCGTCCCCGCGCACGCCGAGCTTGCCTGGATGCTCACCTGCGTCACCCCCGTCGGCTGGCTCGAGCGCATGACGCAGTACAAGGCCAAAGCCGCGGCGCAGCAAACCGTCGGCGACGGCTTGCTCCAATATCCCGTCCTCATGGCCGCCGACATCCTGCTCTATCAGGCCGCCATCGTGCCCGTCGGCGAGGATCAGGCGCAGCACCTCGAACTCACGCGCGACATCGCCCAACGTTTCAACTCGCTCTACGGCGAAACCTTCGTGGTGCCGCAAACCAGCCTGCCCACTGTAGGCGCGCGCATCATGGGACTCGATGATCCCACCGCCAAGATGAGCAAGTCCGCCGCCGGCGCCGGCCACGCCGTGGCTCTGCTCGATCCTCCCGACCGCGTCCGCAAAACCATCATGCGCGCCACCACCGATTCCAACCCCGCCGTCGATTTCTCCTCGCTCGGCCCCGGCGTCGAAAACCTCCTGAACATCTTCCAGGCCTTCAGCGGCTGGCCCAACGACAAGCTGCGCGATCATTTCACCGGCATGCGTTACGGCGAGCTGAAAAAGCAGGTGGCCGAGATGGTCATCTCGCACCTCGATCCCTTTCAGCAGCACTACCGTCAGATCACTTCCGATCCCGGCTACGTGGCGAGCGTGCTCCGCCAGGGCGCCGAACGCGTCGCCCCCATCGCCAATTCCACCGTGGAACTCGTAAAGAGCCGCATGGGCCTCTACACGGAAAAACGGTGAGCACCTCCATTGTCCCCCCTTCTCCCCATCTCCCCGTCCCCCCGTCTTCCCAGAGCGTCACCCGCCCGCTCCAATGACCCTCTCCGCCTACTACCGTCTCCTCCGCGACAACCGCAACTTCCGCCGCCTTTGGCTCGCGCAAATCGTCAGCGAGATGGGCGACTGGTTCTACATCCTCTCTATCTACAGCCTGCTGCTCCAATTCACCGGACGAGCCCAATCCGTCGGCCTCGCGTTGGTCTTGCAAGTGCTGCCCTCCACCTTGGTCGGCCCCACCGCTGGCGTGCTGAATGACCGCATCCGCCGTAAGTACGTCATGATCGCGGCCGATCTTGCTCGCATGGTCATCGTCGCCTGCATGATGCTGGTGCGCTCGCCGCGCATGGTCTGGCTGGTCTATCCCTTACTTTTCCTCGAAACCGTGATGTACGGATTCTTCGAGCCCGCACGCAGTGCCGTCATCCCCAACGTGGTCGGCCACGAGCACGTGCTGACCGCCAACACGGTTTCTTCCACCACCTGGAGCGTGAATTTCGCTGTCGGCTCCGCGCTCGGCGGCCTCGTCGCGGTGTGGCTTGGCCACGACGCCGTCTTCATGCTGAACTCGCTCTCGTTTCTGGTTTCCGCTTTTTTGATTCGCGGCATGCGTTTCGACGAGCCTCACGCCGCCGGCCCCACTCCCTTTCACGTTCGCGAACTGGTGAACTTTTCGCCCGTCGCAGAAGGCATTCGTTACATTCGCGCCGACCGGCGATTGCTCGCTACTGTCTTGCTGAAAGCCGGCATCGGCATCATGGGAGCTAACTGGGTGATCTTTCCGATCATGGGTGCGCGCGTGTTTCCCGTGCGCGTGGGAGCGCTCGACGCCGCACGCAGCGCCACGCTCGGAATGAGCTTGCTCATGGGCGCGCGCGGAGTCGGCGCTTTCTTCGTCCCGCTCTCGGCCTCTCAATGGGCCGCGAATCGCGGCTCTCGCATGCGCGCCGGCATTCTCGCCGGTTTCCTCGCCGGCGGCCTCGGATACATCGCCCTCGCCGGCGCTCCGACCCTGGCGCTCGCCTGTGCCGCGGTTGTGGCCGCGCATGGCGGCTCGTCGGTCGTGTGGGTGTTTTCTACGACGCTCTTGCAGCGCTACTCCGATGACCGGTTTCGCGGCCGCGTCTTCGCCGCAGACCTCGGCATCTTCATGTTCATGATCGCGGCATCCGGCGCCCTGGCCTCCATCTTCATCGACCGCGGAATCGATGTTCGCACCGTCGCCCGCGCAACAGGACTCGCGATGCTCGTCCCAGCACTCGTGTGGTTCTGGGCGCTGCGCTTGTGGCGCGAAACGGGGACTGGCTCCACTGTCCCCAGCCCGAATAGCATCGAGTAGTCCGAACCGCGGTCGTGGCCTGTCCCCCCGTTCCTTGTGCTCTCTCCCTTCCTTCACTCCGGCACAAACTCCAGCACGCTCTTCACATCCACCTTCCGGTACTGCATGGGAAAGCTCGTTCCGTTGTAGTAAGCGTCCCACTGGTCCTTGTAATGGCTCGACAGCACGTGCCCCGATTCGCCAATCGGCAGATTCATCAGCGAGCGATCCCAGTCGCCCAGATCCGTATTCATGCGTTCGGAAGGCCCCAGCAGCCGCGTAGTCTGCTTCACCGTGGTCGATGCGCCGCTCATCTCCACCGGTCCCACGTCGAAAAACCGGGCAAGCAGTGGCAGCCGGTGGCCGATCGGATGGGCGATCACCAGCTTCAGATACTCTCCGTAGATCCATTTCCTCACGTCATTGCCCTGCATCCGGCGGCCCTCCTCCACGGCATCCGCGAAACTCAGCAACAAGGCTTGATCGTAATCACGGAACCATCCCGCCGGCCGCGCTCGCAGCAGGTTTTCCACGACCGCTGGCGCCATTTGAAGCTTGTAGATCGCACCCTTCCCCGGCGACGCCGCGTCCGCCATCGCTCTCCGGAAATGCTCATAAGCCAGCAAGACGATCAGCGGCTCCGGCCGGCTCTTATCCATCTGCCCGTTCCACGCGCGCAGCAACGCGGCTGCATCCGCGAGATCCGCGCGGCCCTTCCCCCGCTTCTCGTACGCGCTCACCAGCGTCTGCGCCAGGTAATGGTCGAATGCTGAATACACGTCCTTTTGCACGGCGAGCGCGTCTTCCGGCCGCAGGCCGTTCCGGCCCGTCAGCATGTTGCGGATCTGCCGCGATCGGTAGTGCGACGCGAAGTTGCCGTTGACAGGGTACGGATAATCAGATGGGAACGGATTCTGGTTGGCGGTAACGATCAACCCGTCGAGAGGATTGAACGACGCAGGCAATTGTTCGAACGGGATGAATCCCTGCCATTCGAAATTTCCCGACGCCCCATCCACCGGCACATCTCCCACGTAGCCTTTGCGAATGGGCAGCTTGCCCGAAGCATGGTAACCGATATTGCCGTCCACATCGCCGTACACAAAATTCTGCCCGGGGCCCGGAAATCGCCGCATCGCGCTCGTAAACTCCTGCCAGTTGCGAGCGCGGTCGATTTCCAGAAACGGAAATTGAAAAATCCCCGGCATCGCGGCAGTCCATCGCAGCGCCAGTCGCAATTTGCCTTCTGCACGAATGGGACCATGCACCGTCACCCAGTTGATCACTTCGACAGGCCGGGCGTTCCTCACCCGGATCACTTCACGTTCCGGCCGCGCCTGCATTACCGTTCCGCGAAACTCGTACCGGCCCGTGCGATCGTCGAACTTCTCGATGTACAGATCCTGGACATCGTAATGCAGATTGGTCACGCCCCACGCAATGCGATCGTTGTGGCCCACAATCACACCTGGCGAGCCTGGAAGCGACACACCCGCCACGTTCAAGCCGGGCGCCTCCAGATGCACGAGGTACCATATGCCGGGAATCGAGAACTCCAGGTGCATATCGTTCGACACCATCGGCTTTCCCGACGCCGTATGCGATCCCCCAATCGCCCACGCGTTGGAACCGGGATGGACTTCTCCGCCCACGGGCAGGAGAGCGCCCGGCGGCAGTTCGAAGCCCGTGCGCGCCGGAAACAGAAAGTTCACCTTGCCCGCGTCACCGCCCTCCAGCATTTTCTGCTTGAGAATTTCGTCTTTGTACGTGGTCGTGAGGTCACGGAACATATGCAGTCCGATCAACAGGGTGTCCACTGCGCTCCAAGGCCGCGGCTGGTATCCCAGCAGCGTGAATTCGAGCGGCATCCGGCTACGGTGCGTTTCCAGGTAAGCGTTCACACCTCTCGCGTAAGCCTCGAGCGCGGCACGATCCTCGGGCGGCAGAGTCACATATGCGTCTTCCGCGATCCGCCGCAATCGCAGCCACCGCGCTTCCTCGTCGGATGCCAGCGCGGCAGCGCCGACGATCTCCGAAAGATCCCCCGCCGCGAGCCGTCGCAACGCGTCCATCTGCCACATGCGTTCCTGCGCCGTCAAATAGCCCTGCGCAAACAGCACGTCATCCTGATTGGCAGCTTGGATGTGCGGCTCGCCCAGGCTGTCGAACCATACCGTGACCTTCTGCGCAACACGCGCCCGGATCGTCCCGGAAGTCTGCGGCAGCGGCCGCCACGCAATCCAGTAGACTCCGAAACCTGCAAGGAGAACCAGACCTGCAATGGCTGTGTTGATATATTTGAGAAGCCGGTTCAGGCGCACTGAGGAATTGTACTGAAAAGGTATCGCATCCTGCCCATCGCCGTATGACCGAGTCGCATTACGGGTTTCGCGTACTTCTGCTGCTGCTCATCCTGGGAATGAACGGTTTTTTTGCGGCGGCCGAGGTGGCCCTCATCTCGGTCCGCGAATCGCGCCTGAAGGAACTCGCCGAAGAAGGCCAGGCGGGCGCGCAGGCCGCGCTCAATCTGCTGGCGAATCCCGAGCGCCTGCTCTCGGTCACACAGATCGGTGTTACGCTCGCCAGCCTCGGACTCGGCTGGGCGGGCGAAGATACGCTCTACTCCATGATCGTCGCCGTCTTCCAACCCGCTATCACGCCCGTCACAGCGAAACTTCTGCACGGCGCGAGTTTCGTGCTGGCCTTTCTGGTTATGACGTATTTTCACGTGGTGATCGGCGAGGTGGTTCCCAAGAATCTGGCCATCGAACGCGCCGACCGCCTGGCCGTCGCCGTGGCGCCGGGGCTGTTGATCTTCTATCGCATTTCGTCGCCCTTCATCTGGGCCATCGAGAAATCCACCGCAGCCATCACCCAAGCTCTGCAAGCGGGCCCCGGCGAGCGCGGCGGCGGGCACTCGGCCGAGGAACTGAAACTGATCGTCAGCTCCAGCCGTGGCCGCGGCCATCTTCCGCAAATGCAGGAAGACATCATCCACCACGTCCTCGATCTCGACAGCATCTCGGTTCGCGAGGTCATGGTTCCGCGCAACGACATCGCTTCCGTGCCGGTCGACGCTACCCTGGACCAGGTGCTCAGCACCATGATCGAACAGCAACACTCGCGGCTTCCCGTTTACGAAGATCAACCCGAGCAGATTGTCGGCCTTCTCTACTACAAGGACCTGCTGCCGGTTTGGGAAGAACGGCGCGCCGCGATTCGCGCCGGACGCCCGCCGCGCGTGTTCCGTCTTCGGCGGCTGATGCGCAAGCACATGGTGGTTCCGGAAACCAAGCCGCTATCCCAGATGCTGGCGGAGTTTCAACAGGGCAGCTCGCACATGGCCATGGTGGTCGACGAGTTCGGCACCATCGTCGGCCTGGTCACCGTGGAAGATGTGCTCGAGCAGATCGTGGGCCCCATCGCCGATGAGTATGATCTCAAAAGCGTAACGCCCGCCGCGCCTGCCGACGAGATGGAACTCGAAGGCACCGTCAAGATTCGCGACCTCGAAACGCAGTACGGCATCGAACTGCCGCCCGACGGCGGCTTCGAGACCGTAGCCGGATTTCTCCTGATGAAGTTCGGCAAAATACCCGCTGCCGGCGAAACCGTGGACTACAAAGACCGCCGCTTCACGGTTCTCGAGATGGATCGCAACCGTATTGCCAGGGTTCGTGTCGAGAGGATCGCATAGACGCCCCTGAAGCTATTCCCACCGCAGCGCGATCATCGGATCCACGCGCGTGGCCCGCCGCGCCGGAACGTAACTGGCAAGAAACGCCACCGCCGCAAACAGCAACGGCACGGTCGTGAAAATCAGCGGGTCATTGGATTTCACTTGGTACAGCAAACCGGAAAGAAACCTCGTCAACACGAAAGCGCCCGCGAGTCCTGCTCCGGCGCCGATCGCGGCCAGTCCCATCCCGTCCCGAATCACCATGCGCATCACGTCGCCTTGCCTGGCTCCCAACGCCATGCGGATGCCGATCTCGTGCGTGCGCTCGATCACCGTGTACGCCATCAGGCCGTAAATCCCCACCGCCGCCAGTACCAGCGCGAGTGCGGCAAACAGACCTACCAGCAGCAGATTGAACCGCTCCCGCCAAACCGAGCCCGCGATCAGCTGGTCGTAAGTCCGCACATGCGAGAGCGGCAGATTCTTGTCCACCGCCCACGCCGCATTCTGCACCGCCTTGCTCAAACTCAGAGGCTCGTCCGCTGTGCGCACCACCAGCGTCATCGCCGACATCCACGGATGCGTCGATTCGAGCAAGAGCTTGTTCTGGAAAAACGACAGGTACAACTCATTGTCCGGATCATCCATCCAGCCCCACTGCTTGACGTTCCGGACAACGCCCACCACTGTCAGCCACACCGGATCCTTGCGCGGATCATCCAGCGTCAGGCGCTTACCCACGGCCTCGCCCTCCGGCCAGAACTTCCTTGCCAGTTTCTCGTTGACGATGACCACGGCGGGTACGCCCAGCGTGTCGTGATCCGTGAAATCGCGGCCCTCCAGGATCGGGATCCTCATGGTCTGGAAATAACCGGGACGCGCCACACGAAAGACCACGGTTGGTTCTTGGCCGCGGGGAGCCGGCGGCTGCCCTTCCACCGCGAAGTTCATCGACCAGACATCCACCGCCATGGGCGGATGATTGATCATGCTGGCGGACTCGATGCCAGGCAGAGACTTGACCTGGTCAACGACCTGGCGATAGAGAGCCTCGCGCCGCACACCCACGTACTGCGGGTTGCCTGCTACAGAGAGGGTTGTGATCAGCACATGCTTCGGATTGAATCCCGGATCGATGGCCTCAATCCGGAGGAAGCTGCGCACCAGCAGGCCCGCGCCAATCAGGAGCACCAGAGCGATGGCCACTTCCGAGATTACCAGCAGTCCGCGCAAGCGATTGCTCGAAATCCCCTGCGTCGCGCTGCGCCCTCCTTCTTTGAGAGCGTTGTTCACATCGCCCCGCGCGGCCTGCAACGCCGGGAAGAGACCGAAGAGCACACCAGTCGCGACCGACAGCGTGAGCGAAAACAGCAGCACCGCAGTATTCACGGTGATCCCTTCAGCTCGCGGAAGCCGGGCGCTATAGTCGCCGGGGCCGGCCCCAATGAAACCCTTGAGAGTATCCACACCCCACACGGCAAGCAACAAGCCCAACGCCCCACCGGTGAGAGACAGCGCCACACTTTCAGTGAGCAACTGGCGGACGATACGCAGGCGGCCCGCTCCCAAAGCCGTGCGCACCGCGATCTCCCGTGTGCGCGCCAGCGCGCGAGCCAGTTGCACGTTGGCGACGTTGGCGCAGGCGATCAGCAATACGAAGCCCACCGCGCCCACGAGCATCAACAGCGCGGGACGTATATCGCCCACCACTTTTTCACCGAGCAGTTCCACCTTAACCGCAAGGCCCGTGTCGGTCTCGGGATACACCTTCGCGAGCCGCGCACAGATTGCATCCATCTCCGCTTGCGCCTGCTTCAGGCTGACGCCGGGTTTCAACCGTCCGAACGGGCGCAGCGAATGCATCGTCCGCTCCGCGGCGCGTCCCGTCAGAATCTGCGGCGCCCACATCTCGGCCTCCGTGATCCAGAACGGAGCGAATTGGAACCGGGGCGGCATGACACCGACCACTGCGTAAGGCTCATTGTTCAGCAGGATCTTCTGGCCGAGGATACCCAGGTCGCTGTTGAAACGCCGCTGCCACAGCCGGTAGCTCAACAGCACAACTCGATCTTTGCCGCTTTGAAAATCTTCGGGCAGCAAAGTGCGGCCCACCAATGGCGACACACCCAGCAAGGAAAGCATGTCCTGGCTGAGGTGGAGACCCACCATCTGCTCGGGCCGCTCGCGCCCGGTGAGGTTGGGGCCCCAGGCCTCGGCGGTCGCCAGATACTCGAAGCTGCGAGCCTGCGCCCGCCAGTCCAGAAAATCGGCCGGCGATGCCGGACCCGTTCCGTTTCGCAGCAGAGTCACAATGCGGTCCGGCTCGCGGTAAGGCAGCGGCGCCAGCAGCACCGCATAAACGACGCTAAAGATCGCCGTATTGGCCCCGATCCCCAAGGCCAGCGCCGCAATCGCGATGGCCGTCGCCCCCCGGTTCTTGCGCAGCATTCGCCACGCGTACCGACAATCCTGAGCAAAGGAATGCATGCCCCTTAGACGCCTTGGTTCCCAACCCGTTAGGCACTTTTGCCTTTTGCCTTTTGCCTTTTGCCTTTTGCCTTGCCTATCATGGGGCCATGCTCGGCCTCGACCGGCGGGCGGCGCAGTATACCTGGACTGCGGCCGTCATCCTGCTCCTACTGATCATGTTGTACCGGATTCGCACGGCGCTGTTCGTCTTCATCCTCGCCCTTCTGTTCGCGTACCTGCTCGCGCCGCTGGTCGATCTTGTCGATCGTGTGCTCCCGGGCAGCCGCACCCGCACCCCGGCGCTGGTGATCGCCTACCTTCTCTTGATCGCCGTGTTGGCGTTCGCCGGTGTGGGACTTGGCTCCCGCATCGCGGATGAAGCCAACAACCTGATCACCAGGCTGCCCGATCTGGTGGGCAAGGCAGAGCCCGCTCCGAGCGCCCCGCCCCGGACCGTGGTGGATAGCATCATGGACAGCGTCCGTTCGCAGATCCGCCTGCATGCGGGTGATGTCGTCTCGTATCTCCCTCGAGCGGGCCTGAAGGTCCTATCCTTCGCCGGAAACCTGGTGTGGGTGATCATCGTGCCCATTCTGAGCTTCTTCTTCCTCAAAGACGGCCGCGGCATGTGGCAGAAGCTGGTCGAGTTGATCGACGAGGGTCCGCGCCGCGCGCTGATACAGGACATCGCCAGGGACGTGAATGTCCTCCTGGCGCAATACATGCGCGCGCTCACTATTCTGAGCCTGTTCACGCTGACGTTTTTCAGCTTCTACCTTTCCGTCACGCGCGTGCCCTACGCCCTTCTGCTGGCGGCGATGGCCGGCATTCTCGAATTTATCCCGATGATCGGCCCGCTGACGGCGGCTACGGCCATCGTCCTGGTATCGCTCTTCAGCGGCTACCAGCATCTTCTGTGGATTCTCATCTTCATGGGCGTGTACCGCCTGTTCCAGGATTACGTGCTGTCGCCGCGCCTGATGAGCGAGGGCATGGAGCTGCATCCGCTGCTCGTAATGTTCGGTGTGTTTGCCGGCGGCGAGCTGGGCGGCGTGCCCGGCACGTTCTTGTCCGTGCCCGTGCTGGCCTTGGTGCGCATCCTCTATGTACGGCTCGAAAAAGCGCATCGCGAACACGAACTCTCACGGGTCATCGAGTGACGCGTCTGCTTCTTGGCCTGCTGGCCGCGCCCGCGTTCGCTCACGTCATGAGCATGAGCACGGGCGACCTCCGCATCGACGGCAACCGTGCGCACTACGAGCTGCGCATGCCGCTCTACGAAATGTCCCACGTAACCGGCTCCGAACAGACGCTGTTTGATCACATCCGCTTTTCGAGCGGCGGCGCCGGAGCGAAGCTCGTTAAGAAGGACTGCACCCCGGACCAAGGCCAGGGAATTTACTTCTGCACGGCGGAGTACGAGTTTCCGCAACCTGTCGACAAGCTGGATGTCGAGTGCACCTTTCATGCCGTCACCGTGCCGAATCACGTACATCTGCTGCGCGCCGTCAATGGAGAGCGGCGCGATCAGGCCATCTTCGATTTCTCGTTTCCCCGCGCAACGCTGCGCTTTCGCCCGCCGACGGCCGCAGAAATTCGCGTGACGGAGTTCGGCGCGGGCGCCATGCGCGCTGCGGGCGGGATAATACAGGTGCTGTTCCTGGCGAGCCTTGTGCTGGCGGCGAGAAGTCGCCGAGAACTCGCGGCCATCAGCGCGGCATTCATCGCCGGCCAGGTTGCTTCAACCTTGCTGGTGCCGTTTTCGCGCTGGCAGCCGCCGCCTCGTTTCGTGGAAGCCGCGGCCGCCCTGACGCTGGCGTATCTCGCCGTCGAAATTCTGATGCTGCCGCGCGCCGGAGGCCGGTGGGCCATTGCCGGCCTGCTTGGCGCTTTTCATGGCCTCTACTTTCTTCTGTTTCTCCAGAACACCGGATACGCTCCCGGATTCGTGCTCGCCGGCGCGGCTCTGGCCGAAGTTGCGTTGCTGTCCCTGTTCGCGCTGCTGTTCACGCGTATCAGCCGCGTCGCCGCGGCCCTCAAGCCCGTTCAAGTCTCGGCGTCCGCGCTGCTTGCCGTGGGCCTTATCTGGTTCTTTCTAAGGCTGAAAAGCTGAAACGTGTCCGCTGTAACCGGCTCGTGCCTCAAGATTTGCTATCCAACCGCAACTCTTTTCCGCCGGCCGCGTTTAGGATAATGTGACTATGCGTCGAGGGGCGTACCATGCGCTCGCAGCGGTCCTGCTGTTCGCAGCGGGCCTGTCGCTCTACGCGAAGAAGACTGCGTCCCCGTTCTCGATCGCGCTCTCCAGCGATCAGAAAATCGTTCACGCGCTGAACCGGCTCACCTTCGGGCCGCGGCCAGGCGACTTCGAAGCCGTCAGGAAAATGAGCCTCAGGAAGTGGATCGACGCGCAATTGCACCCCGATCGCATCGCCGAAAACCCGCTGCTTCAGGAGAAACTTGCGCCGCTCGATACTTTGCGCATGACACCCATGGAACTGGCGCGCCATTATCCGCCGCCGCAACTCATCAAAGCCATGGTTGACGGGAAAGCTCCGTACCCGCGCGATCCCGATGAGCGCATGATGGTGGAACGAGCCGCGCGGCGTTTCAAGAGCAAGCAGGGACAAGGTAGCGATGCGGCGCCTACGCTCGAAAACGTAGGGCTCACCGGAGAGCAGCAGCGCACTCTGCGACGCGGAGCGCCGGAAGAGAAACTCAAGGTTTTCGATTCGCTCCTCGACGAACAGAAAGACGAAGTGCTGGAAGCCATGCCGGCGGGCGCTCGCGCAGGCCTGTTCAGCGTGGCGCCGCCCGAGCTGCGGCGCAAGATTCAGAAGTCGGCCGGCCCGCAGGCCGTCATCACACAGGACCTCGCGGAAGGCAAGCTCCTGCGCGCCATCTACAGCAACCGGCAACTCGAACAAGTCCTGACGGATTTCTGGTACAACCACTTCAACGTCTTCCTGGACAAGGGCGCCGACCGCTATCTGGTCACCTCGTACGAGCGCGACGTCATCCGGCCGCACGTGCTGGGCAAATTCAAGGACCTGCTGCTGGCCACAGCGGAGAGCCCGGCGATGCTCTTCTACCTGGATAATTTCCAGTCCGTGAGTCCCAACGCCTTGCCGATAGCGGCGCGTCGCAATCAGCAGGCCAGGCCCGCGCGAGGTCTGAACGAGAACTACGCGCGCGAGCTGATGGAACTGCACACGCTCGGCGTGGAAGGCGGCTACACGCAGCGCGACGTCACCGAAGTCGCCCGCTGCTTTACCGGCTGGAGCATCCGGGCCCCGCGCGAAGGAGCCACTTTCGAATTTCGCGAGCGCCTTCACGACAACGGCCCGAAAATCGTGCTCGGCCACAAGATTCCGCCCGGCGGCGGCATCCAGGATGGGCTCAAGGTTCTCGACATCCTGGCGCATCATCGTTCCACCGCGCGCTTCATTTCGAAAAAGCTCGCCATGCGGTTCGTAGCGGACAATCCGCCGCCTTCGCTGATCGACAAAATGTCGCAGACATTTTTGCGCAAGGACGGCGATCTCCGCGCCGTGATGCAGACCATGTTCAACGCGCCGGAGTTCTGGTCCGAAGGCGCCTACCGGGCCAAGCTGAAGTCACCGCTCGAAATGGTGGCGAGCGCGGTGCGTGCGCTCGGCGCCGAGGTGGACTTCAGTTTTCCATTGAGCCAGCAGCTCGTACAGCTCGGTGAGCCGCTCTATCGCAAGCAGGAGCCGACCGGCTACACGAACGCCGGAGCCGACTGGGTGAATTCCGCGGCGTTGCTGGCGCGCATGAATTTCGCCATCGCCCTCGCGGCCAACCGCATCCCCGGCGTGAAGGTGGATGCGTCGCGTTTCGGCAATGCGGAGGATACCAACCAGATCGCCCGCGCGCTCATGCTGACCGATCTCTCGGAACAGGCACGCGCGGCGATTGAAACCGGGCTTCAGGCGAAGCCGGACGACGGCACCGCGGAAGGCGGCGGCAAGCGACCGGGAACGCGCTTGCTCCCGGCACAGCCGGTGCCGAAGCCGCTGGTCATCGCGGGCCTGATGCTCGGCTCGCCCGACTTTCAGAGAAGGTGACCCCATGCTGAACCGCAGAATATTCCTGAGAAACGCCAGCCTCGCCATGGTCGGCGTGGGAACCGCACCTGTCTGGTTACAGCGCGCGCTGTACGCATCCGATGGACCGCGCAAGAAGATTCTGGTTGCGATTTTCCAGCGCGGCGCGGCTGACGGACTGAACGTCGTCGTGCCGCACGGCGAACGGCGTTACTACGAACTGCGGCCCACCATCGCGATTCCGCGGCCATCGGGCGCGGATCGCGAGAACTCGGCGATCGATCTCGACGGATTCTTCGGCCTGCACCCCGCGCTGGCATCGCTGAAGCCGCTATTCGATGCGCAGCATCTGGCGATCGTGCACGCAGCGGGCTCGCCGGATCCCACGCGTTCGCACTTCGATGCGCAGGACTTCATGGAATCGGGGACGCCAGGCCTGAAGGCGACGGGCGATGGCTGGCTAAACCGCTTGCTCGTCTCCGAGCCGGCCGGCCTCTCGCCAGTGCGCGCCATCGCCATGGGCGCCGCTCTGCCGCGCGCCCTGCGCGGCCGCAATAACGCCGTGGCCATCGAGAACCTGAATTCCTTTCAAGTGCGCAACGACGGCGCATCGAAGGTTTTCCAGGCGATGTATGCGGATTCTTCCGACACGGTCCTGAGCGGCACCGGACGCGAAACGTTCGACGCTGTAAGACTGCTGCAATCGATCGAGAAGCATCCGTACCGGCCTGGCGCGGAATATCCGCGCGGCCGCTTCGGCGACAGCCTGCAACAGATCGCGCGCCTCATCAAATCGGACGTGGGTGTTGAGGTGGCTTTCGCCGATATCGGCGGCTGGGATCATCACGTGAATGAAGTCGCGCAGCAACCCACGCAGGGACAGCTTGCGCAGCGGCTCGCTGAATTCGGCCAGAGCCTCGCGGCATTTTGGAACGATCTCGGCGATCGCATGTCGGACGTCGCGCTCGTCACGATGTCCGAATTCGGCCGCACGGCGCGCGAGAACGGCAACCGCGGCACCGATCACGGCCACGCCAACGTCATGTTCATCATGGGCGGCGATGTGCGCGGAGGCAAGGTCTACGGCGACTGGCCCGGCCTCGCCCCCGAGCAGCTCTACGAAGGCCGGGATCTGGCGCTCACCACCGATTTCCGCAGCGTCCTCGGCGAACTGGTGCAGATCCACCTGGGCAATCGTGAGCTAAACACCGTCTTCCCGGGATTCTCATCGAAGAATTTCTGCGGTTTGATTCGGACGTAATCGCGCGCAAACCGAGCCGCGACCAAAGGGAGCGGTTTTTTACTTCCGCACCACGCGCCCGCCACTTTCCAGCAGCATGTACGTCACCAGCGCCACCGCCGCCAGATTCTTGCTCTCATCGAACACGTCCACGCGCGCCGTCGACAGCGTCTTGCCGATGCGCAGCAGGTGCGAACGCGCCGTCACTTTGGTTCCGGTAATCGGCCGCAGGTAGTTGATCTTGAGCTCGACGGTGGTGGTCTTGTGCCCGCGCTGCATCAGCGCCTGGCCGACCGCAACGTCAGCCAGCGTAGCGGTGACTCCGCCGTGCAGCACGCCGGCGAAATTCATGAGCTCTTTGCGTACCCGGCACTCCACGGTGACGCCGTTCGGATGCTTGCGCAGGAGTCGGATTCCCACGTACTGGTTGAAGTTGGTAGCGAGCAAGAACTCATGGTAACAAGAAGCGCCTGGATGCCTGCCAAATGGC
>Ga0335077_10005572_pt1 | contig 15459 bp, 10 predicted proteins | sample Lox_Sample_31_FD_207151 | JGI IMG/M metagenome (GOLD analysis project Ga0335077, IMG submission 207151) | Soil microbial communities from Loxahatchee National Wildlife Refuge, Florida, United States - Lox_Sample_3.1 | ecosystem: Environmental > Terrestrial > Soil > Wetlands | place: USA... | reverse complement strand
CATGGCCTTCCTCCGCATTTCTCCAGATTGACTTCTTTCTGTTCCAAGTCTAATCCTGCATGTGTGAACAGGACAAGTGATCCCCGGACGGATTCCCGAATCAGCGGGCAGAACTCAAGGACACTTCTGGCCGTTCTTGTTCTCATTGGCTTTACCGCGGTGATCGCGCAAATCGTGTTGATGCGGGAGCTGATGGTCGTTTTCTACGGGAACGAGATGTCGCTGGGATTGATGCTCGCTAGCTGGCTTCTGTGGACGGCGATCGGCAGCAGCGCACTTGGCCGCTGGGCGGTCCGAACACAGCGGCCTCGCCGGCTCATGGCTTTCCTGGAAGTGCTTGTGGCCGTCGCCTTTCCCTTTGCGATTTTTCTCGTGCGCGCCAGCAAGGCAGCATTCCAATCGGTTCCGGGGGAAATCCTGGGGCCCGGTCCGATGATCCTGACTTCCTTAGTGGTATTGAGTCTTTTCTGTCTGGTTTCGGGTGGATTGTTTGCCGCAGGCAGTGGCCTCTACGCGCAAGAAGCGGGCACGACCACGATAGCAGGAACCAGCCACGTCTATTTGCTGGAGGCATTGGGATCAACCTTCGGCGGAATTCTTGCCAGCCTGCTGCTCATTCAGCATTTCGCGGGCTTCGAAATTGCTGCGTTGCTGGCCCTTTTGAACCTCATGGGTGCAGTTAGCCTGACGATTCCATCAGTCTTCCGGCGAACTACGGCCCAGTTGGCCCTTCTCGGGATTTTCCTGTTTCTGGTGTTTCCTTTCATGTGCCGCTGGCTGGAAAGAGTCTCACTCAGGCGATTATGGAGCGGCTTCGATCTGGTCGTCGCTCGCAATTCGATCTACGGCAACCTGGCCGTGGTGCAAACCGGGAGCATCCGCACCCTTTTTGAAAATGGCTTGGTCGCTTTCAATGTGCCGGACCCCGCGGCCGCCGAAGAAGCGGTGCACTTCGCCTTGCTCGAGCACCCGGCGCCAAAGAGCCTCTTGCTCGTGGGCGGCGGTCTAAACGGCGGCCTCTCTCAGGCCCTCCAGCACCCCAGCCTTGAGCGAATCGACTACGTGGAGCTGGATCCCACCGTGATCGATTTGGCACAAAAATACTTCCCGGAAGTATGGTTGCCGCTGCGCGCGGACCCGCGCATCCATGTCCACTACATAGACGGTCGCCTCTTCCTCAGAACCACCGATCGCCAATTTGATGTCATCCTCATTAATCTGCCGGACCCGCAGACCGCACAGCTCAACCGGTTCTACACGCTCGAGTTTTTCAAAGAGGCAGCCTCGAAGCTCACCCCCATGGGCGTTTTCTCGTTTCAATTGAAGGCCTCAGAGGAGTACATCAGCCCGGAGCTGGCGGAATTCCTGCGTTGCATTCACAAGACCCTGCGCCAAATCTTTCCGGAAGTCGCCGCTCTTCCCGGCGCGACGGTGCACTTTTTCTCGACCAACCAGCCCGGAACTCTCACGATGAATTCCGAGGAACTCGTCGCCCGGCTTCGAGCCCGCCGCCTCCGCACAGACTACATCCGTGAGTATTACCTTCCCTACCGAATGGTGCCGGACCGTATGCTCGACCTGCAGACTCAGATCCAGCCGCAGCCAAGCACGCGCGCAAACCGGGATTTCGCCCCGATCGCCTACTATTTCGACGTAGCCCTCTGGAGCACGCGATTCAACCATGCCTATCGTCGAATTTTTCAAAGTCTGGCCGCAGTACGATTAGGTTCGCTTGTAGGAGATCTTGGGTTAGCTTCATTTGCGCTCGCAGGTCTCATTTGCTGGCTGCCCGCCAAATCAAATCGCTCTCGAGCGAGCGCCGGTTTCTGCGTTGCGGCCATGGGCTTCACGCTGATTGGGCTTGAGATGCTGCTTCTTCTCGGTTTTCAAGCCATCTATGGTTACGTCTACCGACAACTTGCCATCATCATCGCGGGCTTCATGTTGGGAATGACGTTAGGAAGCCGCTGGGGACTGGACCTTACGGCGAACGCCGTGGCGGACGCCTTTAATCGACGAGATGCGCATCGCCTCTTCCGCCTTCAATTGCTCGCCGCCATCTCTCCCATATTGTTGTGCCTGTTGTTCAATAGACTCGCCGCAATCCAAAACCCCGCCAGCGTTTTCCTGGTGAGTCAGATCTTATTCCCGGTCTTGGCAGTTCTTTGCGGACTGTTTGGTGGGTATCAGTTTCCTGTGGCTACGCGGATTTTCTTCTCCATTTCACGGCAAGGAAAAAACAGCCCCGGGGCACTGTATGCCGTGGATTTAGTAGGTGCTTGTTTCGGCGCAATTGTCCTTAGCTCTTATCTGGTGCCCGTATTCGGTTTCCAAGCCACGGCCTGGATCATGGCCGTGGTGAATCTGGCCCCGGCGGTCCTGGCGGGAAGAATGGCTTTTGGAAGTCAGGCCGTCCCGGCATGATCGTTTCGGTAGCCTTGTGTTCATCGAAGACGATCGCAGAGAACGCAAAGATGTCGGTTGCTTCATCTTGCCACGCTTGGCGCGGCAGCCCCGCCTTTCGGCACGTCTCCTCGAGGAAGGTCTTTCGGTCCCAGCCTTGTTCGGTAGGAACCTGCGGCAGAAGAACTCCCTCGTTCCCGCCGCGGATCATCAGTAACCCGTCTCGGCCAACACGAATCTCCTTCACATCCAACACTCGGCGGAACGGAGTGAGGACGGAAATCTCGTAATCCAATTGCGGCAATTCTGCAGCCGTCACCGGCGAAAAGCGCGGATCGCGAACTGCCGCGAAAGCGGCCGCATCCCGCACACCGAGATAAAGCGGTTTCTCCGCCGTGATCAAACCGATGCATCCGCGCAACTCGCCTTTTTCCTTGAGGGTTACAAAGGCGCCATGCTCCTCAAGGAGCGCAGGAAATTCAGAGACAGGAGGCTCGTACATTTTCCTCTCGCGGACGATCGTTTCCACGGACTTCCTGGCCAACTGGATCAAGGCCTCTTTTTCCTTTGGCCCAAGTGAAAATGGGTGCGTTTCGCTAGCGCGGCTATCGGACTTGACCAGGGCTACAGCCCCATATCCCACCACGCGGCCGTGATCGCCGGTCACGTCGCCGGTGTTCGCGTACTTGAGAATGCTGGCCTGCTTCGCTCCCAGCCGCTCGGCCGCGATCATGGTTGCCACAATGGGGCCGCCGCCGCAGGCTTCCCATATGCGCGATTCCAAGTTGAGCGACAAGCTCAAGTAGTCCCACCGCTCGATGGCCTTCAAGGTTTTATGATCAAGCTTGGTAGCCTCCTCGTAAGGGTGGTAGTGCGAGAGATCGGAGCTGGCAACAATCAAAGTGTTTGTTCCTTGGACCAACTTCGCAAGCGATACCCCGAGAGCGCGCTCTGTTTCGTAGTTTTGCTCACCCATCACGATAGGCACAAGCTTGAATTCACCCAGCATGCGCTGTAAGAACGGGAGCTCCACTTCAAGCGCATGTTCTCCTTGTTGCTGCGTTGGCGCGTGCCCGCGGCTGGAAAGCTGGATGAGCGAGCTCATCTTGGCCAGCTTCGCGGCGAATTCTTTATCCACCTCGAGGTCGCCGAGTGGCGTGGCATACGCGTCGCCGTTGTAAACCGAATTGAACGGGAAAGTCTCGAAGTGCGAAGGGGCGATCACCACGACTCGTTCGAACTTCTGCCCTTTTAGCAATGCATAGCTGTGCGCCGCAACCTTCCCGGAATAGATGTAGCCCGCATGCGGAGCAATCAGAGCCACGATTTGCCCTGAGACACTCGGAACCGAGGCTTGAGCGACGAATTCATCCAGCATTTTCCGAAGTTCGTCTGGATTTGCGGGGTAGAATTGCCCGGCGACGGCAGGTTGCCTGACTGTAGATTTCACTTCGGCCGAGCTGCCGCTGCCCGCTAGCCGTGCGCCGAAGATGGCAAACAAAGGGAGTAATACCCAATAGAGTTTTTTCTTCATGGTGTCTCACCCGTGGCGCTCGAGGCGCCATTTCCGATTCCTTACTGCCACACGCCTGCGATCGGTTGCTGGCAGTATTCACACTTGCCCTTTCGAACGTGCATCTCCTGGACCGTGAAGCCAATTCGCCCGATCACCGTGCGGCGGCACCTCGGACAGTACGTGTTCTCCGCCGGATGCCCCGGAATGTTGCCCAAATACACGTAGTGAAGGCCCTCGGAGTCCGCGATGGCTTTCGCGCGCTCCAGCGTTTCCAGGGGCGTGGGTGGAAGATTTTTCAGCAGATACTCCGGGTGGAAGCGCGAGAAATGTACCGGAACATCCACGCCCATGTTGGACTTCACCCACTGCGCCAGGGCACGAAACTCCGCGTCACTGTCATTCAGCGTTGGCACCACCAGGTACACGATCTCGGTCCACATCCCGAGCTTGCGCATTGTGACCAGTGCATCTAGCACCGGCTTGAGTTCTCCGTTGACAACTTCCTTGTAATACTTTTCCGAGAAAGACTTCAGATCCACTTTGATTGCGTCCACGCCTTGGCACAGCTTCTTGAGCGGCTCCTGCTGGATATATCCTCCCGTCACGACCACGCTCTTGATGCCTAGATCGTGTCCTGCATCGGCGGCGTCGCGCATGTACTCGTAGAAAATGACCGGTTCGCTGTAGGTATATGCGATAGCCGGACAGCGATATTGCTGAGCCAGGCGGGCAAGCTCCTTCGCTGGCAAGTACGTATTGCGCACTTGCTCAGGGCGGGCCTGGGAGATGTCCCAGTTCTGGCAAAATTTGCAGTTTACGTTGCAGCCCGCGGTGGCTACGGAAAATGCGAGCGATCCGGGGCAGAAATGAAAGAAAGGTTTCTTTTCCACGGGATCGATATGCGCGGCGCACACGCGCGAATGAACTAGCGTGTAATAGCTGCCGCCGTGATTTTCGCGGACTCCGCAGTAGCCGCGCTCCCGGTCATCAATCACACATTCACGGGGACACAACTTGCAGCGGATTTTCTTATACGGCAGTTTTTCGTAAAACTGGGCCTCAACGATAAACTGCGAATCGTCCACCGACTCCGGATCGGCATTCATGGCAAAGCGAGGCCAGCTTCCCACGCAGCGGGCCAAACATGCGCCAAGGCACGGGACGCTCGCCAGCTTCAGAAACGTCCTGCGATCGTGTTCCGTTGCCGTCAGGCTCGTCAGAGCGCTAAGCACAGAGTCACGAGGCAGTGCATCCGCAGCCTCTGGCTTGCAGACAGGTCCTTCGGGGGAAACTCTCGCCTTGCCCTTAAGCGTATTGAGTTCTTTCGACATGCCACGTATCTCAAGGAGGTTCACACCTCCACCCGTTCAATCTGTTTTGGATCGTTCGTTCCCAACTGGTGCTGGCGATCCGCAGCGGTTGCGATATAAGTCGGCACCCGTCCCAGTTCCTTTAGCGATTTCATGCCTTTCTCGGCTCTTTTTTGCTCGAGGATCTGCCACCCGGTATAGTCCAGAGCCACCGGGTCTCGCGACAGCAACATTCCGTTGAAGGGCCAGCACCACTGGGGCATATAAGAAGGGCCGCCTTCGTATTGCGCCGTGGTCGCATCACAAATGTGCAAACGGACCTTTTGGCGGATGGGCGGCAACATGTTCACGTCGGCGATGTACGGATCGCCCACGTTGAGGTGATATTTGTTGGGATTGTGGATGGCGCCGAACCAATTCTTAAGCGCCACCGTCACTCCGGCAATCCCGTGGTCTTTGAGCACCGGCACGTTGATGACAGCATCGCAGACCCGGGTGAGTGTCTTCGCGACGCAACTGCCCACGCTCCCGTAGGTGGACAGTTCTTCTTCGTAGCCCAGAGTGTCGTTCCCGATGCAACGAATGCGATCCTGCCGCGTGGCAATGCGAAATCCCGCGCTTTCCAGGTCTCCATTCAGCCGGTCCCAAACCACGATGTCTTTCTGCGGGATGCCGGCTTCGCGGAGTCGCTCGCAAATGACATCGACCAGGAGCACATTTGTTGAATTGCCCCGGCCGGCGAGTCCGTTGACCTTCAGGCCGATCACTTCGCCGGGCCGCACCACTTTTTTCCAGGCTTCCAGGGGCGTATCGCTCGCGTAAAGAGCCTGCATGGCCCGGTCCAGCATTTTCAGAAGCTGGCCGGAGTCCAGGCTCGTTCCGGAGCCGCGAAGTTGCGGATCGCGCGCAATCACTACCTTTGATTTTTCTCGCGGTGGGAAAAAATCAGCTAGCTTGTGTGTTGCCCCCGCGAACATCGCGCCCGCGGCACAGGTCTTGAGGAATTCCCGGCGGTTTGGTTCCAGCCTGTACATCATGGACCTTCTTGGAGGGTCCGGGTTACAAGCCGGGCACTTCTAATTTGCTTATACCACTTTGCGGTGACACTGGCGAACAAACCTGAAAAAGGAAAACACAATCCGCCGAATTCCCTTGGCCAGTGTTCGATGAAGCGCTTGCGGTCCAGCCGTGCCATTTTGTGCGGTCACCTCTTCAATCGGTGTCAGCCGTGCTTCACGGCCTCGTGTCTCAGTTTCTTCTCGATTCCTCGTCCCAACTCCACCAGCGCCTTGCTGACTTCGGGCGAGGATTTGTACGCGACCACGCGCACCAAGTATTGCCCGCTGCGAAAAATCAGGCTGGCCTCGTACAACCTTCCGGCATCGCCAAGCGTTACGGATTGGCTCTCCGCAGCGGATTCCGCATCCATGATTTTTCTCGGGCCGTCCGCGGCTGCCATCACGTGAATATCCACTGTCGCCTCGGTGGAATCCTGATAGCGGTAACTCGCCGTGACCGTCTTCTGTACTCCGGCCTGGATGTACTTTTCGGCGTCGCCATCGATGTACTGCCAGAGATTGGCCGCCGCGAAGGTGCGCGTTTCTCCCACCTTGCTCCACCCGGGGACCTCGCCGCTTTCAGGGGGAAAATTTGTTGTCGCAGCGGCGGGCTTCCTGCCGCAACCCAGTAGCAAAAATGACCAAGCGATGGCCCACAGTGCACGATGCCGCCTCATGTTCCACCCCTCTTGCGCGAGGGTCTCAACAGGATTTGATTGGTTGGAGAGCGACTCTCTCCGATGCTCGTGACATAGACGGCGGGCTGAACCTGCACCGGACACGCAAACTCGCAGGCTCCGCATCCGACGCATCGTTCCGCGTCCAAATAAGGTTGCATGACCTGCTTGATTTTCCCTCTCGCATCCACGACCTCTGCTGGCCGCAGGTAGATGGCCTTTGGCGAAGTAGGGCACCACTCCTCGCAGACAATGCACTGAGTCGCCATGGCCCAGGGCAGGCAGCGCCCCCGATCGAAGAACGCCGTGCCAATCCGGATTGCTTTTGTGTTACTGCTGGCATGCTGCTCAGGCACCCATCCTTTCTCCTTCGAGTTCGTCTTCCAGATCGCCCCTGTCGGACATACCTGGCTGCAAAGCACACAACTCGGTTCGCAGTAGCCGATTCGCGGAACCACCGTGGGCGTCCATATCCCTTCAAGCCCTGCCTCTGTGAGAGTCGGGTGCAGCGCATCGTTTGGGCAGGCTTTCATGCATTCCCCGCACCGGACGCAGCGATTGAGAAAATCCTTTTCATCCAGCGCCCCCGGAGGACGGATGAGCCGGGCATCTCGCTGCACCGCCAGTCCTGGAACAATGCGGAAAAGTGGGAGCGCTGCCGCACCCGCCGCCGCGCTCGTGAGCACTCTCCTTCGCGTAAGGTTGGGACCTTCAACCGTGCTCTTCGCCCCCGGAAAAAATTTGAACTTGATCCCGCCTTTCGGGCACTCGGCAACGCAGTTGAAGCAGAGATGGCATTCCGCCTTGCGCCACGGAACTCCCGGGATGGGGTCATCTCCGCCCTGGCAATGCAGCAGGCAACGATTGCAGTCTTCGCAGCCGTCCGCGTGCTTCTCCAGACCGAAAATCGACCAGCGGGAAAGCACGCCCAAGAGCGCTCCGAGAGGACAAAGCGCCCGGCACCAGAACCGTGTGATCCGGAGATTGAGCGCAAGAATAATGATGAATATCAGTCCAAGGAAAAATCCCTGCCGAAAATACGGCTGCTTGAAGTTGAGCACCGTCGCTTGCAGCAGGAATTGAAGGCCATCCGCGGCAATCCGCAACGCGCCCACGGAACTGTGGAGAAGCCCTTGCAGCACCGCACCCAGGCCATAGTTCATCCCCGGCAACAGCGAAAGCCCAAGCGACCGCACTGTCAATGAAATGGGATCGAGAATCGTCAGGAATTGCCCGCCGAAAAGCGCGGAAACCAGAAGCGCAATCAGAAGGTAGTACTTCAGCGTCTGCCAGCGCTTGTAGTGGTTCGACTCAATGCGCTGCTTTCCCCGCTTCCGCTCTGACTTGAGATAGCTAAAGAAGTGGTTTAGCGCGCCCAGCGGGCAGATCCATCCACAAAAAAACCGCCCCAGGAAAAGCGTCGGAATGAGGATCGTCAGGCTCCAAAGCAATCCTTTATAAAGGGCGCGCGTGGATACCGCATTCGAGATGGCCACCAGCAGGTCCGATTGCAGGAATATGCTGACGGGATAAGGTAGAGGGGCGGAGCCCGTCGCTACCGGCAGCGACGCCAGAAACTCGGTCCTCAAATGAAGGAGGAACAGCGCGAAGAAAACGATCTGCGACGCCCGGCGGACCCTGGGTAAGGTGACGTAACTCACGAGAGATTGCCTCGCAACAGCAGCCCCCCAGGGACTGGCCTGTCCACGCCGGAGTTGCTCCGGCGCCTGCTGCTTTCTCTCAAGCGCAGTATATCACCGTTATTATCACCGGAGAGTCTACGACTTCATTCTGCTCTTCAATGGTAGGATAGCGTCCGTGCGCTTCCGCGCCCGCGCGTTCGCGGCACCAGCGTCTTTACAAACAATGTCAGCGAGGAAAAATCAGCGCGTGTCTACAACCGAAAAGCTGCGGCTCATCGTCGGCCTCTCCGGGTCCAGCGGCTTGCCCTACGGAATCCGCCTGCTGGAAACCTTGCGCAAGGTCCACACTCACGAAGTCCATCTCATCCTGACCGACGCCGCCAAACTGAACATCTCCGTCGAAACCGACTGGCGCGTCAAAGACGTCGAAGCGCTCGCCGACGTCGTCCACAACGTGATGAACATCTCCGCCAGCATCGCCAGCGGTTCCTTCCGAAGCGCTGGTATGGTCGTTGCGCCTTGTTCGATTCGCACGCTCTCCGCCATCACCCATTCCTTCGCGGACAACCTACTCGTGCGCGCCGCGGACGTCACGCTCAAGGAGCGCCGCCGCCTCGTCGTCATGCCGCGCGAAACTCCGCTCCACACCGGCCACTGCAAATTGTTTTATGAGGCGTCCCAACTCGGCGTGATTCTTTTCCCGCCGATGCCCGCCTTTTACGGCCGCCCGCGCACCATCGACGACCTCCTAGACGCGACCGTGGGCCGCGTCCTCGACCTCTTCGGCATCGACTCGCGCCTCGTCAAGCGCTGGTCCGGCGTCCCCGCCAAACCAAAAGAATAGACTCCACGCCACTCCCAACCTGACCGTGCGCGTTTTGTTTTACCTTTTTCCCGCACAACCAAACCAATTGTCATCCCGACCCTCAGGCTGCGGTCTTCCGCAGCGGAGGGATCTGCTTTTTTTCTTCGCTCTTCAGGCCCGCCTGTCTCAAATCGGATACGGCGTCGGCGTCCGCCGCACCGTAATCCACCGCAACTCCGTGAACTCTTCCAGCGCCGCCGTTCCTCCGAGCCGTCCCCACCCGCTGTCTTTCACACCGCCAAACGGCATCTGCGGCTCATCGTGCACGGTCGCGCCGTTCACGTGACAAATCCCCGTATCCATCTTCTCTGCAATCCTCATCGCTTTCGTCACGTCGCGGCTGAACACCGCTCCCGCCAATCCGTACTCCGTGTCGTTCGCAATCCGCAGCGCGTCGTCCGCGTTTTGCGCCACAACCACGGACACCAGTGGCCCAAACGATTCCTCGTAGTACACCGTCATCTGCGGCGTCACACCATACAAAACCGTCGGCTGATACAACGCGCCTTCCGCCTTCCCGCCGCACAGCACTTTAGCGCCTTTCGCCACCGCGTCCGCCACCAGCTTCTGTGCGCGCTCCAGCGTCGTCTTATTAATGACGCACCCGATCTGCGTCTGCGGGTCCTTCGGGTCGCCCATTTTGAGCGAATTTGCCTTCGCTGCCAGCTTTTGCGCGAAGGCCTCCGCAATCGGCTTCTCCGCCACGATTCGTTCCGTCGACATGCAAATCTGCCCTTGATTCATGAACGCGCCAAATCCCGCCGCCGCCACCGCCGCGTCCATGTCCGCGTCTTCCAGCACGATCATCGGCGCCTTCCCACCCAGCTCCAGCACCACGCGCTTCAGACATTTTCCCGCTTTTTCCGCGATGATTCGCCCCACGCGCGTTGACCCCGTGAAATTGATCCTTCGCGATTGTGGATGCGCGATCAGTTCTTCCACAACTTCCGCCGCGTCTTGCGGCGCGTTCGTCACCAGGTTCACCACGCCCTTCGGGAATCCCGCGTCATCCAGCACCGATACGATCGCCGAATGCGTCCCCGGCGATTCTTCCGATGCCTTCAGGATGACCGTGTTCCCGTACACCAGCGGCAGCGCAATCGCTCTCGCTCCCAGAATCAGCGGCGCGTTCCACGGCGCGATTCCCACCACCACTCCCACCGGCTGCCGCGTCGCCATCGCAAACGTATCCGGCAAATCCGACGGAATAATCTCGCCCCTTACGCCATAAGCTTGCGCCGCCGCTTCCCGCAGCATCCCGGCCACAAAAAAACAATTGAACATTCCCCAGCCAAACGTTCCGCCCGTCTCTTCCGACATCAAATTTGCGATTTCCATTTGGCGGCTCTCCAGCAGGTCCGCCGCTTTCAGGAACAGGCGCCGCTTCGCCGCAGGCGGAGTCTCGCGCCACGCCGGAAACGCCGCCGCCGCAGCTTCCACCGCTCGCCGCGCGTCCGCTCGCTTCGCCGCTGCCACATGGCTGACCACTTCTCCGTTGTACGGGTTGGTCTTCGCGTACGTTCCGCCGTCCGCCGCGCCGCACCACTCCCCGCCAATGAACATCTGCTGCATTCGCACCTGCTTGCTCACTTTGCTCGTTGCCATGTTCCCCCTCCCCGCTCTCAGCCGCTTGTCGAAAAAGCATTGACCTTGTCATTCCGAGCGCAGCGAGGAATCTGCTTTCCGCAGACTCCCTGAGTCTCGGCGCCACGAGCCACCTGCTTGCTTTTCCGCCGCATCATACACGACCCCCGCCACCCCATCCCACCTTTTTGCGCCTGCGGACCGCCGCTTCAGCTTGTGAGCCCTCCTCTCGCGTGCTACAAGAGCTTCATGCTCTCGCTCGTACTGTCCGTTCAGGTCCTTTCCTATGTATTGTTGTCGATTTTTCTTCCACAGTCATTGCCTCAAAACACGGCGCCAGCCTGCGAAACCACACGCGTTCGTCTTAGGGAAAACGACGTTAGTTGCTTCACCATCGATTCGGTCAAGCCCATTTACCCAAAAGAAGCTCGGCTCGCCCACACCGAAGGAGTGGTCAAGCTCATCTTGCTCATTGCGGATGGTGGTTCTATTGCTGACTTGAAAGCCGTTTCCGGTGATCCACTCCTTCTTGATTCGACAATGAAAGCCGTTCGCCAGTGGCGTTTCTCCCAAACCGGCTTACTTACATGTCACCAATGGGAAGGTAATCCGTGCGGATGAGGTCCGCGAATTCACCGACAAGATCGAATACACCGTGGGCGGCCGTACCCATCGCCTATCCCAGGATTCGGTCACTGACATCAATGCCTGCGCTCGCATCTCGATACTCCCCAAGAAAGAAGGTGATTGCGTCCCCTCTGGTGGTCCTTCTTTCATCCGTGCCATCCCTTTGTTGCCCGCCGTCAAAACTACGCACGCGCAAAGGTAGTGTCATCCTGAGCGCACCCGACAAGGGTGCGCGAAGAATCCGAACCGATCACAGCCAAATACAATGTGGATTAAATGAAATGCGTACCTGAGGCAGGCTTCGCTTCGAGGTGACTGCTTCTGCGCTTCCGTTACCCTAGCGTCCCTTGCAGCACTTCGCGCAGCAACTCTTGCTTCTGCACGGTAAGCTTCTTCCCTTGCGCCGTTAGGTAAAACACATCGATCGCTTTGTGGCCTTCGGTGTCGATCAGCGCCACTTCGATGTTGCATCCCAGCCGCGCCAGCGCCGACCCGATTTCGTATAGCAGCCCGGGATGGTCCTGTGTCACAATTTCCAGCAGCGTGCTGTGCGCCGACGACGAATCGTCGAAATTGATTTTCGTCTCGACCGTGATCTTCGGTGCCTTCGCACGGCTGGCGCTCTCGCGGCCTTTCAGCAGCGGCTCGAGTGCCTTTTCCCCGCTCACCACGTCTTCCAGGCTCTTCCGGAACCGCGTGATTTCGCTGGGATTCAGTTCCAGGGTGCGGTGCAGATCCGTGAAATGAAAGGTATCGAGCACGATTCCGCTGGCGTTCGCGAACGCATCCGCCTTGTGAATGTTCATTCCCCACCCGGCCAGCACACCGGAAATCGTCGCGAACAGCGCCGGCCGGTCCGGAGTCAGCAGCGTCAGCGCAAATCCGTGTCGCGTCGACGTCACTTCCGTCTGCACCGGCTCGGTTCCCAATTTGCGATACAGCGCGAAGTGCGCGGCAATTTCCGCCGCCGAATGCACCGCCAGGTACCGCCGCGGGAAGCCTTCCAGGAACCGCTCGATTTCTTCCGTTGTGGCATCGCCGGTCTGCGCCTTGACGCGCCCGAGCAGCGAAACTTCGTCGTGCGCGTGCAGCCGGTCGCGGTCCAGCGTCCGGCTGAAGTAATTCGAGGTGGCCACAAAAAGCTGCCACAGCATTTCCGCTTTCCACGGCGTTAGCGCTTCCGGATTCACCGAATGAATGTCCGCGTACGTCAGCAGGCACAGCCTTTGCAACCGCTCCTGCGTCGTCACCGTTTCAGCAAAGCCGCTCACCGTCGCCGGGTCGAAAATGTCCCTTCTCTGCACCGTAGCCGACATGTCCAGGTGGTGCTCGATCAAAAATTGAATTTCCGTTTTTTCTTCCGGCGTGAGTTGCAATCGCTTTGCCGCGCTATCAAGTGCCGCCACGCTTCCGGTGATGTGATTTTCCACCGGCATTCCCTTGCCCACGTCGTGCAGCAGCAGCGACAGAATCAGCAGCTCGCGCCGTTCCGCCGTCCTCCACAGCGGCACGAAATGCGCGCCGCGCTCATCCGGCGGCTCCGCCAGCTCTTGCAAATGCTCGATGGTGCGCAGCGTATGCTCGTCGACCGTGTAGCGGTGATAAAAATCGCGCACGACCAGCGAATCGATCAGCCCGAACTCGGGCAAAATTTCCATCAGCAAGCCGAGCCGCTGCATCGGCCGCAGCGCCACTCCCGGATAATCCGAGCCAAGGATCTCCCGCAGCGAGTCCCAAGTCATCTCCGTGTTTTTTGGTGGCAGCTCCGGATGCGTCAGCACGTAGCCGATGCTGCGTTCTGCTTCGCGGCTCAGCGGCGTGCCCGTGCGCGCGGCTTCGGCAAACAACGAATAGGTGATGGCGCGGTCGGAAAGCGCCGCGAGGTCCACCACTTCCAGCAATCCATCGCGCACCGTGAAGTATCTTCCGTCGCCGCGTTCCAGTTTCGCCGCGCGCGCCGCGTTGAAAAGCCTCTGTCGCAGGGTCAGGGGCACAGGTGCTTTTTGTTCCAGGTAACGCAGCAATTGCCGGTTCAGCGTTCGCGCGTGGCGGAAATATTGCCGCATCCATTCCGAAGGAGTTCTCGCGACGCCGTCACCGATGCCCAGCGCGCGTTCCGCAGCCGCGGCTTGCAGTTCGTAGGTGAGCGTGTTGTCGTTCCGTCCGTTGTTGTAGTGCAGAAAACAGCGAATCGCGCTCAGAAAATCAACAGCGGTGTCGGACAATTCCTCTTCCGCGGCGGTGATGTTTCGCAGTCCTCTTTTTTCGTCGATGATTTGGCTCAGCCAGATGGTCGCCTGATAATCGCGCATCCCGCCCGGCGACTCTTTCACGTTAGGCTCGAGGTGGAAAATCGTGTTGCCGTAACGCGTCAGCCGCTCTCGCGTCAACCGGTGCAACTGCCCCAGCAAAAACGGCCGCGCTTGCCTCTCCGAAGCGGGAAGCACTTTCGTATCCAGCTTTTCAAAAAGCGCCGCATCGCCTGCAAGAAATCTGCGGTCCAGCAGCGCCAGGTGAAATTCCGCATTGTCCTCTTCAATCCGCTTGCATTCGTCGATGGTGCGGCCCGCCGAGCTCACGCGGAAACCCAAATCCCACAACGTCCGCGAAAATTCGGAGATCATCGCTTTCGCTTCCTGTTCCGACTTCTCGCTTCCGGACAAAAATAAAATGTCCAGATCGGAGTACGGAAACAGCATGCGCCGCCCGTAGCCGCCCAGGGCGAGCAAGCTCAGTCCTTGCGAGTCGCGGCCGTGCGCCACCAGCACGTCGTCGAAAATCTGCCGGACAGTGTTGTCCGCCAGTTCCGAAAGGGCGTGCAGTGTTTCTCGCGCACTCGTGCCTGCTTCAAATTGTTGACGGATTCTTTGCCGTTCGGCCTCGGCTCGCGGGCCGAGCACCGATAAGGGCGTGCGGGTACCTGGCATTTTTTTGGAGGATGGGAGTCCCGGATTCAGTCCGGGCCGTGCGGCCGTAGTCACTTTGGCTAGAGCGCGTTTTCCCCGCGCTCCTCATTGCGAATCCGAATCGCTTCCTCAACCCTCGATAGGAATATTTTACCGTCCCCTATCTTTCCTGTCTTGGCCGTCTTCTGGATTGTGTCCACCGCGCGGCTGACCAGGGCGTCCGGAAGCACCATCTCGAGCTTGATCTTCGGGAGCAAATCCACGGTGTATTCCCGTCCGCGGTACACTTCGGTGTGGCCCTTCTGGCGGCCGTGTCCGCGCACTTCGGTCACCGTCATCCCTTCGATGCCGATTTCGCGCAGCGCATCTTTCACCGACTCAAACCGCGAGGGCTGAATGATTGCCTCAAGTTTCATCATGGATGTTTCTGCTCCGCCCTCCTAAAGCTCCTTTGCCAGCTTGCCCCGATTTCATGGGGGTCACAACTCAGAAGCCACTAGTCCCCGATTCGCCAGTCACCAGCCACCACTCACGTCTCCAGGTTATAGGCTTCTTCTCCGTGTTGCGTGATGTCCAGTCCCTCCACTTCGTGCTCTTCGGGCACGCGGATGCCGATGACCACATCCACAATTTTCAGAATTACGAGGGTGCCCACGATCGCGAAGCCCCAAGCCATCAGCACGCCCACTAATTGGTTGCCCACCTGGCCCCAGTGGCCGTCCAGCCCGCCCACCGGCTTTCCAGCGCCAAAAATCGGATTGATGATTTGTTGCGCGAAAATTCCCGTCAGCAGCGCGCCGATCGTTCCGCCCGCGCCGTGCACGCCAAACGCGTCCAGCGCGTCATCATACCCGAACATCGCTTTGACTT
>Ga0335077_10005571_pt1 | contig 15459 bp, 17 predicted proteins | sample Lox_Sample_31_FD_207151 | JGI IMG/M metagenome (GOLD analysis project Ga0335077, IMG submission 207151) | Soil microbial communities from Loxahatchee National Wildlife Refuge, Florida, United States - Lox_Sample_3.1 | ecosystem: Environmental > Terrestrial > Soil > Wetlands | place: USA... | reverse complement strand
TTGGCGCGACGCTCACACGCCTCGAAGCCGAGCATAATCTTCTGCCGGTCGCTTTCTACGAGGTCCTCACCACCAACCTGTACAAATGGATGCGCGTGTACGACTACCTCGACGCCCAGGAGCACGCTGAGATGTGGATGGAGGATCTGAGCGACGAGGAACTGGAAGCCTCGATCTATCGGAAGGTGGATATGGAGATTCCGGCCTGTATCAAGAGGCACTCTAAGACGCTCAAATACAGGAGATACCGGAACTTGCTGCGGGAAATCCAACCCCGCACGAGTGTGGCTCGCGAGTTGATCCGGCACCTGCTTGAGATGGATGCTCATGGCCAAGGGCACGAGCACGCGTGGCCCGGCCAGATTAGTGAGAAGGACGTTCCAGGCATTGAAACATGGCTCTCGGATGCTGAGTATTCCCGGCCCGGATGCCTGATCACTTGGTACGAGAATGATGCGATCAACGCCTGTTTTGATGAAGAGGCGCAGCACATGGGCGAAAACGGTCCTTGCCAGCCGAATGTGGCGCTTCCTATCCACCTGGACAAGTCAAACGAAGAGCTAGATGAAGAAGTGCGACGCGTCTTCGATCACGCCGGCGCGATGCTTCGGTCGTTGGCTTCCGCTGCCAAGATCGTCGAACTCATTAGGGACCTCTACGATGAATATCTCCGTGAACATCGGGTCGAGTCAGGACTTCCGGTTGAGCCGGGCGCTGCTGGTGTACGGGAAGAGTAGCTATGACGGCTACCCGCATCGCCACCCTTTTGTAACCCTCCATGACGTGATCCATGACGGCGACGTGGCACGACTGGCGGAAGGCCAGTTGATGACGCCGCAGATGCTGATCGACCTGATGGCCGGTTTGGGAAGATCGGTTCCAGCCGAGATCTTGCCGGCGCCGGTGCTAGTGCGCACGGCAGAAATGATCGTCTGGTGGAGTCCAGCCTGCGAACGAACGATGTTCTTCAGCGACCGCGGCAACGATCGTGTCTTGAAGAACATGAATGGCAAGCTCTATCCCCACCCGGCGTTGCTGTTCAAAGCGTGCGGGACCCACTTGTGGGTTCGCGCTCTTGCTAAAGACGAGCGGCCGACGGCGGAAACCAAGCTGTGCATGGCGCCCTACTGGAACTGCTACGACAACGGCGTGTGTTGCACCGGCAGTATGAAGATTCCGCAGGAGAAGTCGGTCGCTGCCATTGACTTGTGGGAGGAGGCGTTCTTCCAAAGCGAATTCACGCACGCCTCGGGCGTTCGCAAACACACTCGATTTCGCGGCGGGTTTCTGGCGATGTGGCAATCCCTGGCGGGACAAAAAGCGTTTCCAGAGAAGTACCTGGTGAAGCTGCCGCAGACGCTTGCGGAATTCGTGAGGAACGATGACCACAGCTATCGAAACGACAATCGCCACGAAGACTGAACATCAGATTCCTGGCGCACTGCTACAGAAGAAGGTTCAGGTCACCGTAGTCGGCTGCGGTGGGACGGGTAGCACCATGGCTGCCGGGTTGCCGTATCTGCACCAGGCCATGGTTGCTTTAGGGCACCCGCATGGGCTGGACGTTACGTTGGTTGACGGCGACCGGATTTCCCGCACCAACTGCGTCCGCCAACCCTTCAGTGAGAGTGAAATCGGTCTGTACAAAGCGACAGTTCTCGCCACGCGGATCAATCTGTTTTGGGGGCTGGGGTGGAAAGGCGTGCCGCACTTCGTGAATGAAAGTTGGGGGCAGGACACCGACATTCTGATTGGCTGCGTGGATTCTCGTGCCGCCCGCAACGCAATGACCCGCACTCAAACCTACTGGAACTGCCACTATTGGCTGGATCTGGGCAACAACGCCGATAGCGGCCAGTTCGTGCTGGGCCAGCCCGAAAACCAGAGAAACAAAGCGCGAGACTTGCGATTGCCAACTGCTCCCGAACTCTTCCCCGAACTCATCAACGCGAAGCTCGACAAGAAGGACAGACTTCCACCGTGCAGCGCGCTGGAAGCCCTGGAGCGGCAGGAGCCGTTTGTAAACCAAGCGCTCGCCTACCAGGCGTTGGCAATGCTTGGACGCCTATTCCGATATGGGCGTCTCTCGTACCACGGCGGGTTCGTGAACCTGCGGACGGGTCGCACCAGTTCGCTCGCTGTCGACCCGGTCTTATGGCAACGGATGAGAACGCAGCCATCAGATTCCGAATTACCAACACGCAAGAGAAGAAAGGTGGTCAAAGAATGAGTCAAAGCTTTCGGGCAGTGAAAGAAATATGGAATGTACACTCGTCCTGCTTCATTGAGCCGGAGAAGTTGATCGTGCTGTTGCACGACCTTGCCGCCAGAGTAGGGACGGCGAGCGACGAGCACGAATACGGGGACAAGCAGGCTGTCTGGCTTGAAAATGGCAGAAAAGTTCTGGACTATATGGAAGCAGACGAGCGCTTCAGTGTGGCCAGTTGCCACGACAGTATGGAAGAACAAGGGATAGCTGTTAACAGGAATGACCTGATCACTTTGATCGACAACATGCGGAGCCTGTCGAAACAATGGAGGAGTTCCATCGGAAAACACGGGGAATTGTTGTTCTACATCGATGCATATTGAACCCCGCAGACGCGGCACTCCACTGATGCACGGTCTGGATACCAAGCGGACCTACCGAATCAAGGATGCGTGTCGATCCGAAGTTGGGAGCTCGAGACCGCGATGGTGCGGGACGCCGAGAAAATCAGCTACCCGACTAAGTGGTTAGCTGCATCGCAAGGTTTGGCGACGGCTGTTTACTGGGGTGGAAGAAAGCCATAATACGAATCTGCCTCGCAATCCTGTTTCCAGAGTGCCTGAATGCGCGGATGCTTGAAGAAGACCCCCATGCCTCGATGCCAGGATTCCCAAACACGGCGGTCAATATAACCGGCTTTATAAAAGAAATACTCCTCCGCACAGAGATTGAAGTAGCTGAAAACGGGTTTCTTTTCGTCGGGAGACAAGGAGCCTTCAGATGGCCCAGATAAAATCGTGTTTAGGTCGTCGTTCAGTGCATCGTAGCGAGCGTTGAACTCCTTAAATAGCTCCTTGAACAACTTGGTCTCGTCGAGATGCTGGCGATATAGAAAGTAGGTGAAACCAGCAATGCCTCCAATGGCGGATGCTAATAGCTCTGGTCGATGGCCTGCCGCAAAACGTAACCACGCGGCGATGACGGTAGCAAAGCCGATCAAGAAAATGAGGGGATACCATCTGCGGTTGTGAAGTCTTAGCGCCATCGATGAGTTCGTCCGGTTCGCCTAGGTTCTCAGTATAAGGCCGCTCATGATCCATTGCATTGTTGGCTGCCTCTGAACTAACTGTAGAACTGCCAGGGGTCGGGCGGCCCAGAAACCGAACAGCTGTTCCACCCAAGCGACGGGCAATCCGTCAGTAGTGAACATGGCGTAGCACCGTCTGACACTCATGACTTCATCCAACAGGAAGGCGTGTGAGGTCAAGTCTGGCCTATTATCCAGCCATAGGCAGTAGGCGAGGAATGAGCAACGTTAACAACCTGCACAGCCGAAGTATTAGCAGCACTATTTTCTTCGTCGCTTGTTGCGACGCCGCCGACTTACGAATCGCCTTGAAGGCGGTTCCCACTGCGTTTAGCGAGATGCTCTTGGCTTGCCAAGCTTCAGGTTGTCCGGATCACTCTCGTCCTGGATGACGGTCGCAGGAGGCTGGGCTGCGACACTTTTCGACCTTGAGCGTCTAATCTCACTCCAGAATGTCGGCCGGGCCACCGCCCGGGTCAGGTGGAGCACCTCGGCAATTTCCTTCCAATCAAATCCTATGCGATGCGCGCCAAACATGGTTCGACTCTCATGAGAAAGTTTGCGACCAAGTTTCTCCAAACTCCGGTTGGTGAACTACGAACGACGAACTTTCATCGCATAGCGTTAAATCTGCGGGACGACCAAACAGCTCAGACGAAGATGGGCTACTCAGACGAGAGCAATAGTCGCCAAACAGGGATACAGCTTTCTCTCGTTGGGGGCGCGGTTCAGGGATGGCTGGCATAACAACCGCCTGGGGGCTAGCAGTCCTCAGTCCACGGGCCTGCAGCGCCCAGGACTGGTACTTGCTCTTACAGGCTTAAACCCGGGTTCGAGCACCTTAGTTGCGGAGAAGATGTCACTTTTTCTGCAAACAAACTCTCTTCTCGCAGCCCGAGTCTCCGTGTCTGTGGCCGGATTTCGGCCCGTCTTGCCCAGCAATTGTGCAGATGCCTACGCCAAGTCTTTGGCATTGAGCACGTTTCGTCCTTCGGCCAAGGCTCGGCCACGTGGGCAGATTTTCTGCACCGGAAGTGGCCGCCTGCACGAATTCCTGCAGCCAAAAAGTTTTTGGAAATCGGCTTGACTATAGATGTAGGCTGCCCGCTACCACTTGGTTCATGTGGACTCGGGTCCACCCGCCACCTTCGTCGCGCATGTTCCGAAGGAAATCGGCGTATGCGCTTTTGCAGCAGGAGAGGAGGTATTCCGGAGGCGTAGAGACAAGTGTGCGTAGACGGACCTGGGACATTAACTGCCATCAGGATCCAGCCCCCGGAAGGCAGCAGTATGGGCGAAGCCGACGGTGTCCATAAGCGCCGTATGTTCCGCTGGCCGAAAGAAGCAAGAGAACTGGTCAGAGAATACAAGGAACGAACCAGCAGAAGCCAGGAGCACACTGAGACTGGTCGGGGAATGCTGGTCACAAAGCTTGCTGCGATTTCTGGAAACCCACGAGACGCCTGTCTACGTTTCCTACGCGAGCTTGGTGTAAATCACAAACGAGCGTATCGCGAATGGACAAAGCCTGAGCAGCAACGCCTTCTGGATCTAATCACCGCTATGCCCGTGGAAGAGGCCGCGAAAATCCTGCGGCGCCCCGCGGGGTCCGTGCGCTCGATGTTGCACCGGCTCGGTATCGGCGGCACAACGGGACGAGAATGGTTCACCAAGTTCTCACTCTCTCGGGCATTGCACACCCGCCCCGACGAAATACAAAAATGGATCGACATGGGTTGGCTCAGCTCGCGCGCTCTCACCGCTGCCGGAACGAAAGCCAACGTCATCCATGCCGATGATTTCTGCCAGTTCGTCAAGGAGCATGGGCGTGCGGTCGCGAGCCGCCGGCTTACCTACGAGGCACTTTGGTTCGTCCAGAATTATGTGTTTCCGCCAAGCCACGCGGAACTGCTGTCGGTGAGAGGAACGTACAAAAGGCACGATGCAGGCGATGAGACAGACGCGAACACGGAGTCTCAATCGGCCTGCGGTTCCGAAGAAGACGGTGGGCAGGAAGGTTAGGGTTCGTGATGTCAGCCGCAAAGGAAATCGTTATCGTCGAGCACAGCAAAGAGCTTTCCCTGAAGGCAAGCAAGGAAGCGGGTAGCAACGGGTCAGGAGACGCAAACGGCACGCATGCCCCGAGCGCGGACGGCCCTCCAGCAGTGAGGCGACGTCTGCCGGACGAGCGCCACAGCCTGACCCATCACTTCTCTGTGGGCGGGCAGGAAGGCTACGTCACAGTTGGTTTATACGAGGATGGTCTGCCAGGCGAACTGTTCATCAGGATGGCGAAGGAAGGCTCGACGGTTTCCGGTCTCATGGATTCTTTCGCAACAGCAGTCTCCCTGGCGCTGCAATATGGCGTCCCGTTGCGGGTCCTGTGCGACAAATTCAGCCACACACGGTTTGAGCCAAGCGGGTGGTCCGGCAATCCAAAGATTGGCTACGCCAAGTCGCTGACGGACTACCTGTTCAGGTGGCTTGAGTTACGCTTCCTGAAAGGTGAGCAGGGACTTTTGTTTGAATTGCCCAAGTTGGCTCAACCGCGGCGTGAGGTGACCAGCGTAGTCGAGGGCTTGGGGCAAGTCGTGGAGTTGGGAGACGCGCCTTCGTGCCAAGTCTGCGGCTCACTGATGGTAAGAAACGGCTCCTGCTATCGGTGCATGACCTGTGGCAGCACGAGCGGTTGCTCGTGAGGTTAGCAAGGTTTCCTGCGTGCGGCCGAACTGGCCAGACCATTGGCCTCGGTATTGTGCTCGCGACGAACGTGGGAGATGGAGAAGTCGAGCGACCGCGCCAGTTTCCGGCAGATCCAATTCAGCGAATAGAGCCGCGGACTACGGCAACTGTACTTGCCACCCATCTGCTTCACAACCACCTCGGAATCTGAGAACACGTGAAGCGCGGTGGCCTTAAGCCGCAGGGCGCATTGCAGCGCTTCTAACAGAGCGATATACTCGGCGACATTATTGTCCTGATGTCCGATCCATTTGGCGATCCTGATGGTGCCGTCGGTGGAGCCGTCGATTACCACTCCGATGCCAGACGGGCCTGGATTGCCGCGAGAGCCGCCATCGATGTGGGCCACTAGGTTTGCCATTGCGTGACGGAGAGTTCTGATCTTCTAGCCAGCGATAGGGATCTGTGATCTCCACACCGTGCAGAGTCTCTGTAACGGGTTCCACCAGGGTTGGCGGGGGTGCGGCTACCGCAGGAGGCATACGCTACCTTCCAGAACGTGCTGGTCGACTGAGGTGGCAGTTAGGGAACTGGGAACTAGCCCCACATCTAGAGTTGAGCGATGAGTGCACCGTACATCCGCGGCCAACCCGCTTAGAAAACTTTTTTTTCATGCACGAAATCGTGCAGCGGTTCTCCGCTGAAGCGGTCTCGGTTTGACGCCCCGGTTTGTGGCGCGAGTTCGGAACGTGATGAACACAAAGAAGAAAGAAGAGTCGGGTGAAACTTAATACTGGTATAGCAGCCATGGATTCGCGATTGAGAGCCTGCAGCGACGCGTTGAGTCTGCCATCGCCTGCACGAAATCGTGCAGGAACGCAGCTTCGTGTCGTCAGGAACCAAGCCTATGCTCACGTCATAACACTTGAGTAATTGCTCGAAACAAGTGGGACATTCAACGCCACTTGCGGTTCCCAAGCGCATTGGTCGAGTTGCCCTTATTACTCTCCTGGGTTGTTCTGCTTTCCGAACAAGACCAAGATTCTTGTTGACGGAAGCGGTTCTGGCTTTATACTCAGCCGAAAATGGGCTTGTTATACCTAGTGACGGTCTCGCTCGCTGCATTTGGCGCACAATGAAACAGAACGAAAGAGAAACTTTCTGCTAACTGTCGTGTTGTACGAGTAAAGTGGGCGAAAGGACATCGCAGGCAAAACAAGTCGCCAGTGGAGTTGAACGTAATCTAATAGGACGCACAGATGGGCTGATGCCAAGCGGCATCCCGAGGGGGCCTTCTGCGACACTTCCCGAAGTACGCAGTTTTATCGATTAGCAAGTGCAGACTTCCAACACCGAGTCTGCTCTGCGGCTGGAGTAGTAGTCATGACGAGCCCAGGGGAATGGCTTCGAGGACTTCGGGAAGAACTTCACCTCACGCGGATGGCGGTCGAGCGGCTCACCAGCGAGATCGCGCGCAGTGCCAACGATGAGCGCTATCGGATTCGACGTGGGCGACTCGCCGACATGGAAGATGGCAAGGCCGCGCCGGACATTTTCGAGGCTCAGAGCCTTAGCAAATGCTACAAGGTAACCTATCCCGCGATTTTGCAAGCCTTCGGCGTGAGACTGGAAGATTCCGAGAACACTCCGCAAGGCCCGATACAATCCGACGCGACTACAAAACAGTGGTCCTTCGCTGACACCGATCGACCATTTTCCCTTACATTTCAGAGCAACATCAGCTTCGATAAGACGCGACTGGTAACCGAGAGCGCAGAAGAACTGGGAGTGCCGGCAATTGTGCGTCAGCGCCTGCATGCAGGTCAGTTTCGACTGGGCATCATCGGCTTGAATGACGACACCATGGACGATCTCGTCCCAGGTGGTTCCGTGGTTGTGATCGACAAATCGCATAACACGGTCGAGATGCGTGACTGGAAAACCATTCAAGAACGGCCGATCTACTTTGTATGGCACGAAGACGGCTATAGTTGCTCCTGGTGCAACGTCGTACGGGACACCCTGTTCATTGTGCCTTATCCGACTTCGCGCCGGCCGGTGATGATTTTCAAGATGCCGCGCGCCGCGACCATTATTGGTCGAATTATTCACGTGTGGCCTCCTTTGATCATCGAAAGGACACCGGCGTGAAGCAGTCACCGAGCATGTGTTAAATGGGGTTACGCGTGTTGTTTTGCCCACGGGAAGATCTTGGTCAACCACGATCGCGTAGCCACCGTGTGGCCGGACCGATGAATCAAGCGCTTCGCTTCGAGCGCCTGAAGGAATTCAGCCACATCGGAAAGAAGCTGGGATCGGGGAACCGCGAAATCCTGGGCCAGCGTGTCTGCGATCTGATCGACGGAGTAACGCTTCTTCAGCAATTCCCAAATCTTCAATCCGACGGGATTGAGACTGAAGCAAATCCCCTGCTCAATGTCCAATAGGACGGCTCCGTCCTCAGAAGCGGTCTCCCGGACGCTCGGTGCAATCACGATGTCTTCGGTAGTAATGAGCGGATCCTCCATAGCTCTCTCTCCGGTGGACTCTGATCTTGTTCAGGTCGAGCACCGCGGAGAATATGCCTCTTTACGTGAGTATCGACAAATAAACATTTTTGCTGCAGGAATTCGTGCAGACGGGATCTCGTAGGCGAAGTTGGCGTATCAATGAAAGACAAGGCTCGATCAGCAATTCTAAGTTCTTGGGTCGATTGAGATTCGTTTTGTTGAAGTACCAGCCAAAAGATTTGAGAGATTGATTCCCGCTGCTTACACTGGCGCGCGCCCGTTTTGCAGATTCTCGAAATGCGTGCAGGAATTCGTGCAGGACGATGGCAGCAGCGGCCAGGCGAGCCCACGTCAGTTTTATACGTGGACACGAGGTTCGCTCCTGCTTAATCACTGAAATGCAACAGGTTAGGGGCGCACGAAGGCGCCGGAACAGAGGGCATGTGCGCCGACCTTAGCGCCGAAATTACAGCAGCGAAAAAATATTTGTTCAGTTTCTTCCAAGTTGCGCTAAGTAATCAGCGTGTGGAGCGAAGAGGGAAATTTGTGTCTTCTGAACTGAACTGGCTTAGCCGACAGGCACGCCCTTTGCTTTCGCTGCTTACCGTAAATTTCCTCTGCATGGTTTTAGGCAGCGGACTTTCTCTCCTCGATCCCCTGGTCGTAAGGTGGTTGATCGATGTTGCTCTTCCAAAACGTGATCTCCGCCTCGTTCTGTTTGGCACCCTGGTCTTTTGCATTGTGTATTTGGCAAGCGTGATCGTGAGCTATCTATCCTCGTTCATTAGCTGCGTTGTCACGCAAAAGATGGTCTTTCGGATCCGGGTGTCTCTGCTGCGGCGAATCCAAACTTTGCCGGCGCGATATCACGGGAACTCTCAGGTTGGAGAAACACTCTATCGGGTCGAGCAGGACGTTGACCGCGTGGCCGAACTGAGTGGAGACATTCTTCCCTTAACCATTCAGATGGTGATCATGGGCGTGATGGTCCTTGTGACCATGGGAATCCTGAATTGGCATTTGACCCTGGTAATCGTCCCACTGCTCCCGATCTTCTACGTATTGCAACGCAGATATGCGACCAGGCTAAAAGAGGCGGCAGACAGCGTTCAGAATCAGTCGGGGAAGATCGCTGCGTTTTTGCAAGAGCACCTGGCAGGCATGCTGCAGTTGCAACTGCTGAACCGCACAGGCACTCAAGGCCGAAAGTTTGCTCGTCTGGCGGCCGAAGGAGCAAAATTCCAGATCAGGCAGCGAGCCACCGAAATGTCTTTTGGCGGGGCTTCCATTTCGGTGATCGTTCTTGGCATGGGGCTGATCCTTGGCTACGGAGGCTACGAAGTAACGCGGAGCACTCTGACAGTGGGTGGACTCGTGGCTTTCTACGGCTATGTCTTCCGCCTGTTCGCGCCTGTGAGCATTGCCATTGATCTTCAGTCACGGCTGCAGCGCGTGGGCGCCAGCATTCGTCGCATTCTCGAAATTACGAGCGGCGATCTACAAATTGCAGGACGCGAGTGCATGACACGACTTCGGTGCGACATCAGGCCCGAATTGGAATTCCGCTCCGTGTGGTTCTGTTACGACGAAAGCCGGCCGGTGTTGCGTGACATGAGCTTTCGTATTGAAGCAGGCGAAACCGTGGCCGTTGTGGGTCTGAATGGCTCTGGGAAGAGCACGATTGGCCTTCTGGCGACTCGATTGTACGAACCGGATGCGGGTTCGATTCTGGTGGGAGGACAGGACATTCGACAGGTCGGTCGCCGAAGCCTTCGCACCCTCCTGACCTTGGTTCCACAGGATCCAGTTCTTTTTGACGAAACGATCAGAGAGAACCTTCTGTATGGGAATCCGAGAGCGACTGACAAAGACTTGGAGACAGTCGCTGCTCTCACGCAGTTGGACCGCGTCCTCCAAACGCTACCGAGGGGCCTCGACGAACCATTGGGTCCACTCGGCGGCCGGCTTTCGGGCGGAGAGAAGAAGAGATTGGCGTTGGCGCGCACTCTCTTGCAACAGCCAAGGATTCTGATTGTGGACGAGATCACCAGCGCCCTCGATGGACCTGCTGCCGCCGGACTGCTTCAGGGACTGGACCTCTTTCGCCAGGCTCGGACGCTACTGGTGATTTCGCACCGTCCGGCGACAATCCTATGGGCGGATCGAATCTTGGTGGTGGACGAGGGCGCGATCGTAGATTCGGGGAAACATCCGGAACTACTGGTCCGGTGTGAAGCGTACCGGAAAATCTGGCAGTCCCAGGATGACGACGCGCCCGCTATAGCTCTGCCAGCCTTGGATGGAATCGAATCGAGAGTAGGGAGATGCCGGGCTCCGCATCTTAGGAGCTAGTTGGACGAATAGACATTGAGAAATGGGGACGCCAAACATGCCTGATCACTATCGCAATTCTAGCCGGCCAGGCGGTAACCCCGGGCTCGCGTTCCGCGAAGTTTGTCGTAGTGTCCTCAATCTCCACACTCTTACGTTCGTGGCTGCAAACGCGCCTTCGGAAGTTGTCAGTTCGTTCGAAGTGCATCAGCAACGACTTGCTAGTTTCTCGCTGCAGGTTGCAAGCAAGATGCTTGTCCGGCAATTGACTGAGAGGAGAAGCCGGCCGTTCAATGGCTCGCTTTCACGGCTTTTTCAGTCTTCCATATCGAAAGCGAAGAATGGCTTCTTGCTGGTTGCCTGCACACTTGGGCGCCTGAGCCTCGGTGTCCTACGAGCCCTGAGGCCCGGGATTCCACGGCGTCTGCAACTCTCCGTGTCGGCCAACATTCTGAAGAATGTCGGGAATCTGCTGGTTGGTACGGAACTCGTTAGTAACCCGATATCTGACAATCGGAGCAATGGAGGCGGCCTTCATCCTGGCGCTCTGGAGAAGGCGCCCATCGAAGAGTCCGACCAGAGCGTTGTAGCCGAAGACATTTCTAGGGCACTCAACATATCTTTGCCGAATGACCTCTCTCGCCTGATATTCCTAGCGACTTTACGCGACAACAACTCTGGTCACTACTACCACCCAGAGGTCGCTCGCAGGTTCTCGGGCGAGGTTGCTGATCGGGCGATGCTCGTGTGTCATCGGCGGATTTACGAACAGGTTGTAGCACTCGCCATCGAAGACTTAACAGATCAACTTGACGTATACATCGCGACCGTGCCGGTGCCGAGGGGGCGCCTAATCGAGAGTTGGACAAAACTGAAGGCGTATCGAGCGACGATTCCAATGGATACAGATCCCATCGCAGCAGAGATTTTTTTTATGAAGGTTGACGTTGCTGTTGCGATTCTAGAAGCGAGGCTCCCGGACAGGATTTAGTGATCGGAGCAGATCGTCGTGTCTGTTGCGCACAAGCTGTTCCTCGATTTGCCGGCTCCAAAGAAGCTGGTCGTAATCCTATGGCTGTTTCTTGTGGTCGTCGTCGGCCTGTTGGGCCTGAGCTACATGACAATTGAAAACCTCTCCGCCGCGAGAGCATACGTGGGCGGGGAAGGCCTTTGGTCCAAAGCGCAGAAACAAGCCGTCCACGACCTGCTGCGCTACTCAATCTCGCACTCGGAAAGAGATTTCCAAGCCTATCAAAAGGCGCTTCTAGTGCCCCTCGGAGACAGACAAGCGCGTCTGGAGTTGGAAAAGCCTGTTCCGGACATGAGCGTTGTCCGCAGAGGTTTGATCCAAGGTCGCAATAGTCCGGAGGATGTCGAAGGAATGGCGGCGATGTTCCGGCACTGTCGGCAATTGAACAACATGTCGGAGGCAATAAGCATCTGGTCACAGGGTGACGCGCTCATCGAACAGTTGCAACGACTGGGGGACGACTTGCACCGCGAGATCTCCTCGGAGAGACCCAATGCTCTTAGGATCGCGGAGATGGCTCGGCAAGTGGACGTCATAGGAGATCAGCTTACCCCGCTCGAAGACAGGTTTTCCTATGCACTGGGAGCGGGAGCGCGCCAGGCAGAGCGTCTATTTCTGCTGGTTACATTTGGCGCGACCGCCGTTTCCTTGATTGGAGGGTTGCTCTTCACTGGCTTCATGTTGCGACACATGCGCCAGACAGAGCAACGGTACAAACAGCTCATCGACACCGCTAACGACGCGATTCTCGTGATCGACGCGGAGACAGGGATCGTACTGGAGGCCAATGCGAGGAGCAGTGCATTCCTGGGGCGGCCAACACGAGAGATTGTGGGCGCGCGAGCTGAGTCGATTGTTCTGGAGAGCGATCGCGAAGCGTACCGCGAAATGTTGAAAACGACGCTAGAAGGTGCCGCTGTTGCCGGGAAGGAGATGCGCCTGAATCATTCCGATGGACGCACGCTTGCGGCCGAGGTCAACGCGAGCCTGACGGAGTTTGAAGGAAAAAAGATCGTTCAGGGCATCTTTCGCGATATCCGGGAGCGAAAACGTCTCGAAGAAGAGGTGCGCCAGACCCAGAAGATGGAGGTAGTTGGACGGTTGGTGGGCGGGATCGCCCACGACTTCAATAATCTGCTCATGGTGATTCTCACGCAGATTGCGAAAGTGCACAGCTTGTCCAGCCAACCGCAAATTTTGGAGCATGCCGAGACGGTTCGAATCGCCGCCGAAAAGGCTGCCTCGCTTACGAAGCAATTGCTGGCTTTTGGTCGCAAGCAAGTGCTGGTGCTTCAGGTGTTGGATTTGAACGTGATTCTTGGAGAACTCAAGGAAATGCTGTCCACCCTTCCCTCGGAACAGATCCAGTTGATGCTGACGCCGAGTTCACGGCCACTTCCTGTCAAGGTGGACCCAGGAAAGATCGAGCAAGTGATAATGAACTTAGCTGTGAACGCCTGTGACGCTATGCCATCCGGAGGAGTATTGAGAATAAGGACGGCGCGAGTATCCAGACCACCTTCGGAAGCGTCGACAAGAAGCCATTCAGCCCCGTATGCGATGGTGGAGATGACTGACACCGGGTGTGGCATGGATGTGGAAACCAAGGCTCATATCTTCGAGCCGTTCTTCACCACCAAGCCAATTGGCAAGGGCACAGGCCTCGGGCTGTCTACCGTGTATGGCATTGTGAAACAGAGCGGCGGCACGATCGAAGCAGACAGTGTGCCTGGTGAGGGAACTACTTTCAGAGTTTACCTTCCCATCGTGGAGGAACCGGTAAGCCCACGAAAAGCCCCCAAGGTCTCGAGTCCGGTAACGACTGGCTCGGAAACGGTGCTCTTGGCGGAGGATCAGTCTTCCATTCGGAGCGTATTGCGCGAGTTCCTGGAATCCGAAGGGTATAAGGTATTGGAGGCTCAGAACGGTAACGAGGCGCTTGAGCTCGCGAAGCACTACACGGGATCGATTGACGTGCTGGTCAGCGACGTGATCATGCCGCAACTCCGAGGGATCGAGTTAGCGAAGCGTCTCACCGAGACTTATCCCGGTATTTGCGTGATCTTGATGTCAGGCTATTCCGAGGACGCGCTCGTGGAAAACCGGTTGTTGTCCGAGAGGAATATGACGTTGATCCAAAAGCCATTTGACCCAGAGGAATTGGCTCAGAAGATCAGGGAGTCACTAAGTCGAAACCCTAGTCCTTCGTAGCCGGGCACGGGAGAATGGTCCTGAGTTTACGGAGCCGCGTGTAGTTTTACTGTGTTGACGCGCGGCGGTACTGGTCGATCATTGATCGCGAACTGGCACGGAGCAACGAATCAGAGCCGTCAACACAAGTAACTTCCTCAATCGTGGCCGCATTAGCAAGGGCGTCTTCGTCGCACTCAGGACCACAATGATGGATCAGCACCGAAGCGAGTACTTTGCCATCCCGTGCGAGGCATTCCACCCTGCCTTCTTCTCCATTGCGGATCGCCTCGGCTGTCCGGAGCAGGGCGACTGCAATGGCCTCATACTCTTCGGCTGTGTTGCCATCGCAGAACGTGCAATCGTGCCCGTTTATCCCGAGAGCAGTCTGGATCATGATTCACCTCAGCAGCGTACCTTGCAGGTTGAGGATTCCACGACGGAAATGATACTGCCATTGCCCGAACGCCACAAGTCGGATTCGCTGTCAACGGTTACGCTCTTGTTGGTGTATCAACAAGTTTCTCTGCCATTTCCATTCCCATTCAACAAGCCTCCAGAATCACATCGACATTCCAGCCGGGATCGAGCCGTTCTACCACGACGAGAGCGGATAGAGGGCGGAGTTCTGGGTTTTGGGCGCGCCGGACTAAATCGACGTGCACGGCGACCGCTGCTTTCGTCTCACCGGACGCCCAGAGCCGCTCGGCGGCAGTGAATCTAACATCGGAGACAGCGGACGGAGAAGCATTAAGAATCTATGTTCGTTGTCAGAACGAATGAATCCAACCGTTGCTTTCGATGCTGCCAATCAGGCATACAGGCGGTCAGGAACCGGAAAAACCTATTGTTGTGGCCGTGGACGCGAAGGTGGCAAAGCTCGTGGACGATTACGTAATCAATGCATTGGGACGGGGCTTTGATTAGCTCCGAGTTCAGCGTGATGCCCGCTGTGCGTGTACAACTACCCCAGCGCTTGTGCATTTTCTTCAACCGAATTGTCGGTGATGGGACGCCGAATCGCTTCACGTGCTCATAGCACTGCTGAACGCGGCGATGAAGCAATTGCTTCGCGTGGCCCCGATACCAATCCACGACCAGCGCACGCACGCGTTGGGTATGGCGCGGAGTCGGCGTGCATACATGCAGATAGCGGCCGATCAGCTTCACGGAGTTGCGGTCAGCCAGGTGGAGCTTGAGCCTGTACTGCCGGCCGAGGAAAACGTGAGTTTCTCCGCTCACATATCGCCGTTTGGGAAACGCAGGGGGCGACTGGCGAAAGTGTTGCAATTGCCTAGCGATCCACGCTGCACGACGTTGAACGCGTGCCTTGATCTGAGTCAGGCTCGTGCCTTTGGGCGCTTTCACTTCGACTGCCAAGTCAGGGCACACGCTGATGGTCAAACGTTTGGTTTTGGTA
>Ga0335077_10005569_pt1 | contig 15464 bp, 10 predicted proteins | sample Lox_Sample_31_FD_207151 | JGI IMG/M metagenome (GOLD analysis project Ga0335077, IMG submission 207151) | Soil microbial communities from Loxahatchee National Wildlife Refuge, Florida, United States - Lox_Sample_3.1 | ecosystem: Environmental > Terrestrial > Soil > Wetlands | place: USA... | reverse complement strand
TCGGAATAACGAATCCATCGGCGTTTCCCTTCGGAGCGCATACTTCGAGATACGAAAGGTGTTTTGTCTCAAGTGCCCTTGCGATGCGCTTGACGCAACACTTCGGACACAAGGAAATGGGAGCGGGGTTCTGGTGAAGGAGGGTAGCTGACACGCCCTTGTCAAGCGTCTCGCCGAAATTGTCGCCGGTGAGCCCACTCGACTCTACCCACAGATAGTTCGCTAGCTGTCCGCAGTCGTGACATTTCGTGTCCATCTTCGCTAGGAGGGATGAAACGTCGTCAGCAATTTTCGAATCTTTGAATGCCCGCTTCCATTCCTCAACAGGCTGAAAGACATAACACGGTGGTCCGGCTGCCGGCTCTATGACAACTGCCCGGGCTTGAAAACGCTGGTAGTCGCCTTCCAGCGCAGAAATCATGTGAGTCAAGCACAGGGGCTTAATCTTATCAGCGTCCTCTTCGGCATGGTCCGAATACCCGTAGCTCGACTTGGCTCCGCAAACTGCACACGGCTTCCCCACAGGTGAATTCGCCTTTCGCATTACCAATGCAAAAATGATGAACCCAATCGCAATACAACCAAGGACAATCAGAGATATTTTCATACGCTCTGCACTTAGTGGTCTAACTATTACTAGATAGTAGATTTTGCAGCCTATCTTGACCAGCACGTTAACTCTACTCCGAACATAAATTGTTGTCGAGCAGGGTTTTGGGCATGGACGACAGACGAATCCGCTACAGCAAAGGCTGCAATAAATGCTGCAAACCGGCTATCTTCATTGGATTTTTTCCACCTGGATTTTCGCGGGATCATTCACGCCGAGTTGGAGCAGGGCGGCGTTGGTGTAAAGCAGCAGGTTCGGTTTGAAAGCGGCTGCGTCCAGGGCGCGGCGTTCGCGGTCAAGTTCCTTCAGTGCCAGTGTGTCGAGCGCCACGGGATCGCGGCTGAACCAAAGCTGGTTGGGCACTTCCGAATACTGCAACAGTCCCTTGTCGCCGCCTGCGTATTGGCCGATGAGCGCATCGGTGATGTTCAATACCACGCGGTCGGCCAGCGCGGGGAGGGCGTAGATTTCCGGCACGGCCACGGCCAACCGGTCAGCGTCGCCCTCGAAACGAAGAGTATTGTCCACACTGCCCAGGGCAAGACCATAGAGATGTCCGCAGACGCCGGCGTCGTTTGCGTTGAGCAATGGTGCGATGCTGATGATTTTGGTCATTTGCCGGCTGGCAAGTAAAGAGACAAACGAGCGCCGTCCGACGCCTTCACCCTTTTTGCCGAACTCCAAGTCGCCCCAGACCAGATGGCCGATGACAGCGGTATCGGGGTTGTAAAAGTTCGTCGGGTCGTAACCCGATTCCGCGGCGCCGGCCACGCGGGCGCCGAACTTCGCGGCGAGCTTGAAGAACCCCGCTGCCCGCAGGTCGGACGCGTGTTTGTCCCAAATGATGATGTGTTGTGGAGGCACACCGGCCTCGAGCAGGCCGCGAATCACGGCGGCGACCACGGCGGGGCGTGTGCCGCTGATGGACCCGGCGGCGGAGGCAACCTTGATACCAACCACGTCCTGCGTGGATACGAGGCTGCGCCAGGCGTCGGCAACAGCGGTTTGACCGGTGAGATCCGTGATGCCGCGATTCACCATCATTTCCACCCGGGCATTGTCCGGCTGGAAATTGAACGTGGCTTTCGGGTCTTCGACGACGACGACGCGCGCCTGGATGTTAGTGGACGAACGCAGCGAAAGCAGGTCGGCAGCCTGGGTCTGCAAGGTTGCCAGCCAGACGGCTGTCGCGGCGGTCAGCCCGCCAAAAACCCGAACCAATTGAATCGGTTGCAGCATCTTATTTCTCATCACGACCGCAGGTTCAACCGTAATCCATTTTGAGATTTTGATTAAGATTAAGATTCTGCTGGAACCGGGTTTGTGCGTTTCTTGACACGTCAGGGCATGGATGCTACCACCAGCGCCGATGCTGGCCATAAAAAATGAACGCGAGGATGGAGAATGGAGGATGGAGAATCGTAATTTTCGGCGGCACGCCGGTTTCCATCTTCGTTTTCTGGCGCCGCTCATGCTCGCCATTTGCCTTTCGGGTTGCTCGCCGTCCGGCCCGCATGCGCTGCTCCAAGGCAAGAAATTGCTGGATCGCGGCGATTATGCCGACGCGGTGGCGCAACTGAAAATCGCCACGTCGCTGCTGGCCACCAATGCGCCGGCGTGGAATTATCTCGGACTGGCATATCATCGCGCCGGCCAGCCGGCGGACGCTGCGGTTGCCTACCAACGCGCGCTCGCGTTGGACCGCGATCTGGTCGAGGCCCATTACAACCTCGGCTGCCTTTGGCTTGAACAAAACAAACCCGACGCGGCCAAGACTGAGTTCACCGCCTACACGCTCCGGCGCAGCAATGCGCCCGAAGGCTGGCTCAAGCTCGGGCTCGCCCAACTGCGCGTGCATGAACTGGCGACGGCGGAGAAAAGCTTCAACACCGCGCTTTATCTGAATCCGAACAATGCCGAGGCGCTGAACGGCCTGGGCCTGACGCAAATCCAGCGCGACCGCCCGCGCGAAGCGGCGCAGGACTTCAGCGCCGCGGTCAAGGCGCATCCGGATTACGCGCCGGCCATTTTAAATCTGGCGACCGTGGCGCAGGAATATTTGCGCGACAACAAACTGGCTTTGCAATATTACCGGGCGTATCTGGCACTCACGCCGCGTCCGGCAAACTGGAATGAGGTTGATGCAGTTGCCCGAAGCCTGGAACAACCGCCAAGGGTGGCTGCGGCAAGTCCGCCGCCGCGGTCCGCAAAAGAGAATCAAAAGGTTGCGCCCGCGCCGCCACCGGTTGTGAGCGAAACCAGGGTGGAGACGACGGGCACCGTTCGTCCAGCCACACCGCCCAAGGCGCAGCCGGCGGTCAAGCCTTACGCCAACCCACTGTCGCAGCCCGAAGAGCCGCCGACGGAAGTTGTGGCCGTCCAGCCGGAGCCGGTGATCGTGGCCACGCCGACTCAACCCGCGGCCAGGCCCGTGCCGCCGGTGTACGCGCCGCCGGAACCGGCCCCGGCAGAAAAGCCCGGCTTCTGGCAAAGGCTCAATCCGGCTCATTGGTTTCGATCTTCCACACCGGAAAAAAAGTATGATGAGCATGGTGTGACCCCGCTGCCACCGCCGGGTTTGAATGAAGCGGTGAATTCAACTCCATTGGCGCCAGCGAAAGCCGGTCCGCCGTCGGTTGCGCCGTCGCCAACGAGCGCACCGCCGGTCGCTGAAGCCAAACCGGTGACGGTTGCCGCCGTGAAGCCGGTTAAAATTGCGCCATCGGCGCCGCCGACATTTCCTCGATATTCGTATCGGTCGCCGCGCGAACCGAAACCGGGCGACCGGCGGACCGCCACGGGCGCGTTTACCCAGGCCCGGGAATTTGAGCAGGATGCGCGCTGGCTGGACGCCATGAAAGCGTATCGGCAGGCGGCGGAAACCGATCCGGACTGGTTTGAGGCGCAATACAATTTCGGCGTGCTGTCGTATCGCTTGCGCGACTTTCAACAGGCGCTGACCGCTTTTGAAATGGCGCTGGCCATCCGGCCGGATTCCGTGGACGCACGCTATAATTTTGCGCTGGCACTCAAGGCGTCCGGTTACGTGCCGGACGCGGTGCGCGAATTGGAAAAAATCGTGAAGGCCGATCCCAACGAAGTCCGGGCGCATCTGGCGCTGGGCAATCTTTACGCGCAGCAGTTGCACGACGCCGTGCGGGCGCGGCAGCACTACCGGAAAGTGCTGGCGCTGGATCCCGCCAATCCACAGGCGACCGACATCCAGTTCTGGTTGTCGTCAAATCCGCCGTAACGGCCGGCCAGGAATGAGGCACGGCTGGCACCGCAAGCTCGGGGGATTTGCCTTGTGAAATAAAAACCAGGCGGTCTGACCCTCGTCAAGCCGGGTCCCCTTTTGTCTTCAGCGTTTTCAGCCTCGGGTTCGTATGGCACAAACTAATACTGTGCCGCCGGGATTTGGCATGAAACGGGCTGTAAATTCGACTGGTACACTGAGTTTAAGCTCTGATTTATGACTACTACGACCGTACAATCGCTGGCGCTCGACAAATTGCCGGTCAACTGGTTTGACATGGCGTTGCTGTTGATCCTGGCCCTGGGGCTGTTCCGCGGACGCAAAAACGGCATGACGAAGGAGGTGCTCCGGGTGTTCCAATGGCTGGCGCTGGTCATCGTGTGCGGGTTCTTCTACGAGACTGCGGCGCAAGCCTTGATCAATATCGCCGCGTGGAACAAAGCGACCTGTTACGTGACGGGCTATTTGATTCTGGCGTTCCTGGTCTGGGTTGTGTTTGCGGTGCTCAAAAGAATTTTTGTTCCCCGGTTGACCGGCAGCAACGTTTTCGGCGGCGGCGAATACTATTTGGGGATGTTCTCGGGCATGGTCCGTTTTGCCTGCATGATTTTTTTCGCGCTGGCCCTGCTGAACGCGCCGGTTTACACCCAGGCGGAAATCCTGGCCCATCAGGCCTACGTGAAACGCTGGTTTGGCGGCGGTGTTTATGGCGGCAATTACATTCCCGATATGCACACCGTGCAGGAAAGCGTTTTCAAAAAATCCTTCGCCGGGCCTTACATCAAGGATTACCTCGGCCCGCTGCTCATCAATACCGAGCCGCCGGAGCCCGAAAAGCCGGTGGCCAAAACCGGCGTGGTGACGATCCGCCAATGACCCGCGTCGGGGCGGGCGCAGGGAGAATGGATTTGCCGTCTGCGCGCGCCAATGCTAGACCGGGGGCATGGCCGGTTTTTCCTCCGCCACACTCGAACGCATTCGCGCCGCCAGTGACATCGTGGATGTCATTGGCTCCTATTTGCCGCTGAAGAAGGCCGGGGCCAACTTCGTCGCGCTCTGCCCGTTTCACAAGGAAAAGACGCCCAGCTTCAGCGTCAATCCGCACCGCCAGATTTTTCATTGTTTCGGCTGCCACAAGGGCGGCGACGTGTTCACGTTCGTCAAGGAATACGAAAACATCGGGTTCATGGACGCCGTGCGCCGGCTGGCCGACCGGGCGAAAATCCCGATTGAGTTTGACCAACGGCCCGGCGAACAGCAATCGCGTCATCTCAAAGACCAGCTCCGCGAAATCCAGGAGCAACTTGCCCGGCGCTGGCAAAACTGTCTGCTCAACGAAGCCGCCGGGCAGGTTGCCCGTGATTATCTGGCCAAACGCGGTGTGCCGCCGGAAGCGGTGAAACTGTTCCGGCTGGGCGCCGCCCCCGACGCCTGGGACGACACCGTCAACTGGGCCAGGAGCAAAGGCTACGATTTTGAGATCGTCGAAAAGGCCGGACTCATCATCCAAAAATCCGGGAGCGCACCCGCCTCGGGTGCGGTGGTTGACGCCTCGTCAACCACAAAAGCCGACGACGAGGCGCCGTCGGCAACGCGCGAAGGCGCGCGTGCTCCCCGTTACTACGATCGTTTCCGCGGACGGCTGATGTTCCCGATTTGCGATGAGCAGGGCAGGGTGATTGGTTTCAGCGGACGGGTTTTGTCCGGCGATGAAAAAACGGCGAAATACGTCAACTCACCGGAGACGCTGATTTTTGCCAAGAGCAAGGTGTTCTACGGCCTCGACAAATCCAAACGCGCCATCCTCGATGCCGGGTTCGCCATTATTTGCGAGGGCCAGCTCGATTTGATTGCGTGTTTCATGGCCGGCGTGCAAAACGTCGTCGCGCCGCAAGGCACGGCGTTCACCGACCAGCACGCGCGCATCCTCAAACGGTATGTGGAGGAAGTGGTGCTCTGTTTCGATTCCGACGAAGCCGGCCAGAACGCCGCTGTGCGTTCACTGGATCATCTGCTGGCCTCCGGCCTCGCCGTGCGTGTGGCCGTTGTCCCCGCGCCGCACGACCCGGACAGTTTCATCAAGGCCCATGGCGGCGAAGCGTTCCGAAAACTGGTGGAGGGCGCCGAGGGATTTTTTGATTACCTTTTGAACCGGCTCGGCAAGGTGCACGACGCCAACAGTGACAAAGGCCGGAACGCCGTGTTGCGGGGCATGGCCGAGGCGGTGCACAAAACCGGCAACGTGGTTTTGATTGACACCTACGCGCAGAAAACTGCGCTTCGGCTCGGCGTTTCGCCCGTGTCCGTCCGCGCGGAATTTTCAAAGTTAAAGGTTCAGAGTTCGGGTTTCAAAGTTCAGGATTCCGAGCCGGTGGAACCGCCACCGGGATCAGAACTTGCAACCTCACGTCCATCAAGCCAGGAATTCTGGCTTTTGAAACTGCTCTTGTTGCACGATGACCTGGCTGCCTGGGTGGCATTGCATCTGGATGTGGACTGGGTCGCGCATCCGCTCGCGCGGCAAATTATTGAAATGCGGCTGGCCGCGCAGACGAATGAAACCTGGAGGAATCCCGCCGCTTTTCTGGATGAGTGCGAGACGCCCGAAATGCGCAGCCTCGTCACCGAAGCCGTCGCCCAGGACCGCAAGATTCCCAACCCGGACCAACAGCTCGCCGACCTGACGCTGAAATTACGCAATCAATTTCTGGACCGGCAAATCGTCGCGCTCACAACCAAAGTCAGCCTGCCGGAAACTTCCGAATCCGGTAAAATCGAACTATTGCGCGAGCAGCAAAAACTGCGCGAACAAAAGCGCGCGCCATTGGAGTGACCCGCCTTCGCAATGCTCCGGCACTGCTGGCGAGTGACGGGTGACGAGGCACAACTCCTGGCCGCACGCGGCCCGGCGTCCATTTTCCGCGCGATTTTTCACAAATTTCGGTCATGAAGCACGATTGGTTTTGACAAGGTTTTGATTCACTGGCAATCTATAATGACCAACTACATAGTTTGATGAGAGCCCATCTGGAAAATTTTCTCCCGGTCGTGTTCGCCATGCTGGCGCTCAATTTATCCGTCATCCACCAGGCTGAAGCCGCCTCCTGGATTGCCAACACCCCGCTGACCACGGCGCGTTATATCCACACGGCGACATTGTTGCCCAATGGCAAGGTGCTGGTCGCGGGCGGCTACAATAGCACCGGCGGTCCTCTTTCCAGCGTGGAACTGTACGATCCAGCCACCGGGACATGGACGGCGACCCATTCGCTGGCCACCGCGCGATTTAATCACACGGCTACCTTGTTGCCCAACGGGAGGGTGCTCGTCACCGGCGGCTATGGCGCCAGCGGTGTTCTTTCCAGCGCGGAGCTGTATGATCCGGTCAGCGGAACGTGGACGGCAACCGGTCCGCTGACCACCGGGCGTTACCTTCACACAGCGACGTTGCTGCCCAACGGGCAGGTGCTGGTCGCGGGGGGCTACGACGATACGAATGGACTTCTCTCCAGCGCGGAGCTGTACGATCCAGGCAGCGGGACGTGGACAAATACCGGAGCGATGAACAACGCGCGCTATTTTCACACGGCGACGCTGCTGCCCAACGGGCAAGTGTTGGTCGCAGGAGGTGAAGATAATAACTTCAACGCCCTTTCCAGCGCGGAGGTGTACGATCCGGGCAGTGGGACATGGACGACGACAACTTCGCTGAACAACGCGCGCTATAATCACACGGCAACATTGCTGCCCAATGGTCAGGTACTGGTTGCCGGGGGTGACAACAACGGCATTTATCCTCTTTCCAGCGCCGAGTTATACGATCCAGCCGGCGGAACGTGGGCGACAACCAGTTCGCTGACTACCGCGCGCGAGTGGCACACGGCGACGTTGCTGCCGAACGGACAGGTGCTGGTTGCAGGGGGTTACGACGGGACCAACCTCCTTGCCGGCGCGGAGCTGTACGATCCGGCCGGTAGTACGTGGACGGCGACCAGCTCACTGAACACCGCCCGATATAATCACACGGCGACTTTGCTGCCTGATGGGCGAGTGCTGGTCGCCGGGGGATACGACTTCAACACCGGCTCCTCTCTTTCCAGCGCGGAATCATACGATTCGACCATCAATCCGGCCACCGGGACATGGACGACCAGCGGTTCAATGAACATCGGACGTTGGGATGGAAACACAGCCACCTTGCTGCCCAACGGGCAGGTGCTGGTTGCGGGAGGCAGCGACGGCACCGCGCCCCTTTCCAGTGTGGAGCTGTATGACCCGTCCTCCGAGACATGGACTGCAAGCGACGCGATGAATGCCGCTCGCGAGCATCATACGGCAACGTTGTTACCAGACGGAAACGTACTCATCACGGGTGGTTATTACGACAACACTTTCGATCCAAACGCCAGCACGGAACTTTACAATCCGGTTTCCGGGACATGGACAACGAATACCGCAATGAATGTTGCCCGCGCCGAACATACGGCGACGTTGCTGCCTGACGGGAAATTGCTGGTCGTTGGCGGTAACAACGGCGGTTGTCTTTCCAGCGCGGAGTTGTTTGACCCGGCGAGCGGGACCTGGATGATAACCGGCTCGCTGAATACTGCGCGCTACGCGCACACGGCGGTCTTGTTGGCCAACGGGAGGGTGCTCGTCGTCGGCGGCATGGGCGTCAGCGGCGTTCTTTCCAGCGCGGAGTTGTACGATCCGGCCACCGGGACGTGGACAAATACAGGGGCGCTGAACAACGCGCGCATCGCTCACACGGCAACGCTGTTGCCCAGCGGAAACGTGTTGGTCGCCGGGGGCGTGAATTCTGGCGGCACCGCCTATCCCCCCAACGCGGAATTGTACAGTCCAACCGGCGGAACCTGGACGCTGACCGGGGCGTTAAATACTCCGCGGGGGTACCACTCGGCAACTTTGTCGCCCAATGGAGAAGTGCTGGTCGCTGGAGGCAGTAACAGCAACGACGGCGGTGACCTCGCGAGCGCTGAACTGTTTGATCCGGTTACGGGCACGTGGACAATGACCGGTTCGTTGGTCAACGCGCGAGAGAATCACACGGCGACCCTGCTGGCCGACGGCACCGTCTTGATTGCGGGAGGCGCTGTTGCCACCGCAGAACTGTATAACGTCGGTTTGGGTTTCGCCAGTTCCTGGCAGCCGCAGATTACCTCGTTCACCTCGCCGTCCAGTCCGGGCAGCAGCCTGGTTGTCACCGGCTGGCAGTTTCGCGGCGTTTCGGAGGGTTCCGGCGGCAACACCCAGGACTCACCGGCGGATTACCCGCTGCTGCAATTGCACCGGCTCGATAACGAGCAAACCGTGTTTCTGCTGACCACCAACTGGTCCACGAATTCATTTACTTCCGTGCCGTTGTGGAATTTCCCCCCGGGCTATGCGCTGGCAACGATATTCCTCAACGGCATCCCGAGCACCAGCAGCATCGTCAATATCAGTGTTCCAGTTCCGTCTCCGGTCACTTTGACCGGCGCGAAATTGACCAAAGGCGCGTTCCAGTTTGCCTTCACCAACAGCGTGGGCGCGTTGTTCGATGTGCTGGCGACTACGAATCTGACGCTGCCGTTGACCAACTGGACAACCCTGGGCGGGGCCATGGAAATCGCGCCCGGCCAGTTCCAGTTCACCGACCCGCGGGCGACGAACAATCCGCAACGGTTTTACTTTATCCGTTCCCAGTGAGAATTAAAAAGGCGCAAATCCTTTTGGGTTGCGCCATTTTGAAAGCGGCAAATTTACCGGCCGCGTCGCCCGTCACGTGTCACTCGCCACGCGCCTTACTTCGCTCCCTGATCAATCCAGGCGCGGATCAAGCCGATTTGTTCCGGCGTGAGCGGCCCGATGTTTACCCGGTTGTGGAGCGGGGGCATCCAGGAATCCTTGTCCGCGCTCACATGCGCGACGGCTTGAATTAACATGCTTTTGGCGCTGTCACCGGCGATGATGACTTTGCCGTCTTTGCTGCCTTTCAGCGCGTTTTCAAGCGTGTCCAGTTTCAGCCTCGCCTTCGGCTTGTCACCACTGTGGCACTTGACACAGGAATGGTCGAGAATGGGTTTGATGTCAGTAGCATAGGTAAGGCCGGTTTTAGTTGAAGGGGGCGGCAGTTTGCCTGCCGCGTCATCGGCGGAGGCAGCGGCGGCCAGCCCGAAGGTGGCGGCCAAGACGACGGCGCTCAGTTTGATCGGATTCATTATTTTATTGTTATAGCCGGGTTAATTTCGCGGACAACCTGAACTTAAGACGCCCCAAACGCCCGAAAGTTGCAAGCAAAAATTGGCCCTGCGAAATACCAACTTGCGTGAGTCGTTTCCGGTATGGATTTCCGCGTTCAGGCGGCCCATGGGTTTGGCAGAGGAACCGCGCAACTGCGGAACTCTCAACTTGAGCATTTTCGGATGCCTCCGCTTGCGGAGGGCGGGTTCTTGGGTTAACCCTTTCACGTGATCGCTGAAGAATTTTCCGATGCCTGGCTGGTGGTACTGGGACACGGCACGGAACAGAACGCCAACTCCGCCGCCCCGGTCTATCAGCACGCGGCGGAATTGCGCCGCCGGAAAATTTTTGCCGGCGTCTGTGAAGCGTTCTGGAAGCAGGAACCGCAAATCAAAAAAGTCCTGTCCGAAATTACGGCGCCGCGCGTGTTCATCGCACCCCTGTTCATCAGCGAAGGCTATTTCTGTAGCCAGGTCATCCCGCACGAACTCGGCTTTGCCGGGCGTTCGCCTGCCGGGACGAAGCCTGTGAACGAAGGCCGGCCACTCGTCACTCGTCACTCGTCACTGTTTTATTGTTCACCGGTGGGAACGCACGACAGCATGACAAAGGTCATCTTGTCGCGGGCAACCGAGATTGTGGAACAATTCCCTTTCCCGCGCGCGCCGCGGCCGCAGGACCTCACGCTGTTTATTGCCGGCCATGGCACCGAGGAGAATGAAAATTCGCGCAAACCGATTGACCGGCAAGTGGAATTGATCCGGGCGATGAACCTTTACGCTGGCGTTCACGCGATTTACCTGGAAGAATCTCCGCGCATCGCCGATTGCTACGCGCTGGCGCAAACGAAAAACCTGGTGGTCGTTCCGTTTTTTGTCAGCGACGGTTTGCACACACAGGAAGACATTCCCATGAGGCTGGGGGAAGCGCTGCCGGCCGTCCGGCAGCGGCTCGCCGCCGGCCAGCCGCCCTGGCGCAATCCGACCGGGAAGAACGGTCGGCTCGTCTGGTATGCCTCTGCCGTTGGCAGCGAACCGCATCTCGCTGACGTGATTTGGGAACGGGTGCGGGAAGCTGTAGCAGCCGACGTAAGTCGGCTCAAATTAGAAAAGTGAGCATGAGCGGACTGACGTCCGCTGCTACGTTTTTTTATGAACAAACTTCGGTTCGGATTCTTAAGCACCGCCAACATCGGCCGCCAGAACTGGAAGGCTATTTTCAATTCCGGCAACGCCATCATCACCGCCGTGGCCAGCCGTGACACGGAACGCAGCCGTGAATTCGTCCGCAACTGCCAGCGTGAGTTTCCGTTCGCCGCCGAACCGGCCGGGCTCGGCAGCTACGAGGAATTGCTGGCGTCGAAGAACGTGGACGCCGTGTACATCCCGCTTCCGACCGGGCTGCGCAAGGAATGGGTCCTGCGCGCGGCGGCGGCGGGCAAGCACGTCGTTTGTGAAAAGCCGTGCGGTGTCAATCTGGCCGAGGTTCGGGAGATGGCGGAGGCCTGCCGTAAACATAGCGTGCAATTCATGGACGGCGTGATGTTCATGCACCACCCCCGTTTGCAGCGCATCCGCGAAGTGCTCGATGACGGTAAAAGCATCGGCCCGGTCCGGCGGATTGCGTCGGCTTTTAGTTTTCTCGGCACTGACGAATTTTCCCGTAGCAACATCCGTTTGGACGGGCGGCTGGAGCCGACCGGATGCCACGGCGATCTGGGTTGGTATTGCATTCGCTTCACGCTCTGGGCACTCAAATGGCAATTGCCGCACACGGTCACAGGCCGGATTCTCTCGCAATCCGCACCCATCGGGGGACGCAAGCCCACGCCCACGGAATTTTCCGCCGAACTTTTTTTCGACGACGGCGTGTCGGCCGGCTTTTACTCTTCGTTTCTCGCCGCGGTGCAACAATGGGTTTTTGTCAGCGGGCGGGACGGTTGGCTGCGGGTGCCCGATTTCGTCCACCCGTTCAACAGTCGCGAACCGGTTTTTGAGATTAATCGGACCGAAATTCGCGTGCCGGCGGTGCCCGGCGCGCAAATGCCCGCGGCCGGTTCCGACCCGGCGGAGCTTGGCCACGCCACCGCGCAAAACACCGTCATGTTTCGCAACTTCGCCAGCCAGGTTTTCTCCGGCAAGCTGAACGAGGAATGGCCGATGTGGGCGCTGCAAACGCAGCAGGTGCTCGATGCGTGCTTTGAGTCAGCGCAAAGAGGCAGCAAGCCAGTGAAAATTGCTTGAAACCGCGAAACGCTCGAATTCACACGACCGGAAACGCTCCGTGTGGTTCGTGTATTTTGTGGTTTAAAACATTTCCATCTTCCATCCTCCATCCTCCATCCTCTATGCTCCCGCTGTGCGCTTTCGGAAGATAACAATCATTGGCGTCGGCTTGCTCGGCGGGTCCATCGGGCTGGCGGTCAAGCGGCGGAAGCTCGCGCGCCAGACTGCGGGTTTTGTCCGGCGCGCCGCCAGTTTGAGGGACTGTGAAAAAGCGGGCGCGGTGGATTTTGCCACGACCGACTTGCTGGCCGCCGTTTGGGAGGCTGACCTTGTCATCCTTTGCGCGCCGCTCGGGCAGATGCGTCGGCTCGCCGAGCGGCTGCTGCCGGCGCTGGAACCCGGCACGGTCGTGACCGACGTCGGCAGCGTCAAATCTGGCGTCGTGCGTGAGTTGGAATCGCTCATCGCTGACTCGGGCGCACATTTTGTCGGCGGCCATCCGATGGCCGGCGCGGAAAAAACCGGCGTGAGCGCCGCGCGCGCTGATTTATTTGAAAACGCCATTTGCGTGGTGACGCCGACAAGAAAAACCAACCGGGCGGCACTGAAAAAAGTCAGACAATTCTGGAAAGCGGTCGGCTCGCGGGTGTTGGAATTGGCGCCGGAAATGCACGACGCGCTGGTCAGCCGGTCGAGTCATTTGCCGCACGTGGCGGCGGCGACGCTGGCGAACCTGGTTTTGCATCCGGCCCAACCTAAGTTGCAGGCCGCGCTGTGTGCCAACGGATTTCGCGACACGACACGCATCGCGTCCGGTTCGCCCGAAATGTGGCGCGATGTTGCGCTGGCCAACCGCAAAAATCTGGTGAAGTCGTTGGACGCCTTTGTCGCCGAATTGCAGAAATTCCGGCGCGTGGTGAAGCAAGGCGATGCAAAGGCAATTACGACATTTTTTGAAACGGCCAAACAACGCCGCGACGACTGGTGCGCCGGCTGCGCCTCGCCATCGCCAGAATAAATCAACCACTGATGAACACGGATAAACACAGATTTTTGTATTGTGCAACTCGCCCGGTCCCTCTCCCCGCCGGGCGGGGAGAGGGTGGCCGCAGGCCGGATGAGGGGAACGTTTTGAATCCGTGTCCATCCGTGTCCGTCCGTGGTTAAAATGGCTCTTCCTGAAGTCATCGAGATCGTGCCGCTGGACAAACCGGTGCGGGCGGAGATTACCGTGCCCGGCTCGAAAAGCATCACCAACCGCGCGCTGATTCTGGCCGCGCTGGCTGACGGCGAGGTCACGCTCACCGGCGCACTTTGGAGCGAGGACACGCAGGTGATGGCCGAGGCGCTTCAGAAATTGGGATTTCAAATCAAAGTTGAGCCGGACCCGGAGGAGTTCTGCAATCGGACGATTACGGTCAAGGGTTTGGGCGGAAAAATTCCAAACGGTGGGACGGCTGAAAGGCCGCTCGAACTATTTGTCGGCAACGCAGGCACGGCGGCGCGGTTTCTCACGGCATTCGTTTGTCTGGGGAATGGAATTTACCGATTGCACGGCGTGCCACGAATGCACGAACGACCGCAGGCGGCGCTTTTCCAGGCCTTGCGTGAGCTTGGCTATCGTGTGGAATCGGAGAAGGGGAACGACAAATTGCCGGCAAAGATTATTGGCAGTGGATTCCCTCGCCCCGCGAGGAACGAGCGGGGAGAGGGTCAGGGTGAGGGGAATTTGATAAACGCGCCACCTCACCCCGGCCCTCTCCCCCGCTTCGCGGCGGAGAGGGAGGAGGTTCGCTCGTGCAAAGTAAGCATCGCGGAAAGCTCGCAATTCGCCTCGGCGTTGCTGCTGTGCGCGAAAGCCGGCGGATGGAAAGTCGAAATCGTCGGCGAAAATGCCGAGGAATCGCCTTACGTGGTGATGACTTCCAAAATGATAGAGGCATTTCCCCATCACGGGGGGAAGTTTCAAATTGAGCCGGATGCTTCCAGCGGGAGTTATTTTTGGGGAGTGGCTTGGCTTTTTGAAAGAGCGGGGATCAACAATGAAATAATTGTTTACGACTGGCCAAGAACTGAATCGCAATGGCAACTCGATGCGCAATTTAGAATTTGGATTGGATTGGGATTCAACGTTGGTATGAAACGCTTGATTTCTCGACTGAATGAGCTAGCCGATAGCATAATGATGGCAATCGTCCTCGCTCCATTTGCTGGACAGCCCATCAGATTTATCGACCTCGGCCGTCTGCGTGTCCAGGAAACCGAACGCGTTGTCGCGTTGCGGACGGAATTGACCAAGTGCGGCGCGAAAGTGGTCGAAGAAGGCGACACGCTGACGGTCTATCCATCCAAACTTCACGGTGCGGAGATTGAGACCTACAACGACCATCGGATGGCGATGTGTTTTTCAGTTTTGGGATTGAAAGTGCCGGGCATTAAAATCAAGAATCCCGCGTGCGTGAAGAAGACGTTCCCGAATTTTTTCCAGAAGCTGGCTGCCCCGCCGCCCAAAGGCCTCGGCGCGACGATTCTGGATTCAAAGACAGGCAGAAAGCTGGCGGTTGAGGAATTGTTTGCGGATTAAAATCGTAGCGGCATCTCGGCAGAGTGCCGCCGATTAAAATTTGAAGATATTTGCTGCGCTCTGCCGAGGCGCAGCCACGAAGAGAAAACTTGAAAAACATTGTCATTGCGATTGACGGCACGAGCGCCAGCGGCAAGAGCACCAACGCCAAGCTGGTCGCCAAGGCGCTGGGCTACGTCTATGTGGATACCGGCTCGATGTATCGCACGCTGGCCTGGTATTGCCTGACGCACCGGATTGACGTGCATAACGCCAAGGCCGTCGCCGCCGCGTGCCGTAAATGGAAAACATCGCTGGTTTGCGTGGATAACCGGGTGCGACTGCTCGTGGCCGGTCATTATCCGGAAAAGGAAATCCGCACCGCCGAGACCAGCGCCGCCGTGCCGCACGTGGCTGCGGTACCGAACGTCCGCAAATGGATGGTCAAACGCCAGCGCGAGTGCACCCAATTTGGCAACCTCGTCATGGAAGGCCGCGACATCGGGACCAATGTTTTTCCCGAAACCGATTTCAAATTTTACCTTGATGCGAAACTCGAGGAACGCT
>Ga0335077_10005568_pt1 | contig 15464 bp, 11 predicted proteins | sample Lox_Sample_31_FD_207151 | JGI IMG/M metagenome (GOLD analysis project Ga0335077, IMG submission 207151) | Soil microbial communities from Loxahatchee National Wildlife Refuge, Florida, United States - Lox_Sample_3.1 | ecosystem: Environmental > Terrestrial > Soil > Wetlands | place: USA... | reverse complement strand
TGACCGGTGGTGAGGTAGAAATTAGGCGCAGCAGTGGCGTTGATGAGGCTGTTGACCTGATTTTTGGCAACATAGGCGGTACCCGGCGCGGTTGAGGGAATCGGGATATAGCCCATGCCAAGGCCGAGATTTGGAGAGCCGAAGTTGTCGAGCACGGCGTTATTGTTGACGTCTTCGGAGGATTCGGTTTTGCCGGGGTCAATGTTTTCCAGTTTGTTGTCGGGAGTACCGACGCCGCTACCGCGGTTGACGACGTCTTCAAAACCGGAGTCGCCGGTCTTGGTGTTCTTGGCGTCGACCTGAGTTCCGTTGGGGCTGGGCAACATGCCGCGGCGGTCGGAGAAGTAGAGGACGTAGCCATTCTGGGAGGCATAGTCCACCAAAGTGCCGCTGACGCCCGTCTTGCCGGTCAGCCATTGTTGCAGATTGCCCACGTCGAGCTCGACGGCGTTCATAATGCCGATGGGAGCGCAGCTTTGGTCGCCGGTCTGTACGTCGCGAGCCTCGCCTTCGCGGGCATCATAGAAATTGATGGGGTACCAGTTGTACTGGCTGGGGCTTTGCGAGCCCGCGGGCCAGGTGCTGTCGCCATACCACGGTTTGTTCGTTGCCGAGTCCAGAACGACCTCGGGAGGTTTGCCCGAGAACGGGGTGTAGGTGGTCTGGGTGCAGGCGCCACTATGGCTGTGCGCGGTGCAGGCGGTGGTGTAGCCGGGAGCGGCCCCAGCGGAATCCAAAACCCCGTCGCGGTTGCGATCGGCCGGCTCTTGGAAGAGCAAGATGGCGTTGGGGTTGACGGGATTCGTGCCGATCGCGGTTGGGGGCAACAGGCCGCGGGCGAATCCGAGCTGCAACCATTCCTGAGTTACGGGGTGATAGTTGCCGTTGACGTCGCGGTACTCGACGCGCAGATAGCCGTCCAGCAAGTTCCAGGTGCTGACGTTAGCCGGCACCGTGGGATAGGGCAAAGTGACCGGTGGAGGGTATGCGGTCAATGAATAGTAGGGATAGCCGGCGGGCGCGACATCGCACACCGGAGGACCCGCGGCCGGTGGTACGACGACCGGAGTCGAAGGATTGCACTGATCCAGATTGTCCGCCAGCGGCGCCTTCTTGACCGCGTTCCAGTTTACATTGTCAAGCACCATGTAGGGGGCCTGGTTGGCGCCCGAGGGATCGTGAATGGTGTTCACTGGGGGCGGATAGAGCGGGCCGGTCAGCCAGTCAGCTGGAATGGCCGCGAGGCCGTTGCTATTGTTCCAGTTGCTGGGGTCGGCGATACCGCTGCTGGCGGTGGCAAAGTAAGTGTTGTAGGTGCCGCCGCTGGCCAGCACGGGGAAGCCTGCGGGAACACTCGCGGCGACACCGTGGCTGTAGTCGACACCATTGTCAGGATCGTTATAGTTGGCGAGGCGAATGTTGTTGGTGTCCGCGGCTCCGCCGGGAAGATCGGCGGGATCGTCGGACAGCAATACCCGAATGGATGCCTCGTTGTAGAGGCGGGCGGCGCCGAGCAGGGAGGTATTCAACTCTCCGGGCGGGGGCCTGCGCACAATTTCAAAAGCTTGTGGACTGGTGGCATTGTTGGCGGTGCCACTGACGAAAGGAAGAGAGAGCTGTTTAGCGCCCGTGCCACCGGTCAGACCTTGGTTGGCATCAATGATCCAGGAGTTGTAAACGGCGCTGCCGGCGGAAATGGTTGGCCACCCGCCGTTCTGCCCGGAGGTCGTCCAGGTGGCGGGAGCGGCGTTGACCGTGACGCTGCCTTCGGTGGCAGCCATGGCCCGGCAGGCGGGCTGGGCACCGTCACATCCCTGAGAGGTTTGGGGAATATCAACCGTGCCAAGGTGACCCGTGTTGGCATTGGTATTGCCGTTGGGCAGTTCCCACCGGATGACGTTGCCATAGGCAGTTATCTTGTCGTGAAAGGTCAGGGTGTTGCCCGTGCCCGCAGCCAGGTACAAATCACCGTTGGTGTGCACGCGGCCATTGAAGTCCAGGTTGACACCGGCGAAGAAGGAAAGGTCGCTCTGGGAGTAGATGCCGAATTGAAAGACGGGAATCAGGGCGACCTGGACGGTACGCGTCATGTTGACTTCATCGCCCAGAGGTCCCTGGGCGGTGGCTTGCAGAGTCACCGGAAGAAGTTCCGCCGAGAGACCCTGATAGGGCCCGGAAGCGATCTGGCCAAAGGAAGTCTGGAGGACGACGACGCCGGCGCCGTTGGTCGTGGTGGCCGGAGTCAAGGTGTAAACGGGATAACTCAGGGCCAGGGTGTTGGTGGGCTGCAGGGCACTCAGGCCTTCGATCTGGCTGACGGTTGGCGACTCGATATTTTGGAAGGTACCGGCGAGATCGGAGGTCATCTTCTCGATTGCGCCTTCGGCAGCTGCGAAGGTGGTGTTGTTCTGCACGTCCTGGGTGCCCACCTTGGCTTCAGTGTTGACCATCATGAGCATGCCAATGGCAATGCCCGACAAGATCAACAAGAGCAGCAGGGTTGCGATCAGGGTGAATCCCTTCGACTTAAGTTTCGACCTATCCATGTTGTAACTCTCCATATCGTTCTCCAACGTCGTGCTTACACGAACTGAAACCGGCCTCCGCGCGGACGGTGTAAGTTCTAAGGGCCAAAGCTATAGCGGTTCTGGTAACTCAGGTTGCGCGCACTGATGGAAGTCTGCACGTCATAACCCTGAAATCCGTTGGTGGCAAACAGGGTGCTACGCGAACCGTCGAGCTGGCTGCGGATGGTCAAATGGGCAATGTTGATCTTGCGAATCAGATTGAGTGAGACGCCGGCAGACTCGCCGCCGTCGGGCAACTGATTCAGCAGGGTGCCATCGGCGGCATAAGTGTCGTAAGTAAATTGGGTGTTGATGACGTTTTCGGCCGCGGGGACGGCGGTGTGGCCGTTGACCTGGCGCATCAGGACCGGTGTCCCGGTCGTGACTCCGGTGGGGTCGGGATTCACCTTCAGGTAGTAAGTGATGACAAAAATGCGGTTGGCGACAGTGCCGACGGTGCTGGGTCCGCCGCCCGCGGCAGTAAATCCCGAGATCTGGGTCAGATCGTTGGCGGCACCCGCCTGATTGAGTTTCAGAGGATCGTTATCGGCAAAGGTGACCACCCAGTTGGGAGCGGCCCCGGCGATCCCGGTTACTTCCGCGATGGCCGGCCCCTTGCTGTTTTGAAAATACAGCACATCGCCGGGCTGCAGCCCTACGGCGGTATTGTCTATGTTCTGGGGAAAGGCCAGACCGGGAGGTAAGATGCAACTCGCCGGGGGGGGATTGGCGGGCGCGGTGAACGTAGCTACGTTGCCGGGTGCGGCAAAAGTGATGGTGTAGCAATTGAGCGCGAAAATAGTGTCGCTGTAGGCGACGGTGATCAAGTCGCTGGCGGTGACGCTGCCCGGAGGCTTGATGCCCAAGGCGAATCCAGGAGTGACGCCGTACAGAGTGGGGATGCAAACGCCCACCAGGGAGGCACAAGGATACTTGACGCCGCCGTTGGGCGGGCAACCGGAAGCCAGGCCGGTTTGATCACAGCCATAAATCGGAATCACACCAGCGCCGGAAGCGAGCGAGATGCCCTGACCACCGGCGAGGCCGGCGCCGGCCAAGCTGATGTCCTTGGTCATCATGTTTTGAACCGCCCGCAGGTCCTGCTGCATTTCGGCGCGTTGGGAGATGACCCAGGTGGCATCCACACCCTGGCTAAACAACTTCACAGCCGCAGCCATGATGAGCAGGCCCAAAGCCAGAGCGGTCATCAATTCGATGAAGGTGAAGCCGTGGGCGCGAGATTTCGATGGCTGTCTCATAACTCCCCTGTTAGCGATATTGCGAAACATAAGTAGTGAGCACATAGTTTTGGGGGATCTTGAGCTGGGGATTGTTGTACTGAATCGTAATGGTGACGACGTTCAGCGTGGGGATGGGATTGCCGCCGGCGTCGGTGGCCGGGACGATCGCGATCTGGCGCTTATAGTTGGACAAAGGCAACAGGACATCATCGGCGGTGCCGAAAATTCCGTCGGGCCCGGGCATGGTCAGCACCTGGGGGCCAGCCGCGGCATCGTCCGCAGTGCCGATGATCCCGTCGGCGCCCGGGAGGTCGATGGGGTTAAATCCGGAAAGGAAGATGCCGCCGGCGCCCGTATTGGCGATCGATGTCCAAGGGACATTGGCGGTTTCGCGGGCGGTCAGAATTCCCTCCAGAGCCTCATTGGCCAATTGCTTGGAGATGCCGTTCTGTTGCGAGGTTTGAGTGGAAGCCATGGCGAGGCCGAAGACTCCGAGCACGCTGACCAAGCCGATGGTCATGATCACCATGGAAATCATGACTTCGATGAGAGTGAATCCCTTTTGCCGCCGAGTGGTTTTCACATCTGCCTCCAGTAGCGCGAGCCATTAAAGAGATAGAGACGCCATCCACGCAAGCGTCCGGTGCTTCCCCACACGGTAATGGCGCGGGAACTGTAGAGATCGTTGGTGCGCGCGAGGTAGATGATGCCGTTGTTGATATTGCCGTTGACATCTTCGGAGGTGCCGTCGGGGTAGAAATAAACGACGTTCTTTGCTCCCGCTGGCACTCCTTGGTCAAAGTCGATGGCGGTACCGCCGTTGCCAAAATTGTCGGGAGCAGCGCCGGCTCCAGGAAGCCCAACCTCGGCCTGAAAGGCCACGTCGTTGGGGAGGGTGAAGGTGTTGGTGACGGTACCCGTGGCGCCTTGAGTAATCGTGATCTGGTCGGGGGGAATGGCGTTATGGGTGAAGGTCACGTAATAGACCTGACGCTGGGCGATGGCAGTGTCGCGTGCCTGCCGCATGGCCATCAGGGTGATGTTGTAGGCGTTGGTCACGCGAGTGTACTTCAGGGTGGGCTGCAGGGCCACCTGAGCCATGACGCTGACGATGAGACCGATGGCGATGACCACCATCATCTCCAACAGCGAGAAGCCGCGCATTCGGCGTTGTAACATGACCTTTCTTCCTTTGTGAACTTTGCGGGTTGAGCCGGACGCTTGTGTCTTGCGTAGAGGAGAACAGGTCCATAAACGGGCCTGCTGGCTAACCCAGCGAATTCCATCGTAAGTAGCGGGGGTGGGAGCGCCAAGGTAGCGAAGGGACAACAAGTGTATTGGACTTAAGTAAGGTAATTCGACGGCGTAACTCTGGTCACTTTGGCACGGGGAAGAAAGCAAATTTGTTCAGAAATATGGCCTTTCAGTGGGGGGTGGAGGTGGTTGTGCCGGGAAACCCCGGCGGTCCGGTGATGAAGTGGGTTCAAAGCGGTTGTGACCCAAGTAATGCCTGGTCACGTGAGTACGGCCATTACCATGCTGAGCGGTCCGGCCCACGATATGATCTTAAGCACGCGGGTGAGGACGAAGCGGTATGGACAGAGGCATAAGGTCAGCCGACATCTGGGTCATGTTACGGCCGGCGGCGGCGTATCAATGGCTGGTGCGGCAGGAAGGCAGTCAGGGGAATTGGAGGGCCGCGCAAAGGCCGCTTTTCATCGTCTTCCTGCTGGGATGTCTGGTTTCGCTGGTGACGGCGGGTGCCTTGAGCTTGCGCCTGTTTGCAGACGGGGCCATCAACGCGCTGTTTGTGCCCCTGCTGGAGATCAGTGTCCTGGCCGCCTTGTGGCGGGGCAAGCGCACGATCCGGTTTGCGGAAACGGTTGACCTGTTTTTCATGGGCCACGGGCCATGGGTACTGTACCTGCTGATATTCAGCTCGATCTGGGCGTTCGCGTCTCCGGTTCGGGCTTTTGTTTTGACGGCGCGATGGATGTGGTTGTTGCTCGGGGGGGTGATCGTGTGGTCTGGCTACATTGATTTCTGTTTCCTAAGACACGTGCTGCGGGAAAGCGCGCTGCGCGCATGGGGAAAGCTCCTGGTATTGCGAGTGATCACGTGGGGTGTTGGGTTGGAGATTTTCGGCGGTGGTTCGCTGTGGCCTGAAATGGTGAGGGTGCTGAGGATATGAAAGCAGCACGCTGGATTTCGGGATGCCTGCTGGCGGCGGCGTTTGTTCTGGGTACGCATGCGGACCGTGTGCAGAAGAGTGTGCCAATCACCATGGGCGGATATCGGGTTCTGGCCGGCGACTTTCACATTCACAGTTTCCCCCTAAGCTGGGCGACGCTGTCTCCATGGGACACGGTGATGGAGGCGCAGCACCAGGGCCTGGATGTGATCGCCATGACCGGGCACAACCATGTTTGGGTTGCCAAGATGGGCCGATGGTTTGCGCGGATCGTGGGAGGTCCGACGGTCGTGGTGGGAGAGGAGATTGTTGGCCCGAAGTACCACATGCTGGCGCTGGGCATCGAGCATACGGTCAGTTGGAGACAGAGTGCAGCCAGTGCGATCAGGGAAATACACGAGCAGGGAGGGGTGGCGATTGCGGCGCATCCAATATCCAAGTATTGGCCGGCATTCGACGAGGAAGCAATGCGGGGGTTAGATGGGGCGGAAGTGGTGCATCCGCTGATTTACGTACGCCCAAAGGCGCACCGGGAATTGCCGGAATTCTATGCGCGGAAAACGATGACGGCGATGGGAGATTCGGATTATCACGGAGTAGGGCCGTTGGGGTTGTGCCGGACTTATGTGTTTGCGGCCGATGACTCCGAAGCTGCAGTCATGGAAGCGTTGCGAGCCGGGCACACCGTGGTGTACGAGCGCGACGGGAAGACTTATGGCGACCCGGAATTGGCGCGCTTGGCGGCGCAGAATGGATTGTTCGAGAAGATGCGGCCGACGACGCCGGGACCGTGGGTGAGAATCAGCGGAGAGTGCGGGATCGCGGGGCTGCTGGGGATGTTTGTATTTGGGTTAGGGCGGGTTCGAGTTTTACCTGGCGCAAAATCTTAAAACGCAGAGACCGCGGAGAACCGCCGCAGAGTTCGCCGAGAACAGTCGAGTGTGCGGAGCGGACTTCCGTTCCTCGCGGGCTACGGGAGTTGGGCCAAGGCTTGGCGGAAATAGTCGAGGGACATGCGCAACCCGGTTTCAAGATCGATTTTGGGTTGCCAGTCCAGCAATGTCCTCGCCCTGGTGATATCGGGACAGCGTTGTTTGGGGTCGTCCTGTGGCAGCGGTTCGTAGCGGATGGCGCTTTTGGAGCCGGTCACGGCCAGCACGCGCCGGGCGCATTCCAGAATCGTAAATTCGATGGGGTTCCCGATATTGACGGGCAGATGCTCGTTCGATTTCGACAGGCGAATGAAACCATCAATTTCGTCGCTGACGTAGCAGAAGCTGCGGGTTTGGCTGCCATCGCCGTACACCGTGAGTTCCTCGCCGCGCAGGGCCTGCTTCATAAAGTTGGGGACGACGCGGCCATCGTTGATCTGCATACGAGGGCCATAGGTATTAAAGATGCGCACGATGCGCGTGTCCACTTTGTGATAGCGGTGATAGGCCATGGTGAGGGCTTCGCTGAAGCGCTTGGCCTCGTCGTACATGGAGCGCGGCCCGATAGGATTCACATGTCCCCAGTAGGTTTCTTTCTGGGGATGTTCCAGGGGGTCGCCGTAACATTCGGAGGTCGAGGAAATGAAATACTTGGCCGCGTATTTTTTGGCGTTCTCCAGCGCATGCAGAGTGCCGAGCGAGCCGACTTTGAGAGTCTCGACCCCGTACTGCATGTAATCCACGGGACTGGCGGGGCAGGCGAAATGGAAAACGTAGTCAACCTTTCCGCAGTCGAAGGGATGGTTGATATCCAGTTGCCGGAACTCGAAGCGTGGATCGTTGCGCAGGTGATCGAGGTTGGCGGCACGTCCGGTGAGGAGATTGTCCACCACGATGACGGAATAACCTTCGGCCAGCAGCGCGTCACAGAGATGGGATCCAAGAAATCCGGCTCCGCCGGTGACCAGGGCGCGTAGTTTGCTCATGCGTTCTTACGTTTCCTCGGGGCGGGAGTGGACTGGAGCGGAGCTTCCGGCAAAACCGCCGGGCGGCCAACACTGTAATAGGTAAATCCGAGCGCAGCCATGGCCTCAGGATCATAAAGATTGCGGCCGTCAATCACAATGGGATCGTTGAGTTGCTCGCGCAGGCGGTCCCAATCGAGCGTGGCGAATTGGTCCCATTCGGTGAGGATGAGGAGCGCGTCGGCATTGCGGGCAGCGTCATAGGGACTGTCGGCAAACTCAACTTGGGAGTGCAAGACTTCCTGGGCGCGCGCCTGGGCGGCGGGATCGAAGGCGCAAATGCGGCAGCCCTCCGCCAGTAACGTCTGGGTCAGAAGCATGGCGGGAGACTCGCGAACGTCGTCGGTGCCACCCTTGAAAGCCAGGCCCAGCACGGCAAGGCGCTTGCCGCGCAGGGTCCAGAGGGCGCTGCGAATTTTGCGCAGAAAACGGTGGCGCTGCTCTTCGTTGATGAGCATGACTTCATCGAGCAGGCGGAATTCGTAGCCGCATTCGCGGGCGACCGCGCGGAAGGCCTTCAAGTCCTTGGGGAAGCACGACCCGCCATAGCCGATGCCGGGATTCAGGAAGCGCGGGCCGATGCGACTGTCGGTGCCGATGCCCTTGCAGACCTGCTGCACGTTGGCGCCGACCGATTCGCAAACCGAAGCCACGGCGTTGATGAACGAAATCTTCATAGCCAGGAAGGCGTTGGAGGCGTGTTTGATCAGTTCCGCGCTCTTGGTGCTGGTGATGATTAAGGGCGGTGGAGTCCGGGCGCAATCGGGGCCCGGGATGGCGTGGGGACGTTGGTAGTAGCTGCCGTCAGTGAGTGGAGCATAGATGTTGCGCAGGACTTCGGCGCAGCGGTCGCTGTCAGCGCCGACCACGATGCGGTCGGGATAAAGAAAATCGGTGACAGCGGTGCCTTCGCGCAGGAATTCAGGGTTGGAGGCGACGTCGAAAGAATCGGGCGCGGCGGCGTTGCGCAGGATGATCTTGCGGATCCATTCGCTGGTGTACACCGGGACGGTGCTCTTTTCAACTACGACTTTATAGCGATCGAGAGTGCCGGGAATGCTGCGAGCGACCGATTCCACGTAGGAGAGATCGGCGTGGCCTTGCTCGGTGGGGGGCGTGCCGACGGCGATGAAAATGGCGTCGCTGGCGGCGGCCGCGGCGTGGAGATCGTCAGAGAAAGTGAGCCGCTGGCCGCGATGGCGCTGGAGCAATTCCGGCAAGAACTTTTCGTGGATGGGAACCTGGCCGTTGCGCAATGCGGCCAGCTTCTGATGATCGTTATCAACCAGAATAACTTCGTGGCCGAGATCGGCGAAACATGCCCCCGCGACCAGCCCGACGTAGCCCGAGCCCACAACCGCGATGTGCATCATAAATCTCCTGGTGCCAGGGACGAAGGGTTTGAGAGTCCAGTGAGAATACTTTAGCAGGTTTTGCGGCCGTTAGGGCTAAAGCCGCGGTGTTATTGGCTTCTGGCGGCACGGCCAGGACCGCGCCCTGCCGGTGTGTGTGGCGCCCGTAAGGGCATGATTAAAATCGTGCCTTCCCGGATTCCTGGGTGAAGCTTTTGCCTTTTTTCTCTGAACCGAGAGCGAGCACGATGAGCAACAGGGCGATGTTGACGGTCTCGAAAGCGGCGAGGGCCCAGCTATAGCCCACGCGATCACGCAGGGCATATTCGATGGTATTAGTGGCGGCGGCGAACAGGATGCCGAGTTGATAGGCGAAGCCGGGCATCAGTCCGCGGACAGCGTCGGGAGAAAGCTCGTTGAGATGGGCGGGGATGACTCCCCAGGCGCCTTGCACGCCAACTTGCATGAGGAATGCGCTCAGCGCGAGTACGGCCAGCGATGCGCCAAAAGCCCAGGCCGGAATGACCGCAAGCGACAGCAGAAGGGCGAGCATCATGCAGCGGCGGCGGCCCAAGGCTTCCGAGAAATGGCCAAACAGAATCGCACCCAGAACCGCGCCCAGGTTGTAAAAGATGGCGAGGTAAGAAACGACGGCGGGAGTGAATCCGTGGGCGGATTTCAGGAAGTCGGGATAAAGATCCTGGGTGCCGTGGGAGAGGAACATCATCAGGGTCATTAAGAGGACGAGATAGGAGAAGATTTTCCAGTGTCCGCTGGCGGTGCGAAGGATGGCGCCGACGGTGGGAGCGGAATGCTGCTTCCAGGCCTCGGATTCGCGCACGCGGAAGCGGATGTAGAAGGCGAGCAGGGCGGGGATGCCGCCGATCCAGAACATGGGCCGCCATCCCCAGGCGGGGAGAACAAAGCGCGCCGCCACGGCGGCGAGCAAGTAGCCAATGGAGTAGCCGCTCTGCACAATTCCGGAGAGAATGCCGCGCCACTTTGGAGGGGCGCTTTCCATAGCCAGAGAAGCGCCGACGCCCCACTCGCCGCCCATGCCGATGCCGTAGATGGTGCGAAGAATGAGGAAGACGGTGTAACTGGGAGCGAAGCCGCAAAGCAACTCTATGACTGAGAAAAAGACCACGTTGGCCATGAGGGGCTTACGGCGGCCATAGCGGTCGGCGAGCAGACCGAAGATGAGAGCTCCGAGGGGGCGCATGGCGAGCGTGGCGGTGAAGGTCCAGACGATGGCGGCTTTGGTGACCTGGAATTGCCGGGCGAGGATGTCGACTAAGAAGACCAGGACAAAGAAGTCGAAGGCGTCGAGGGTCCAGCCGAGAAAGCTGGCGGCGACGGCGTGCCATTGGTCGGAGCGAGTCATGGGGCAGTGCGTCCGGCCCACCTCTCGCACATAACGCGAGAACTGGGACGCCCGCGCCATCACAACACGATTGCGGGAGGGAGCGCAAGGTTGAGAAAAAGCCCTTAATCGCAGAGTCATCAGGGAGAACGCGGAGAAAACCCGAAATGGGAGTTCTTACTCAGGGTCTGATGCGACCAGTCTTTTGCGGTTGACAAGGCGGGCGATTCGCGGGAGACTCCCGTCAATTGGTTTGGCGGGCGCTGAACGGGCATGCGGCCGATCAAGCCAGGGTAGGGTTTTCTCAGTGGTATTGCGCCATGGCCCACAGCCCCGGATCCCGGCCTGATTCGTCTGATCGCAGCGAATGGAGTGTGTCCGCGACCGCCGACCCGGGTGGGCGGGCTGAGCCGGAATTGGGAGCGTGGCTGAGGGAATGGCAAAACGCCCTTTCAGCGCACGGCGCGGGCCCGCTCTCTGCCGAGCTGGCGCTTGACCTGGTGCTAAACAAGATTGTGGACTTGGCGCTGGAATCCACTCATGCGACGGCGGCGGCGATTGCGCTGACGCGTGAGGGCGAGATCATTTGCCGGGCCGCGACCGGAGAGAGCGCCCCTGATTTGGGAACGCGGTTGAGCAGCGATACCGGTTTGTCGGCGGCGTGTGTGCAGACGGGAAACTGGCAGTGCTGTGACGATAGTGAGAGTGATCCCCGGGTGGATGCGGAACTGTGCCGCAGGCTGGGAGTGCGCTCGATGCTGGTGGTTCCCGTGCTGAAAGACGGAAAGTTGCAGGGAGTGTTGGAAGTTTTTTCGGCGGAGCCGCAGGCGTTCGGCGCCCGGGAACTGCAGACATTGCGAATGCTTTCGCGAGGCATCGTCGAGAACGTGGAGCTGGCGGCGAAGCTGCCGGCGAATGCTGCAGGGACGCAGGCCGAGGAACAATCCAAGCCACACGGAGAGAGTGTGACGGCCGAGGTCGAGAGGCAGGCGCTCGTCGAGGCGGGGAGTCCGGAGGCGCAGACCGCAGATGTTTGGACTGGCGTGCTGATGATGGCGGTAGTGGCGTTGGCTTTGATTCTGGGCTGGATGGTGGGGCGGGCAGGATGGAAAAGGGAGTCGGCGCGGGGCAACAGCCCGGGAAAGATCCAGAGCGCCAGTCAAGTCACAGCGCCGGCGGTGAAGGAGCCGGCGGCGGCAGCCATGCCAGCGGCGGAGGCCGGCGGCGAGCTGGTGGTGTATCAGAACGGCAGAGTGGTGTTTCCGCAGCCGCCGCAAGCGGCAAAACTGCAGGTGCAGAGTGCCGCCGGTCGGACGGGCGTGCAACCCGCGGCCAGCAAAGGTGAGATTGCGGTGGCGCGTCCAGTGCGGATTCCGGCCGAAGTGGCGGCGGAGATGGTCACGCAGCGGGTAGAGCCGGAATATCCCCAAGCCGCGAGAGAACGGCGCGTTCAGGGCGCCGTGGATCTGGATGCGTTGGTCGGCAGGGACGGGATCGTGGAGAAATTCATTGCGATTCGCGGCAATCCGGAACTGGCAGCGGCGGCATCGGCGGCGGTGCGGCAATGGCGGTTCAAGCCTTATCAGCGCGATGGGCAAGCGGAGCCGTTTCAGACCCGCATCACGGTGGTGTTCCGATTACCCTAAGCCTCGAATCCCCCAGCTAAATCCTTCACCACCGAGGACACAGAGAGCACAGAGGAAACTCAGAGATTAGCTGGGGAACTGTTGGTTCTTGGCGAGCAGTCGGGATGCCATGGGCGGACGTTTGATGGATTCCAGCTTGCTATGCGAGGCCTTACCTTGTTTGAGGGCGTAAAGGGTGAGTCCCACGCGGGTAGTAACGCCGAGCTTTTCAAAGACCCGGAACAGATAGTTCTTGATGGTGTGTTCGCTCAGGGCCAGGCGTTCGGAAATCTCGCGATTGCTGTAGCCCTCCGCGACCAGAACGGTGATCTGCTCCTCGCGTTTGCTCAGCGGGCGTGCACCCGGCATTCGAGTGACGATGGGACCGTGCTCGACCAGGGCCTCGAGGACAAAGTGAAGGCCTATGGAATTAGCCCACACCTGACCCTCGTAGACGCAGCGGATGCACTTGCAAAGAGCTTCAAAGGACTCGGAACGGGAGAACACTCCGCGGGCGCCGGAACGAAAAGCTTCAACGACGAGGTTGCGATCCAGGGTATCCAGCAGGACTACGACGCCGACCGTGGGATGAGTATTCCGGATCTGGCTGACGAAGCGGATGCTCTCCATGGGGTCGGTGGAGAAGGCGCTGCCGAGCAGCACCAAGTGGAAGTGGTCTTTTTCCAGCAACTGAAGGACTTTCTTGGGGGTGGCGGCGGCCAGCGCGGTGCAGAGCGTGCTGCGCTCCAGGGCGTCAGCCAGCAGGTGGCAGCTCATGGAGACGCTGTCGGCGACAAGCACTCTGATTCTAGGGTCGCAATTGGGAGCAGATGTCAAGGTCTTGGTCGTCGGCGGGCCCGGGAGCAGGGTCACAAACTGTAAGAATTCTACGGCGGAATGCAGTGGCTGACAAGGAGTCCTGCGGCTCCGAGCGTTCCGGTGTTCCGAAAGTCATGTTGGCGGGGGCGAATAAATTCCGTAGAATCAATCAGCCACAAATATTGGGGATCGAGCCAGCCCGCCGGGCGCCTTAGACACTAGACTCTATGACTTTCCTCTACTTGCCAAGGCATGGGCTATCCCCTATGAGTGTAGATCGAAGCCGTAGGCAGCCGACGAGGCTCATGCGGACAGCGACTGGCGAGGAGCGGGCATGTATTTGAACTTTTACGGGTTGCGCGAGCAGCCATTCGGCGTGACTCCGGATCCCCGCTATCTTTATTTGAGCGCGGCGCACCGGGAAGCGTTCGCCTCGCTGTATTACGGCATTGAAGCCAATCGCGGATTTCTTGGCCTGATCGCCAAGCCGGGAATGGGCAAGACCACCATCCTGTTTCACCTGCTGGAAAAGTTCCGCACCACGGCGCGAACCGCTTTTCTGTTTCAGACCCAGTGCAATTCCCGGGAGTTCATGCGGTATCTGCTGGCGGAACTGGGCTATGAAGGCGACAGCCAGGATTTCGTGCGGCTGCACGAAGAATTCAACCGCCGGCTGCTGCAAGAAGCACGCGCAGGGAACCGGCTCATCGTGGTGATTGACGAGGCGCAGAACCTGGATGCTTCGGTACTGGAGACGGTACGTCTGCTCTCCGACTTCGAAACCCCGCGAGCGAAGCTGATGCACATCATTCTCTCGGGGCAGCCGGAATTGGCCGACAAGCTGGCCAGCCCCGGTCTGTCACAGTTGCGGCAGCGGGTTTCGATTCTTCATGGGCTGGAGCCGCTGCCCTCGTGGGAAATCAAGAGCTACATTGAGCACCGCATGAAGATCGCCGGTTACGAGGGCGAGCCGGTGTTTACTCCGGAGGCTTACGAAGCGATCGCCGATTTCACCGAGGGCATTCCCAGAAATGTGAACAATTTTTGCTTTAACGCACTTTCGCTGGGCTATGCTACGCAAAAGAAGCTGATTGATCTGGACACCGTCAAAGAGGTGATTTCGGACCTCGACATTACAAAGCTGACTACCGGCAGAGTACCGTTGAGTGAGCCGGAACCGGAGCCGGAACCGTTGTATGCACCGCGTGTGGCGCATCCAGTGTCGCGGCCAGCGGCCCGGCAACAGGAGCGGGGAGAGATTCTGAGTCCGGAGGAAGCGGCGGCTTACATGCAGGAAGTGGCGCTGAAATTGAAGAGGTGGCAGCGTTCGCTGGAGGAGACGGTCAACCAGGCGCGGCCCAAGGCGCGATTTCAGGTGGATGGGGAGAAATCGTAGCTGGGTTTCCCCAACCACCATCGATCCGGAAACTGCAGGCGACTGAGGCGGCTGCGAAGAGAGACGCTCTAACCCGCAGCGCCTGAAGGCGCGATTGAGACCCCACCGCTTGCCGGTCCCGAAGGCATCCTTGATACGAATCGGGCACGGCCGTGGCCGTGCCCTTCGCAAAGAACGCTACCGTTTCTAGTTGGTGGAGTTGCTTGACATGAGCGCCGGAGACAAGCGCGAACCGGAGGCTACAGCCACTGCCGGCGATACGGGCTTTGCCTTGCTCACGCTGGGAGCAGGCGTGGGCGCCGCCGCGGCCGCGTTCCCCAGACTATAAGCGTAGAGCACCACTTCGACACGCTTGGACACTCCCAACTTATCGAAGATGCGGAACAGGTAATTCTTCACCGTATGTTCAGTGAGGCCGAGGCGTTGCGCGATCTCGCGATTGGACAAGCCTTCGGCGACGCAGCGCACCACTTCCTGTTCGCGGCGGGAGAGCAGCTCGGTACCGCGGGCGTCGATTACACGCAGCGGCAACGCTTCACCCAACGCCTCCAGCAAGAAGCGCAATTCTTTGGTGTTGGCCCAGATCTGACCCTGGCTGACGCAGAAGATGCATTTGGCCAGCGACTTCAAGGATTCACTGCGGGCAAAGACTCCGCGCGCACCGGCGCGGAAAGCTTCGACCACCTGGGTGCGCTCGCTGCTATCGAGCAGCATGACGACGCGGGTCTCGGAATGGAGAGAATGGATCTCGCGAACGACTTCGAATCCGCGGCGGGGGTTCCCGTCGATTTCTGCGCTGATAACGATCACCCCAGGCTTTTCCTTTGCCACCGCCGCCAAAACTGTGTTGGCGTCAGGCGGAGCATCCAGCACCTGAAAGCGCTTGTCACGCTCCAGGGCGGTCGCCAGAAGCTGGCTGTTCATTCTGGTGCTGTCGGCCGCCAATACCCGGA
>Ga0335077_10005566_pt1 | contig 15466 bp, 11 predicted proteins | sample Lox_Sample_31_FD_207151 | JGI IMG/M metagenome (GOLD analysis project Ga0335077, IMG submission 207151) | Soil microbial communities from Loxahatchee National Wildlife Refuge, Florida, United States - Lox_Sample_3.1 | ecosystem: Environmental > Terrestrial > Soil > Wetlands | place: USA... | reverse complement strand
GCCGCGTATAGAATTGACTTTCTGGATCATATCCTGTCGTGAGATATTGGGATTCTGCTGCATGAACTCCTGCAGCTTGGCATGTCTTTCCGCAAGGTGTGTTCTCAGTTGTTCTTTCTGAGAATCAGAGAGGTTTAATTCTTGAGCCAATCTCTTGAGCTCGCTCGCTACGGCATCTGTCGTTTTTGGAGTCATCGGCTTTCCTTATTGCTTCGAATGAGACCGACGGCGGCCTCGGAACAGGTCAACAGGTTCATTACTTTTCAAAAATCGCGTTAGTCGCGGAAACTTTACAAACGATTCTCTTCACGGTCTTCTAGATTCATAAAGTTTTCACAGAAGCCGCCATTTTTGGCTAGCGGGAACCCATCTGGGAACGTTGGAGGGCGGCCAGTCGCACTTCAGCCGGTGTCGCGCGGCTGCAACATTCTTGTCGTCGGCCGCCTCCGTGAAGAAACCACGTTACACGACGACATCGTGAGAAAGTTGGCGAATAAATCGTGTTTGCGAAGATGTGCGGCAGCCCAAAATCCACTCGGTCGAGCAGAATGATGACGATATTGGGTGAGTGCGTCGGCAGCCAGTTGGCTGCGGATGCCGGAACACTTTCGATTTCCGTTGTGTCGGGCCAGTGACGCTCGCCTACCGCGTAGACGGAAGGGGATAGCAGAGCCGTTCGCAGGTTGGGCGGCGGGGCTGGAGCAGCCTTTGCTACAGCAGATGGCCAGCAGAGAAATGACAAATGAAGGAGCAAACTGAGGATGTGATGACACGGCTCATAGCATTCCCCTCCGGGTATATGGATGCCTCTGTCAACTTTTGGGTGTAAAGTTTCCAATCGCGTTCCATATCAGTAGCGTTAGTGGGCATGGCGATGATTTGAAGAAACGCAGCTCCGTGTCAAGCTGGATCGCGACGTCTTTCTATTCGATCTCGTCGGAGAAATTGCTGCGGGTGATGGTGTTGTACTCGATCCGGAGCGAGCGGCGGCTGATGGGAGAATTGAACTCCAATCTGCTGTACCGTTGGTTCGTGGGCTGTCGGCGCGCGATGAAGCCGGGGATGCGACGACCTTCACCGAGAACCAGGAGCGGTTCATCGAATGGAGAGGTATCGCGGCTGTTCTTTGAGGAAGTGCTGGGACAAGCGCCAATCAGAAACGCAGCCTCATGAGCAGTGACCACTTCTCGGTGGACGGCACGCTGATTGAAGCTTGTGGCAACGCGATGATCGAACATCGGCATGGATTGGTAGCGGATGTCGAGCTGTTGGCCAACAGGACGGCAGAATGCGACGCGGCGCTGGTAATGGCCGAGCGAATTCCGGGCGTGGGGTGAGTCACAGTGGCGGAAGACAACGGGTACGACACAAGAGTTTTCGTCTGCGAGATGAAAGGCTGACGAGTACTCCCGGCAACGCCCATGGCACAGCCCAATACGGGTATCGGCTGCTAGGTCCGTGAGCGAATCTTAGATTTGTTTCAAGGCGAGGTTCATAGGCCAAGTCTGAGGATCTTGGCACCGGCACCGACATCACCGCTCTTTTAATGCATTTCTGCTGATGCTAGAGGCATCGCTGCTATTTAGGCAATGCCTGAGTGTGCGCATACGTAATAACTCGATCCCTCCGAACGACCCGGCAAGGGGCGCCGTTCGCAACCACGGCCTCGATTACGTCACGGGCGGTTTATCAGGACAAGCGATGGAACTGCAAATGTTTTCATCAAGCCACGTCCGCCGTGCGGTAGCCCTAGTAATGGGGGGACTGCTGGTGTTTGGCGCGGGCTATTCGATCCAGCCGTTCCACGAATACCCCGGCCTGGAGTATGAAAACTTCGCATTGCCGCGCGACTATCTGGAAAAGACTGAGTGGGTTTTTGCGCGGCTGATGTATCCTCCGGTAGGCGGGAGTTACGGCGGCATTCAATTACTCGGAGACTGGCGGCAAGGCGGCTCGAATTGGACCATGGACTACCCGCGGTCGGACCGCCATTTCGCCGCGGCCCTGCGCCGCTTAACGCGGATTCATGCACGTTCCGCGGAACAACCAGTGAATCTGGAAAACGGCGACGTGTACGATTGGCCGTGGCTGTACGGGGTCGAGGTCGGCCACTGGGATCTCTCCGACGCTCAGGCTGTGAATTTTCGCGAGTTCCTGCTGCGAGGCGGCTTTTTCATGTGCGACGATTTTCATGGCTCCATCGAATGGGACGCGTTCACGGCCAGCATGAAAAGAGTGCTCCCAGGTCGGCCGATTGTTGAGATCCCGTCGCTAGACGCGATCTTTCACACGATTTACGATCTGAACGACCGCTACCAGGTTCCGGGTGCGCAGTTCCTCGAGACGGGGCAGACTTGGGAGAAGGACGGCAAGACTCCGCACTGGCGCGGCATCTACGACGCCAAGGGTCGCCTGATGGTGGCGATTTGCTTTGACATGGACCTAGGCGACTCGTGGGAGCACGCTGATAACCCGAAATATCCCGAGAAGTTCTCGGCTCTGGGAATTCGGACCGGCGTGAACTACGTAGTGTATGCCATGACGTATTAGTCTATCTGGCAACGGACGCGGTGTTAAAGGATTCTCAGCCAGTCCTTGCCGACTCCCAGCCTAATGTTCGGCCCGCTGCCGTACGCCCAGCGCGCATCGGGTGATCAATGTGGACGGACACCCGGCGCGCTGGCGAACGACGAGGGTTACGAGGGGGCGACGTGACAGGGTAGCGCCAATTCATCCACACCTCTTGGCACCGCCATGTAGGCTGGACCGGACCTCACCTTTCCCGCTTGCCATCGCGGCTCCATTTTGCAACACATCCGTCGGCGGAGCTGCCGGCGGCGGCCTTGGTTGGCGGGCGCCGCGGTCGCCTGCTTACAAGCCTGCCGGGATCTTCGTTCGGTTCGCCTGCAGAGCTTCCGCATTGCGGCGTCCAGGTTTGGGAGTCTGCCCAGCCAGATTTCTGAGGCCTGCCGTGCCGATCGTCTCATACCAAACTACGGCAGCATATCTACAAAGAAATAACGCTGGGGGTCTAACACAGCATCAAAGGTATCGGGAGGCTTAGTGTACGTCGGCATGGGAACTCCGTGTACGCCACTTCTCCTTCGTGACGCTGTGTAGCGTGGTCCCAACATGCCGGACTACCGAACCTTCCGCGCAACAACAAAATGCGATCGGAGGTGAAGTGTCATGCAAAGACTTGCGCAGTCCCTCCTCATAGGATTCTTGCTGGTAATACCTGCGGTAGCTCAGCGTGGGGGTGGTGGTTTCCACGGCGGAATGGGTGGTTTCCGCGGTGGCGGTTTTGTCAGCCGAGGATTTCGTGGTGGATTCGGCAACGGTGGTTTTAGGGGCTTCCATGGCGGCTACTTTTGGGGCAACCGTTTTGTGGGCGGCTATGGTCCCTATTGGCCTTATTATTCCGGTGCTTATCCTTACTACGCCTATCCCTACTATCCCTATGCGTACCCATATTCTTACAGCGTTTATCCTTACTACAGCTATCCCTATTATTCCTACACAGTGTACTCGTACCCATACCAAGACAATGGGTATGCGTACAGCCAAACGGGCCAGACTTCCTGCCTGCAAACAAGTGGAAGGCCACTTGATCTGATCAAGTTGACATACCAGGACAAGGTTTGGCTGGCTCAGGATTATTGGTATACACCGGGAACCCTTAACTTCGTAACGTTGCAAGGCGAGTTGAACAAAACGCCGATAAGCTCCATTGATCTTGCAGTCACAGTTCAGCTAAACCGTGTCTGTGGCGTGAATTTCCAGTTGCCCAGGAGAGAATAGAAACTGGGTCGCGGAATCGTTACCGGCAGATAGTGCTTGGGCATGACTGCGGCATCCTCGGCGGGTATCGCGCGGGCGGTGTGCAACTGCCGTCTGCCATCGCAACCCAGCGGCTTTTTACCCGTGTCCGGCGACAACACAGCGCGAATCCAGGCGGCACTGGACAATCCAACCGGCGCGTTGCTCCTGGCGGCTGGCGGGAACCCTGAGCATTACGCGTAGCGGGGTCGTGCTGCGCGGCGAGAGGCTGCATCTCTCGTTCGCTACAGCTTTCCCGGCCGTATCAGTGAGGTTGGCGCGGAAAGACTACGCATCGAGGCGCCGGGTGCCGAGCGTCTCACGTTAACAAATTTAGGCATCACATACTGGGCGGCGCATTCCGACTCCACCGCGCCGACCGATTTCGCGCTGCGCGGAACTCCTCGTTTGCAGTCTCGTTATCGTTCCGTTCTTATCGATGCAAGGACGACGGGCCCCGCAACGATCGTATTCTTAACGCGAGTGCCGCCGACAGTGATGCAGTATAGAGCCGATCCCTTTGAATGGTTGCGAACGATTGCGGCCGCCCTCTCGTTTCCAGCAGTATCCAGTTTGAGGACGGTCCAATCGTTGAGTACGATGGCAAATCTTTTCGTTTTGTGGGTGGCGCCGCATAGCTGAAGCCCGAACCTCATGTCGCGACTGACGGTAGTGGTGTCTGCGCTGACATTGTTCTGTAAGCTGGTGTAACAACGAGAATCGACCAGGTAACCCGACCAGGTTCCGGCAAAGCTCAAGCTGGACAGCAACATCAACAAACTGAGAAGACGCATGATTTCTACTCCTGCGTGTCTTGATTCGCAGTAGGCGAGTGGGACTCAGAAGCTTTCTCCGTGTTCCGTCGCGCACACCTGGTCATGCCAACGGTCCGCCTGGTGAACTCCAACGAGCCATAGCGTGAGGAGCAGCAGAGGTGTGCAGGTTGATATTGCTTGTGTTTTTCCGTGAACTTCGTCGGACCTCACAAGGTGGGCATTCCATGTCGCAAAGGTCTTCTCACGTCGGGGCACAAGGGTCATTTTTCGTGGCTGACCAGCGCGACTGTACCGGTGAGGAGATCGTAAACACCACCGACCACCTTGACCTTGCGATCTCTAACTCGCGGCGCCACGATGGGCTCCAGCCCTCGTAGCCTCTCGACTCCGTTCTCAACGTTCTTGCGAATCGCGTTCTCCAACGGCCGCCGGGCATTCCTTTACTCATTGCCACGGCAGATTTGACGAGCTCTACCAGGCCGTTGATGGCACCCGGTAGGGCGTCCCTGTCATCGATGTGCTTCAATCTCACGGACTCCCAGAAAGAGCAAGCCCGAACGATCTAGCGCCAGCTTGTAAGTTGGCGGTTGGCGCTTGCGCGAAAACGATGCCGGCCGCGAGCGCAGCTACTGCGGCGTATTTCATGAATGGATATCGCATGATTTGTTACCTACCTTTCACAATAAATGACGATGCAAACCTTTCTTGCGGCGTCAGTAGGGACATGTAATAGTTAGTCGACGCCAGCTAAGAGTTCCTCTACTTCGGAGCTTACTCCTGCAGCGCCGGGTTGCAAGAGTTACGCCCTATCGATTTCTGCTGCTTCTATTTGGTTGCGAAAGATACTTGGACGACGAGTCCCGAATCATCTCAAACACGAGCGTGGCAGGTAACGCCCCGGCGGGACATGGTCGATCTTTCGCGGTGTGACGGCGGGAGACACAGAAGGCAGACGAGGTAAGCGCCTCGAACTTCCGAGTGCCCGCTCAAAAGACGTAACTGAAGCCGGCTGTCGGCACGATTTCGGTAAGCCAGCCGCGAATGCTGGAAAATCTGGTGGGCTGGATCACATCGTCTGGAATGGGTGTGAAGTATGCTCGGAGATCGATGCGAAACTGGGCGTGTTTCGCAAAAAGGTATTTCAGACCACCCCCGGCGCTGAGGGCCCCTTCGGCTTGAGTTGCCGAACGCAGAAGAGCCAGTCCTGCTGTCGGCGACTGACCCATTAATTCGAAACCACTACCCGTGTAGACTTTGACACCGCCGCCTCCGGCTAGATAGGGACGGAAGCCGGACTCGCTGGAGATTGGGTAGATCACAAAGTCGTACGTTACCAGGTTTGAGAACCCCGTCATCGAGGTCTTGATACCGTTCGCTTCTATCTGCGGTCCTCCCCACTGGAAAAGCCACCGGAGCTCACCCCCCAGGTGATGGTACGGGTTGTCGCCAACAACGGCGCCTACCGTGCCGCGTGCAGGAAATCCAATCGCGGCCGAATCCGGCTGGGAAGAAGTGAAATTGGCGATGGTGGGATTCTGATACCACCCGTAACCGCCAATTGCGCCGACTTCCCAATGCTGGGCGATGCCTTGAAACGAGATGCCGACCGTGAGAAGGATCGTACCAATGACCAGGCGCATAGGTTCACCTCCGGACGCTCCAGGGTCGACTATACATCCGGAAACGCCCTGAAGGCCACGCACGCCGATGTGCCAATACTCTTCCGATGCCAATTCGGATCCGGTCGATTTTATTTATTTGCATCCCCCACGCAAATTGAGCGGGTGCAACGTGCGGGGCGTAATTCAATGACGCCAAAAACCTTGGCTTGACGCGCTCGAAACGGGATATCGGCCGGCCGTCCAATTCACCACGGCATGCAGAGGTGGAACATCCCCAATGCGATGTTAGTTCACGCGTGCTATTTTCGGCGGGAATTCCAGTGGGCTATCTCAGCGCATCAGGTCCAAGGCCACGAACGGGATTAGCCCCGGCACGCTGCCGCGTTGTGGCCTATCCATGACTTTGGTCGGAGCCATATCGGGCCCGGCCGTGGGTTTCGGCGCGGACTGGTTTGAGGGAGGCTGGTCCGTCGGTTTCCCATGGTCGAGCGGATCACCCTGCCCGGTTTCCCACCACATTGTACTCTCAACACAGTATAGAGTGAGCGAATGCAGCAGGCTCCATAGCCGAGTCACTTCAGTATCCGTGAAAGTACGCTGCTGGCCTTCCACTGCCATGACCGCTTCTTTTGGCGAGATTTCGTAGCGCTCTTCAGAAGACCCAGCGAATTCGCCATTCTGTTCCTGACCGTCCTGGACCACCCATACCAGCTTTCCGGACTGCGAATCCCAGGTGACCGATGCTACACGCTTGACATGAATGGCTTGCTGTTGCGCGACGGCCGAAGTCGCAAGAAAGAAGAAGAGGGCGAGTGTCGTTCTCATCTGACTATTCCTCCGCGCGGTACCCGTCTGCCGGTTGCACTGACTCTCGGGAGTCCGGCAGTCTGAGGCCCCCGTATAACTGTAGATTCCTACGCGGGCGGGGAGACTGTAAATAATCCATAGCGCGGATCGAGACAACTCAGAGTGGGAGATCGATTTCAGTCCGGTAGGCCTTCGCATCGAGCCGGGTTTCCGACGATCGCCCGCACCGACCGGTAACGCCAACCGCCAGACCGGCAAGTCCCGCGCCCCTGGCGGCCGCAACGGCATATGCCATCGCCGAATAGATACCCAGATGATGTTCGCCCAGCCGGGAGTGGAGAGTAGCCCGACAGATTGAGGTTGAGGGCTGCCAAGGTGGTCACGGTCCCGAGAGGTTCCGTCACGCGCTGCCATTCGGCACCATGTACACACGCCGGTATCGGACCTCGGCACCGGGAAAGCGAAGGTAAACTGCGTCTGCGAGGCCTACCTCGATGTTTCGCTCCTGACCGGGCTTCACGCCTTCGGGGAGAGTGAAGTACAACGAATAGCGCTGCCTTATGCGCAAAAACGTCTGCTCCAGCGCCGAGGCCTGATCGATCGACATAACATCTCCCCCTGAGTTGCGAGCAATTTGAGCCGTGCCGGCCGATTGAGTTTGGACGTAACCGGGCGCGATCAGAGCGCACATTACCGCATCCGTCCGGGCCAGCGAGAGTGAGACGGCGGCTTCATTACGATCGAATTCGGTCTGATCGTCAGTGAGGATGACGATTGCCCTTCGTGCATCGCGGCGGCCTTCGCGCTGGACGTAGGACACGGCGTCGAGCATTGCACGAGTAATGTCGGTTCCGCCGCTGAATCGCTCCTCCTCTATCACTCGGTCCAGCTCACGCTGGAACTTCTGGGTGGCGCTAAAAGGCAAGCGCAGGCGTGTGGATCGATCGAAGACCATAATGCCGATGCGGTCGCGCGGGTCTAACACGTTGAGCGCCTGTTGGGATGCATCGGCGATGCGCTGCTCATGACGTCTCATGCTGAGGCTGACGTCCAGCAGCATCAGAACGTCCAGCGGCATGTCTTCGCTGGCAAAATTGTGGATCGGAAGGAGACGGCCTTCCTCGCGGAGAACAAAATCTTCAGCTCTGAGATCAGTGATGGGGCGCTTACCGCCGTCGGTTACCTGCGCGTCGACGCGAACTAAAGTCACATCGCTGCGAAACAGAACCTCGTTATCCCAAGGCGCAGCTGACAGCAGGCTTGCGCCTGCACAAGCCAGCGAGAGAGAACCAACGAATCGGATCATGATTCCCATCGGCCGAATCCGATGACTGTGTAGCGTCACCAATTGGAAGAGTGAAATGGGCAGCTCCGTCTCGGTGGGTTTCCAGCATCTGCGTGCGATTTTCACTTGCCACTCACCTGACCTGAGACTGTTCACATCACCTTCTCCGATTCATTTTTTCGATTCTGGATACCGCCAGCGGCCCTGGTGATCGTCAATTGGTTTACTCCGCGTTGCGAAAACGAGTCTTTCTTACAACCGATGTGCCCCGCCTCTCATCGTATATTCGGTCGCCTTCGCTACAGGCTTGAAAGGACACCCATGAATTCCATGAGAACATCCTGACAAGGGTTCGCCATGCACGATTATGCCTTGGTACTAAACGCTGGTTCATCAAGCCTGAAGTTCTGCGTGTACGGTAGACCTGAGGTCGAAGACTGGCGACTGGAATCACGGGGCCAGATCGAAGGCATCGGGACTTCACCCCGAATCACAGCAAGGGATGTTGCGGGCACAGTCCTCATCGATCAGAAACTCGATGCCAAGGTCGCCGACGGCTTCAACGCCCTCGAGACATTGGCTGCGTGGCTCAGATCTATTTACGGCGATGGGCAATTGGTCGGCGTCGGCCACCGTGTTGTACATGGTGGCACACGGTATCCTGGCCCAACGGTTATAACGCCCCAGGTACTGGCTGAGCTCTATCGCCTGGTGCCGCTTGCCCCTTTGCACCAGCCATACCATTTGGCAGCGATTGAAGCGGTTTCGGAACGGTTTCCCGATGTGCCCCAGGTTGCCTGCTTCGACACAAGTTTTCACTGGAGCCAGCCGCGCGTCGCGAAACTGGTTCCGCTGCCGCGTGACATTTGCGGCGCAGAAGTGCAGCGATACGGTTTTCATGGCTTGTCCTATGAATATGTGGCATCTGTGCTGACGCGAATCGCGCCCGAAATCGCCCGGGGGCGCGTAATCGTTGCCCATCTGGGAAGTGGTGCCAGCCTCTGTGCTTTGAAGGATCGCAAGAGCGTCGATTGCAGTCTCGGCTTCACTGCCCTGGAGGGGCTCTGCATGGGCACGAGGCCAGGCTCGGTCGATCCCGGAGTCATTTTGTACCTTTTCCAGACCTTGGGACTCTCCGCGAAGGAAGTTGAGGCGATCCTCTACTCCAGGTCTGGGCTGCTCGGCATTTCTGGAATCAGCAATGACATGCGCAGTCTTCTCGCAAGCGGCGAGCCGGAGGCCCGTTTGGCTGTGGATTACTTTGTATACCGCGCGGCGAAGGAGATCGGCGCGCTGGCGGCTGTGTTGCGCGGGATAGACGCGCTCGTATTCACCGCCGGCATCGGGGAGAACTCCGCGGAGATCCGCCGGCGAATCTGCGAGTCTTGCGAATGGCTTGGAATCGAACTCGACATGGATGCCAATACCCGCAACGGTCCCACGATCTCTGCGCCCACGAGCGTGGTTTCTGCATGGGTGATCCCGACAAATGAAGAACTCATGATTGTCCGGCACACCGCCATGTTGCTCGGGCTCGTAGCGGCCCATTCCTAAAGGGCCAAGCGAGATGGTTGCAGAAAACTCGCACGAGCAGTCAGGTGTTCGCCGTCGATCAAGGTTAGGTCAAACACCCAAATAAAGTAAGCCGCCCTCAGTTTCAAGAGAATCAAATGCGGTGATGCCTCGGCTCTCTCTACTCCTCGTGCTGACGTCCGCGTTGGCACGGGCGGCAGCCGGGCCCGACTTGCCTGCGCGACTCACTCTCTCTCAGGCTTTGAACATCGCCCTCTCAAATAACACCAACATCCGGGAGGCGCTGGCTCGCCTCGACCAAGCATCGGGGCGATATCAACAGTCGCGGAGCGCGCTGTTGCCCCAACTGGACGTAGCCGCACGTCAAAATTATCAGACGGTGAATCTGCTCGGGATCGGAATCGACGTACCGTCCGCACAGGGATTGCTCGGACCGTTCGGTTCGATGGACGCCCGCATTTTGCTGAGCCAGGATTTGTTCAATCTCGCGAATGTCCGGGCCTGGCAAAGTTACCGTTTCAGGCAGAACTCTTTTCGTCTCCTCGTAGACGATGCGCGGGAGGTGGTGACGCTAAACGTTATCGCGACTTACCTGGAGGCTCTGAAAGCCAAAGCGGCCAGGGATACGCTGGCGGAGCAGACAAAACTGGCAAACGAGCTTTACACGCTTACCAGAGATCGCGTGAACCAGGGAGTTTCCGCCGAGCTGGACGCCAATCGCGCGATGCAGAAAGTTAATGCGCTCGAACAGCAATGGCAAGAGGCTGCACAGAGCTATATCGCGGCGAAACTGAACCTCGCCAACGTTCTACAGGCGCGCATCACCGCGGATTTCGAAGTGGCCGACGACGCGGCATACGGCGCAGGGACGCCATCGGATCGCGAGGCCGCCCTCAAAGCCGCACTTGCTATGCGGGCGGATTATCGCGCCGCAGAGGCCAGCGTTAGGGCCGCTGAGTTACAGGTGAAGTCGGCAAAAGCCTCCGGGCTCCCCACGCTGGCGATGACGTTTGGTGACGGCCAAAGTGGGAGCACCCCGGAGCACAACGTAAACACCTACAGGGTGCAAGGTTCAATCAACGTTCCCCTTTACACGGGTGGCCGCATTCGTGGGGAAATCGTGGAAGCCGAGGGCGCCCTTCGTGAGGCCAGAGCCCTGCTTGATCAGAACCGCTCGCAGATCGAGACGGACGTGCTATCGGCCATCTCCGGAGTCGAGTGGGCCCTCAGAGAGGTCGAAACCAGCACCAGGAATGTGCAGCTATCCCGTCAGGAAGTGGCATTTACCCGCGCACGCTTCGCACAGGGCATCGCCGATAACACCGAAGTGGTGAACGCGCAAGACCGGCTGACACAAGCTGATGACGCGCAGATTCGGGCCCAGTATACGCTCGGCCTCGCACGGGCGAATCTGGCGCGGGCAACCGGGTCAGCGGAGAAAACCTACCGCAAGTGAGGGTAATCGAGGAACGTATGAAACGAACTTGGATCCTCTTCGGAACGGTTCTGCTGGTTTTGTCCGGATGCAGGCGGAGTGCCGAACCAGAAGGCACAATTTTTGTGAGCGGGCGCATTGACGGAGACACAGTAGACATCTCGTCGAAAATGCCTGGCCGAATTGTGAATCTCACCGTGCGCGAGGGCGACTCCGTAGAGGCAGGGCAAGTGGTGGCATGGCTTTCCAGCGCCCAGCAGGAAGCAATACGCGACACGCAAAAGGCCCGCATCTTGAGTGACGAGCATAAACTGGACCAGTTGCAAAGACAGCTCGCCACTTATGGTGAAAAGATCCGGCAGGCGCAGCTCTACGAAAACCAAGCCGAGACGGACGCCCCGGGTCAGGTTAAACAGGCCGAGGCTACGCTGGCTGCCAGCAAGGCAGACCTTGCGCGCTGGGAGGCCGAACTGCAGCAGATTCAGGTTGATGCCAAAAGGTACGCCCCCCTGGCAAAGATGGGAGCGGTCGCAGTCCAAGTAGCCCAACAGTACGACACGAGGGAACAGGTAGCACGCGCGTCCGTCGCAGCGAGCCAGAAGCATGTGGCGGCCGCGGAAGCTGCCGTCGAGCAGGCACGCGCCCAACTGCAAAATATCCCCATCAAGGCAGCCGATCGCCTGACGTTGTTGCGAGAAACCGACGAACTCAGGGCGCAGATCGCTTCTGCCCAGGCCGACGTGCAAGCGGACCGGGCCGCCTTGCGAAAAATCGAAGCGGATTTGGCCGACTTAACCATTCACGCGCCAATCGCGGGCACGATCTTAACGCGCTCAGCCGAGCCCGGCAGGGTGATCCAGCCAGGCCAGACCATCCTCACCATGGTGGATTTGACCAAGCTCTATTTGCGCGGCTTCGTTCCCGAAGGAGCGATCGGCAAAGTCAAGGTCGGACAACAAGCAAACGTATATTTGGATTCGAGCCCAAACAATACCGTACCCGCGGAGGTGATCCGCATTGATCCCCAAGCGATGTTCACACCGGAAAATACGTACTTCAAAGAAGACCGCGTGAAACAGGTGATGGGCGTGAAGCTTGGATTGCGTGGCGCGTATGGTTTCGCCAAGCCAGGTATGCCGGCCGATGGACGAATTCAGATTAGCTCACAAGCGCAGACGCAAGCGCAGGCCGGGAGACCCTGATGCCTGAAGGAGCCGTTGTCGAGGCCGATCTGCTCACGAAAAGCTACGGTACTGTCAAGGCCCTCGATGAGGTCAGTTTTCAGGTCCGGCCAGGAGAGATATTTGGCTTCATCGGCGCCGACGGGGCGGGCAAGACAACGGCATTCAAGATCATGGCTGGTGTACTGGCGCACGGGAGCGGAGAAATCCGTGTTCTCGGAACTACTCCCCGCGAAGCAGGCTCGAAAGTGGGATACCTCACGCAGCCATTCAGCCTGTATATGGATCTCAGCATTGATGAAAATCTCAGTTATGCAGGTGGGTTGCGCCTTGTCCCGCCGAAGGAATATGCCGAGCGTAGAGAGCGTTATTTCAAGCTGTTTGACATTTACCGTTTCGCCGACCGTCTCGCGGGCCGGTTAAGCGGCGGCATGAAGCAGAAACTGGCCCTTTCTGCCGCGCTGATCGCCGGCCCGAAGCTGTTGCTTCTGGATGAGCCTACTACGGGCGTGGATCCCGTAACTCGCCGTGATTTTTGGGATGCTCTGACATCATTGGCCACCGAGGGAATGTCGATCATTGTCGCTACGCCCTATCTGGATGAAGCGGAACGTTGCCACCGTGTTGCGCTCATGGAGCGGGGTCAGATTTTCGATATCGATACTCCGGCGCGATTTCGCTCCAAGATGGGACTCACACGGCTTGAAGTGAAAGTGGATCCTCTGGAGCAGGCGGAAGACATTCTGGCTCAGTCTCCCGAGGCAGCGGATGTGCAGCGGTTTGGCGACAGGCTCGACGTGTTGGCGGCCCGTCCGGATGCCGCCGAAAGCGAATTGCGCGACCGTGCGGCAGTGAATGGCCTGTGCGTAACCGGAATCCACCGCTCGCAGCCAACCCTGGAGAACGCCGTTGTGGGCCAATTGCGGGAAATGCGCGGCACTCAGTCGATTCCTCACTTTCCCAAACCTTCGCCGCCGCGCGAACAGAAGGATATTGTTATCGGAGCTAAGGACCTGAATAAACGATTTGGCTCGTTTCAGGCGGTGAAGAATTTCCAGCTAGAGATTCGAAACGGCGATATCTATGGGCTTCTCGGAGCCAATGGGGCCGGGAAAACAACCGCGATCAAGATCATATGCGGTTTGCTCGATCCCACGTCCGGAAGCGTCGGTCTCATGGGAAAGTCTAAGGGGCTGCGTGCGGCCGCGGTACGCTCCAGAATCGGTTACATGTCGCAGAAGTTCGCGCTCTACGACGACCTGACCATTGGCGAGAACCTCGACTTTTACGCCCGCCTCTACGGCGTCGATGAAAGTGTACGCGAGGAGCGTAAGAAGTGGGTACTCGAACTCTCGGAGCTGAGCGGTGAGGCGGGAATGCTGACGAAGTCGCTCCCAGGTGGATGGAAGCAGCGCGTGGCCTTCGGCGCGGCGGTCATGCACGAACCCGAGGCGATCTTTCTCGATGAGCCCACGTCCGGCGTGGACCCGCTCGCGCGGCGAGCCATGTGGAGGATGATCAACGAATTTGCGGACCGAGGGGCTGGCATTCTGGTCGTTACCCATTATCTAGAGGAAGCCGAACAGTGTAACAACATTGGTTTTATGGTGGCTGGTGAGATCATCGCGCAAGGATCCCCCAGCGAAGTGAAAGCTGCAATGAAGGGGACCATGTCTGAGATCCTGACGGACAAGCCGGATCTCTCGCTGCGCACTCTGAAGCAGAAATTCGGCGCATCCCGTGTGTCCCTATTCGGTGACAAACTGCACCTGGTGGCGGAAAATGACGAGCAAAAAAAAGAAGCAGCTGCCGAATTGGAGAACGCGGGCGTGACGGTGCTGTCTTGGAATCCAACGCAGTTTTCCCTGGAAGACGTTTTCATTTCTCTGATTGAATCGCGAAGAGCGTTGATACCGGCCTGATGAAGAAGATTCTAGCCCAGGCAATGAAGGAGTGGCGCCTGTTCCGCCGCGACAAATTGCTGATCGTACTCGCTGTGCTGATGCCCCTGGTGCTGATGTCCTTAGCCGGCGGCACGCAGTCCTTGCGTCTGCGCAACGTCCGGCTTCTGGTTTATGACTACGACAACACCCCCCTCAGCCGGACCTACCTGGAGACCTATGGCGCCGCCCTTACGTTCCGCCTTACGGCGCATGAATCCGGTGAATCACCGGAGGGCGCGCTCAGTAGCGGCCGAGGGCGCGCCGCTCTGATCATTCCGCAGAACTTCGAACGGGACGCCATGCGCGGCGCCGAACCCATAGTCCAGTTGATGATTGACGCCACGGACTCCAACGCGGCTACGGCGCTGGGCAACATGGCTGCAGCGCTTAATGCGAGCTTCGCGCAGAAGAGCGGTATCGGTCAGTCGCCGCAAAGACTGGTCGAACTGGAACAGAGACTTTGGTTCAATCCGGGACTCTCGAATCCTTTCTACTTCGGTACCGGTGCCCTCGGGATGATGCTAATCATCTTTCCGGCGTTGCTGGGAGCCTTGGCGACAGCGAAGGAATACGAGATGGGGACCATCATCCAGGCATACGCTTCCAGTCTCTCAGCAGCCCAGTGGGTCATGGGAAAGGCCATCGTCTATGTCCTGATAGGAGTCGTGGAGTTCGCCCTTTGCTTCACGCTCGGCATGTTTGCGTTCAGCTACCGGATCCCGAGCGACCCGAGTGTACTGCTGGCCGCCACAGTACTGTATCTGCTGGCGGGAGTGTTTTTCGGAATGATGATGGGCAACGCAACGGGCAACCAGAGTGCTGCGATCCAAGGCGTGCAAATGGGCTCGTTCCTATTATCGTTGCTGCTTTCGGGCTACCTCTTCGCCGTGGCGAACATACCGGTGCAGATTCGCTGGTTCTCCGATCTCTTACCTGCTACTTTCTACATACAAATCGTCCGCAACTCCATTCTGCGCGACGTGGGATGGGAAACCTCGCTTCGGCCGATGATCGCGTTGCTGCTACTGGCTTTTTCCTTCTTCGTTCTGAATGTGATTCAAATGC
>Ga0335077_10005565_pt1 | contig 15469 bp, 14 predicted proteins | sample Lox_Sample_31_FD_207151 | JGI IMG/M metagenome (GOLD analysis project Ga0335077, IMG submission 207151) | Soil microbial communities from Loxahatchee National Wildlife Refuge, Florida, United States - Lox_Sample_3.1 | ecosystem: Environmental > Terrestrial > Soil > Wetlands | place: USA... | reverse complement strand
CCAGAGCAGCAGGAGCCGAACGCCCGGCTCGGCGCCCAGACGCTCCGCGAGCGCTCGCATGTGAGCGGCCGGCCAGCGCTTGTTCTGGCGGCTGGCCCCGGGGTTGAGCGCGACCAGGGTATCATGCGGCTTGATCCCCTGCTCTCCCAGGAACTCCTCCATCCGGCGGTCGGCTTCCGCTCGCACCGGGATGTGAAACTCGGGAGCGGCCGGCGCGACGCTCAGCGGTCCCAGCAGCGCGAGGTACTGCTCGACGACGTGCTCTGCTTCGGCCGGGGGCGTCACGTGGCGATTGGTGAACAGCGCGTTCGGCCACTCCCTGCACCACGACGGGCTGAAGCCGATGCGCAGCGGCGCCCCCGTGTAGGCCGTGAGCACGCCGGTCTTGATGAGGCCCTGGACGTCGACCGTCACGTCGAACCACGACGCCCGGATGCGCGCTTGCAGGCGCGCGACCTTCTGCCACACCAGATGCGCGCCGGCGGGGCGCTGGATCAGCCGTCGCCAGAGCCGCGTGTCCACCGGAAGCACCGCGTCCAGATCGGGATGATCTCTCAGCAGCGCGTACTCTCGCGCCTCGACGATCCACGTGAGATGCGCGGCCGGATAGGTCCGCCGCAAGGCGCTGGCCAGGGGCAGGGCGTGGATCACGTCGCCGAGGGAGGACAGCTTGACGATGGCGATCCTGACGCGACGGCCGTCTCTGGGCAGGAGGCTCATGCGCGCGGGCCCGCGAAGCGCTCGAGGATGGTGTCGATCAACGTCTTCGTCGCGTGAGCCTTGGGGTCGCCGGCGATGGCCACGCGGCCTCCAGCGGCGAGCACGGTCTCCCGCTCGGGCACGCTCTCCTCGCTGTAGTCCGTGCCCTTCGCGTGCACGTCCGGGCGCAAGCGGGCGATCAGGCCGTCCGCGCGATCGTCGTCGAACACGACCACGGCGTCCACGTCCCCGAGCGCGGCGACGAGCTCCGCGCGCTCGGCGACGGGGATCAGCGGCCGTCCAGCGCCCTTCAACCGTCGCACCGAGGCATCCCCGTTGAGCGCGACGAGCAGGACATCCCCGAGCGATCGCGCCGCGCGCAGGTAGCGCACGTGTCCCACGTGAAGCAGATCGAAGCAGCCGTTGGCGAGGACGAGGCGCTTGCCCTGGCTGCGGCAGGCGGCCGCCATCCCGATGGCCTCTTCAAGGCTGAGGACCGGCGCCATCCGATGACAGGGAATCCGCCAGCTCGCGGATCGTCACGGTCGCGGTGCCGCGCTTCATCACGACCACGCCACCGGCGACGTTCGCCAGCCAGGCCGCGTCGCCGGGCGCGACCCCGGCCGCCAGCGCGACGGTGAAGGTGCTGATGACGGTATCTCCGGCTCCCGTGACGTCCGCGATCTCGTCGCTGCCGTGGATCGGCAGGAAGGTCACGGGACCTTCCCGCTCCAGCAACGCCATCCCGCGGTTCCCGCGCGTCACGAGGAGGAAGCGCGCATCGAGCCGCTCCAGCACCGCTCGTCCCGCCTTCTCGACGGATGGCTCGTCGTCGAGTTCCGCTCCGACGAGCGCTTCGACTTCCGGCTCGTTGGGGGTCGCGGCAGTGGCCCCTCGGAAGCGAGGGAGATCGTAGCGGCTGTCCACGGTGATCAGAGAGCCATGGCGGCGGCCAAGAGACAGCACCGCTTCGAACACTCTCGCGCTCACCGTGCCGTAGCCGTAGTCCGACACCAGGAAGGCGTCCGCGTCCTGCCCGAGCCTCTGGATGCGCTCGATGATCTCGGTCTCGACGTCCGACGGCATGCCCGCCTCGGGCTCGCGATCGAGGCGAACGATCTGGTGGCGCGTGGACTCGTGGCCGCCGGCCAGGAGCCGCGTCTTGACGGGAGTCAGTCGCCCCGGGACCCGGACGATCCCCTCGGTCTCGATGCCGGCGTCGCGAAAGAGCCGAGCCACCTCGTCCCCTGCGTCGTCGAGGCCGAGCACCCCGACCGCGCGCGCGGTAGCCCCCAGCGCGTGCACGTTGTGCGCGGCATTGGCGGCCCCCCCAAGTTTGACCTGACGGCCCGCGAACCGGAGGATCAGGACGGGCGCTTCGCGGGAGATCCTCGCCGGCTTTCCGTAGAGGTATTCGTCGGCGATCAAATCGCCGACGATGACGACCCGTGCCGCTCCGAGACGGGACAGCGCCGCCAGGAGTCGCTTGACTGGAACCATCAGCGGGAATGCCCCCCACGTCCCACGGCGACCCTTCCCTCAGGGCCGACCGACACGGCGCGATGTGCGAGCATTGACAGAAAGTGTAATCCTGGCCCCCCGAGTGATCAATGAAAATCCCGAGTTGCCCGACTCTCCACGCGGCGACTCAACGCTTGAGCTCGCCGTAGAGCGCCTCGAAGCGGTCGGCCTGAGTCCCGCACGTGTACGGTTCCGCCGACGCCCTCGCGGCCTCGGCCAGGGCACCCGGGTCCGTCTCGCGAAGCGCTCGGAAGCCTTCCGCGATGGCCTCGGGCGACGGAGCCGACACGACCCAGCCACTCTCGCCGTGACGGATCACCTCGGATCCGCCGGCTCGCGCGCTCGTGAGGACCGGCACTCCAGCCGCCAGCGCCTCCAGGTGGACATTCCCGAACGGCTCATACCAGGCTGGCAGCGCGACCACGTCCGCCGCGCTGTACAGGCGCTCGACGTCTCGATACGGGCCGACCCAGGTGACTTGCGCATCGATCCCGAGGCGCCGAGCCACCTCCTCGTACGGGCGGGTATTCCCTCTTCCGGCCACGACGAGTTGGCATCGCGCGTCGGCCACGCGGGCGAACCCTTCGAGCAGCGGGCGAAGCCCCTTGCGCTCGAATCCGGATCCGACGAACAGGATCACCCACGAATCCGCTCCAAGGTTCAAGGCGTCGCGCGTGGCCTGGCCGAAGCGCGCGCGGTTGCCCGGATGGAAGCGCTCGAGATCGATCCCGTTGTAGATGAGGCTCACCCGCTCGGCGGGCGTGCCGTACAGACGCTCGATCTCCGCCTTGCCGCCGCGCGAGATGGCGACGATGTGCCGCGCGGATCGCAGGCGGAAGATCCTCTTCTCGAGCGCGCACACGAGCCGATGATGCGGGGTGATCTTGGCCCAGCGGCGGCCCATCGCCCCCAGATAAGCGTCGTGCACTCCTTCGCCGGCTCGGTAGACGTCCTGGTGGAGCCCGCGTTCGTGGCTCTGCACGATGTCGTACGCGGAATCCGCCACGGCACGACGGGCCGCCAGGGCAAACGAGAGAATTCTCAGCACCGAGGGTTGCCGCAACACGGCGAGTCGCCGCACCGTGACGCCCGGGCATGGCCCCTGCTCGGGCGTCGTGAGGAGATCGATCTGATGTCCGCGCCGGAGCAACTCACCGAGGAGTCCCGCCGTCGCCGTCTCGACTCCGCCGTAGAACCGGAGCGGGCGGCAGATCAGCGCGAGCTTCATCGCGCGCTCGGGCGCGAGAGAATCGGTGCGCTCACGCGGCGTTCGCCTCGCCGCACATCCGCGCGTAGTGACCCGCCAGCTGCCGGGCCAGGTGCGCTCCGGACAGACGGCCGCGAGCCAGCTCCGCTCCGGCAGCGCCGAGCGCGGGGCGGAGCGCCTCGTCATCCAGCAGCCGACCGATGGCGCGCGCCAGCGCGCCCGCGTCGCCCGCAGGAACGAGTAGCGCGGTCCTTCCGTCCTCCAGCACTTCCGGGACCACGCCGACACGGCTGGCGATCACCGGCGCGCCAGTGGCCAGATATTCGAAGAGCACCCGCGACATCCCATCCGATTCGATCGCCGAGTAGAGCGCGAGGTCGAGTTGCGCCATGGCGGTCGGAAGGTCCGGCACGAATCCCAGGAGCGCGATGCGGTCATCGAGTCCGGCGGTCCGAATGGCCGAGCGGATCCGCACCTCCATCGGGCCCCGACCGATCAAGAGCAGGCGAAAGCGGCGCCCGGCGCGGGCGAGCCGCTCCGCCGCCTCGATCACGACGAGGTGCCCTTTCATCACGCGCAGTCCGGAGACGAGTCCGATCAGCGGGAGATCCGACGCCGCGCCCAGCGCCCGGCGCGCGTCCGCGACGCCCACCGCCCGCGGGTGAAAGTGCGCGAGGTCCACGCCGCCGGGCATGGCCACGATCCGATCCGGCGACACCAGCTCGGCCGCGATGTACTGGCGTCGGATCGCTTCCGTCACCGTCACAACGAGGCCCGTCGCCCTTCGGTACAGCCAGCGATTCAACGGGTGCGAGCGGATCGGCTGCACGATGTGCCGGGTCCGCACCAGTGGGCGCGGCGTCCGGGACAGGCGATTGGCCAGAGCGGCGAGCCAGTGTTCCTTGCCTCGGTGGACGTGGATGACATCCGCCGCGTCGAGCCAGCGCACCAGCTGCCGAAGGTCGCCTGCGTCGCTCCGCGGCTTCACACCGCTCGCAAAGGCCAGCGTCTCGATTCGGTCGACACCCGCATCCCGGGCGCGCGCCACGACGCGGGCGTCACTACCGCGCTTGCAGACGAGCGTCACATCGTGACCGGCGCGTCCGAGCTCGGCGCTGATGCTGGCGGCCCAGTACGCGTCCGACGACCAGCCCCGCGAGGACACCAGCTGCAGGATTCTCATCCGATGGCGTGCGCCAGGCCTCGCCCGTGGCGGGCGAGCGCCTGACGATAGACTGCCTCCACCTGTTCAGCGTGCCGGGCTCGGGTAAACGCCGACAGCGCTCGCCGCTTCCCGGCCGCACCCATCGTTCGCGCCCGTTCCGGATCCTGGAGGAGAACCTCGAGCGCCGCCGCGACCGACTCGGGGCGATCGTCGTCGACGAGCAGCCCGGTGTCACCCTGCACCACGGTGGCGCCGAGCGCCCCGACCCGCCGGGCAATCACCGGCCGGCCTGCGGCCATGGCCTCGAGGACGGCGCGGCACGACTCGTCCGATCCGGCGCCAAGGAGCACGAAGATATCGAGGGCGTCCAGCACGGCCGGGAGATCGCGGTCACGGTACCCGGCGAACAGCACCTGCTGCGCCAGGCCCTGAGCGTGGACGAAGGCCTCCAGGGTCACGCGCAGCTCTCCCTTGCCCACCAGCAGAAGCCTCGCATCCGGATGGCGCGTCAGGGCGAGCGCGAACCCTCGGATCAACGCCTCATGACGACGACCTTGGGCGAGGCGGGCCACGCAGCCGATCACCGCGCCAGGGCCCAGCCCGAACTCTTTCCGGACCGACTCGCCCGTTGCTGGCTCCCCGAACCGCCCCACGTCGGTGACCCCGTCGACGCGCACGACACGCTCCGCTGGCACGAGAGCCGCGCGGCACCGCGCGACCACCTCATCGCTGACGGCGATGAGCGCGTCGCTCTGCCGATAGAGCATCCGGGCCGGCCAGCGTGTGTCGACGGCACGCGCATTGTGAAAGGTCCGGACGAGGGCCGCCCGGCCCCGGCAGAGGAACGCGAGCCAGTGGTCGTGGGAGTGATGGACGTGCACCACGTCGACGCGCTCCCTTCTCACGAGCCGAGTGAGCCGCCGGATGTCACCGAGCAGCCCGAGCGGCTCCACCCTTGCGTCCAGCGAGAGGCCATCGATCGGGATCAGTCCGGCCTCGCGGGCCTTTTGTTCGAATGGCCCACCCGGGATCAGGCCGAGCAGGACGCGATGGCCGCGGTCCTCCAGCCCTCGGCCGAGCTGGATCACCGGGTCGGCGCTTCCCGTCCACCAGCGGTTGGCCACGAGCTGCAGGACGATCAGAGGGTCGGGACCCGTCATGCTGCGGCTCTTGCTCCCGGTCGGCTGGCGCCAAGGACCTCGGCGTAGAGATCGAGAAGGCGCGTCATGGCGGTCACGTGCGAGAAGCGCTCCTCGACCAGGGCGCGGGCGGCGACGGCCCGCCGCGCGGCCGCGCCCGGGTCTTCGAGGACACGCTCGATTCCTCGAGCCAGGTCCTCGGCACCGGTCCTCACGAGCACTCCCGTCGCTCCGTCGATCACGATCTCCGGAACCCCGCCGACATTGGTCGCCACCACCGGCACGCCGGTCGCGAAGGCCTGGAGCAGGGACTGCGGGACGCCTTCCGTACGCGTCGAGGCGAGCACGAAGCAGTCCATGACGCCGAGCAGCGCAGCCACATCCTTCCGAAAGCCCGTGAAGACGACGGCGTCTTCGAGCGAAGCCTCGCGCACGAGCCCTTCGACCCACGCCCGGCGGATCCCATCGCCCACCAACAGCAGCCTGGCTCCAGGATTCCTGCGACGCACGAGGGCGAACGCCTCGATCAGATCCGCATGCCCCTTGGACCCGCGGAACATGGCGACTGAGCCGATCACGGGAGGAGACACTCCCAGATCCCTGGCAACCGTCTCGGAGCGCTGCCGGTACGGAAACTCGGCGAGGTCGACGCCCGCTGGAATCGCCACGACGCGGTCAGCCGGCGCGCCCGCCGTCACGACCAGGCGCCGGATCGCCTCGCCGCTGGTGATGACCCGATCCGCGAGCCACGTGTACACGGGATTGAAGCCGCGCCGGATCGCAATGGAGACGTGACGAGTCCTCACGACGGGCACTCTGCCCGCGCGGGCGGCCATGCCGGCGAGCCACGCGTCCACCGAGCTGTGGGTGTGGACGATGTCGACCCGCTCGCGTCTGATGAGCCGGAGCAGGTGCGTCATGGCGCGCACGTCCCATGCGGCCTTCATGGGAAGGGCTACCGCTTCGATCCCCAGCTGCCTGGCGCGCTCGACGAGGAGGCCGTCGGGCCGGCCGGCCAGGATCACGCGCCAGCCTCGCGCAGCCGTCCAGCGCGCCTCACGCAGCGTCCGGATCTCCTGGCCGCCCAACCCCGGCGATGATTCGGTGTGGAGCACCGTGCTCATGCCACCGCGTCCCTCACGTGAGCCTCGACCTCCGCCGGGTCGATGCCGCGCAGGCAGATGTGATCGATCGGGCAGTCGGTGAGAAAGCATGGCGAGCACGCCACCTGACGGAAGAGGACCCGAGCGGCTTTCGCGCGAGGGGCCGTCAGTCTCGGGTCGGTCGGCCCGAAGAGCGTCACCGTCGGCACGCCGAGCGCCGCCGCGAGGTGCGCGACTCCCGTATCCGCGCTCACCAGGCAGCGGAGCCGCGCCAGGAGCCTCGGCAGCAAAGCCGGACGATCGCGACCGACGAGCGACGGCAGCGGAACGCTCGCCGCCGCGGCCACGGCGAGGGCCGTGTGACGGTCCTCCAGCGAACCGAGCAGGAGGGGGCGGAGTCCATCACCCGCAAGCCGAGCCGCGAGCCGGCCGAAGGACTCTGGCGGCCAGAGCTTCGATGGGCCGAAGGCCGTTCCCAGATGCAGGCCGACCACGCGGGTCTCGGGCGGGATCCCCGCCGTCTCCAGGAGCGCGTCGACCTCTGCATCGGACGAGCGGTGTAGCGGCAGTCGCCAGGCGGGCGAGGCGTTGTCGGGAACCGGCACTCCTTCGGCGCGCAGCAGGACGGCGTACTCGTCGGTCTGGTGGAGGCGCGGCCATGGGCGCGGCACGATGTCCGTCAGCAGCCACCGGCGGCCATCCGTGTCGAAGCCGAGGCGGCGTTTCGCGCCCCAGTTCCATGCTGCCAGCGCAGCTTCCAGGGAGTTGGCGAGGAGAAGAGCGAGATCGGGACGCTCGGGTCGGAGGGAGCGCGCGACGTGGAGCCTGTCCCGAAGGCGGGGCGGATAGGACAGCACGATGTCGGCGACTCCCTGGCCGGAGAGGAGCGGAGCCCAGCGGCCCATCACCGTGATCCGCGCCTCCGGGCGGGCCCCCCGCAACGCCGCCAGCGCCGGCAACGCCATCACGGTATCGCCGAGCCAGTTCGGCATTCGCACCACGATCGATCGCGGCTGGTGATCCACGATCATCGGCGAAGCGCCGTGGAGGCCAGGGTACGCGTGAGACACTGCAGCAGAGGCTCACGCCCTGGCTCGAGCTGGAGCCGCACGCGCAGGACGCACAGGGACACGGCGGGCAGGCTGAGACCGCGCAGCCGGATCCAGTCCTTCTCCGTCGTGATGAGTCCCTCCGCGCCGATCGCCGCCGCGTGCCGCGCGAGTTCTTCCAGGTCACGCTCGGCAAACCAGTAGTGATCGGGATACTCGATGAGCCCGGTCACGTCCACTCCTGACGCGGCCAGCGTCTCCGCAAAGCCTCGGGGCGAGCCGAGCCCTGCGAACGCCAGGAGACGGCGGCCGTGCAGAGCCTCGGACGAGAGGTCGCATCCGGCCGGCATCGTCACCGCTCCGACGACGTGATAGCGCGCCGCCAGGATCGGAGCGCGCGTGTTGTGACGCCGGATCGTATCCGTCGCGGCGTCCACCTCCGCCGGAGTGCGCGGGTTCGTCACGACGAACAGATCCGCGCGGCCCAGCGACGAAAGGGGCTCGCGCAGCATGCCTCGCGGGAACAGGCGACGATTTCCCCACGGCGCGGAGCCGTTGACGACCAATATCTCCAGGTTCTTGTGAAGTGTCCGGTGCTGGAAGCCGTCATCCAGCACGATGGCAGCCGCGTCGCACTCGCGGAGCGCGACCTGGCCGGCCTCGAAGCGATTTTCGCCGACGACCACCGGGATCCCGGGAAGATGTTCGGCGAGCAGCGTGGGCTCATCGCCCGCGGCCCGCGGCGTCAGTCGAGTGCCCTCGCGATCGGCGACGATGCGGACTCCCCGGGTGTCGCGTCCGTACCCGCGGCTCACCACGACCGGCAGCGCGCCCAGTTCCATGAGACAGAGCGCCACCTCCTCGACCATCGGCGTCTTACCGCTCCCGCCCACCGTGATGTTCCCCACGGACACGACGGGACAGGGCAGCCGACCGGTCCGGAGCAGGCGCATGCGATAGGCGCGCTCACGTGCCGCGAGGGCAATGCGATAGCCCATGCTCAGCAGAGACAGCCCCGCCGAGGTCAGCCGTGCATCCGGCTTGTCCCAATATCGCCGGAGCAGGATCTCGGGATCGCGCCGCGGTGTGATCATGAGGGCATGATCCGGACCTGAGCCGCTCTTCAACGTTCCATCATCAGATGGCGCGCGACCAGCGCCAGGGTGGCCGAGAGCGCACCTTGACGGGTCGCCACCGCGGACCAACCTGCCTCGCCCATCGTACGCCTGAGTTCTGGATCTTCGAGCAGTCGTTCAGCCTCCCGCGCGAGATCGAGGGCGTCCTTCACGACAATCGCCGCGCCCGCAGCGCAGAGCAGGTCCGCGGTCTCGCGGAAATTGCTCGTGTGAGGGCCGAACAGGACCGGCTTCCGGCGCATCGCCGGCTCCAGCATGTTGTGTCCACCGGCTGGAACCAGGCTGCCCCCGATGAAGACCACGTCCGCGAACCCGTACAAGTCAGCGAGCTCGCCGACGGTGTCGAGGATGATCACCGCCTGGTCTCCCGGGTGCCCGGTCATGGTGGTGCGCCTGACGGCCGGGAATCCGCGCCCGCGCACGAGGGCCTCGACCTCCGTGGCACGCTCGGGATGGCGCGGCGCCAGGAGCAGCCTGAGCTGCGGGAAGCGCGACCGGAGGCGCTGATGCGCGTCGAGGATGGTGGCCTCCTCGCCCGCGTGGGTGCTCCCGGCGATCCAGAGTGGATGTCCACGCTCGTTGCCCAGCACGGCATGCCAGATCGGATCGCGGATGGTCCGCTCGGCGGGAAGATCAGCCTTCAGGTTGCCCGTGACCAGCACGCGCTCCGGCGGCGCGCCGAGCGCGATGATCCGCCGGGCGTCTTCCTCCGACTGCATGGCGAACACCGCGATCCGGCTCAGCATCCTTGCTACGGAGCGGCGAAGGAGGAGGTAGCGACGGAACGAGCGGTCGGAGATCCGCCCGTTCGCGATCATCGCCGGGATGCCTCGTGAGGCGAGCGCGCGCAGAAAGTTCGGCCACAGCTCCGTCTCGAGGCCGATGAAGAACCGGGGACGAACTGCGTCCAGTGCCCGACCAACTGATCCCGGAAGGTCGAAGGGAAAGTAGCGATGCGTGACGAGACCGCCGACTCGCTCGCGCACGATCCGGGCGCCCGTGGCGGTCACAGTGGTCATCACGATGGACAGCTCGGGCCACCGGTGGGCGATCGCCTCAACGAGCGGCGCGGCGGCAGTCGCCTCGCCCACCGACACCGCGTGGATCCAGCAACGAGGCTCAGACGGAAGTCCTGGCTCGAATCGCCCTCGGCGCTCTCTCCATGCCCCCTCCCGTCCCTGCCCACGGCGACGGAAGGCGCGGATGGGCAGATAGAAGACCAGGGCCAGGCGCAGGATTGCCGAATAGAGCGCATACATCAGGCGGACGCCTCTTCGTCGACCTGCCAGCTCAGCGTGCGTAGCCGGGCCTCGACCTCCTTGCGCGCGGTTTCCTGCGTCGCCCGGTCGGCATCGGCCGGAACGACGAGCGGTTCGCCGAAGCGCAGCACGCACCGCGCGAACGGTCGGGGAATCCTGAACTCGTCCCATGACCGGAGCCGCCACTGGGCAGAAGCGCCCAGGGCCACGGGGACGATCGGCGCGCCCGACAGTCGAGCGAGCGACACGATGCCTGGCTTGACGATCTCTCGCGGCCCGCGCGGCCCGTCCGGTACCAGCACGACGTCCCGGCCCTCGGCCAGCGACCGGGCCAGCAGCCGGATCGCCTCGGCGCCTCCGCGGCTCGACGAACCACGCACGGCTTCGAGCCCGAAGCACCCCACGAAGCGCGTCACCAGCTCGCCGTCCCGCGAGCGGCTGGCGAGCACCCGTGCGCGACGCCACCCGTACAGATACGGCAGCAAGAGGATCCGGCCATGCCAGGCAGCATAGATGGCGGGGGTCCGGGCGCGCCAGAGCGCGCTCACCGCGGCCTCCTCGCATCGAAACCTGAGTGTCCGGGCGAGGCATCGAACGCTCATCGCGCCGAGCACGGGAGCCACAGCCGGCGCGGCGGCAGCGATCCGCTTCATGGGGCGGACCCGCGTCATGCGGGGAACATCATGCCACGCGTGCATGCCACGCGTGCCGCCTCGATCACGGCGACCGCGGCTCTGCGCGCTACACCCGGCTCCCCGAGTCGCCCCCGCAGATCCTTGAACGCCGTGCGCTGGGCCGTGGCCGCCAGCGGGCCATCGAGGAGCTTGAGCGCCTCGACGGCCAATCGTTCCCCCGAGACCTGGTCCTGAAGGATCTCGGGCACGATGGGACGACCCGACACGATGTTGGGCAGGCTGGCCCAGGGCACCGTCACGAGTAGACGGACCATGGCCTCGGTGACGCGCGACACGCGATAGCAGACCACCATCGGCGCCCCCAGCAGGGCCGCCTCGAGCGTGGCAGTGCCGGAGGCGACGAAAATGACATCCGCGCCCGCCATCACCTCGTACGTTCGCTGCTCGACCACCGCCACGGGCGGCGCACCGCTCGAGCCGGGCTGCAGCATCGTGTCAATGATGCGGCGGTCCACCGTGGACGCCAGCCCGAGCACGAACCGGGGCGCAGGTCGGGCCGAGGCCAGGCGCTTGGTGGCGGCGAGCATGGCCGGCAGGAGCCGGGTCACCTCTTCTCGGCGGCTGCCAGGAAGGAGACCCACGACGACGTCGCCCGGATCCAATCCAAGTCGACGTCGCGCCTCGTCGCGCCCCAGGTCGAGCGGAAGCACATCGAGCAGCGGGTGGCCCACGAAGTCGACCGGTACCCCGGCCGCTTCGTAGAGCTCCCGCTCGAACGGGAGCACCGCGAGAACCCGGTTCACGCGCCGCGCGATCGTCCGGATGCGGCCGGGTCGCCACGCCCAGATCTGGGGAGGGATGAAATAGACGACCGGCACGCCGGCCCTCCGAGCCTGGCGGGCCAGGTACAGGTTGAAGTCGGGGAAGTCGATCAGAACGAGCACGTGAGGGCGCTCCGCGTGGAGGCGTCGTACCAGGTGGCGGTAGGCGCGATAGAGCTCCGGAATCCGACCGAGCGCCTCATTGATGCCGACCACGGCACGGCTCGTCGGATCGGCGATCATCTCCATGCCGGCAGCTTTCATGCGCGCGCCTCCCATGCCGCACAGCCGCACTCCGGGCCGAAGGTCCTGGAGGGCCCGGCAGAGCGTGCTGCCGTGGAGGTCGCCCGATGCCTCGCCCGCCGACAGCATGACGGAGAGTCGCTCATCGGTCCCCGCCGTCATGCCCGATGCTCCCGATCGCTCCTAACCAGATCCCGACGGCTCGTCGATGCTCACCATGGCGATGCCCGCTCCATCGGCAAGCCGCAGGACCTCGTCACGATCCACGAGGAGCATCTTGCCACCTTCCATCCCGAGCGCTGTCGCGCCAACCTCGATCATGGTGTGAATGGTGGCCGACCCCACGGTCGGAATATCGAACCGGTAGTCCGGAGACGCTCCGACCGCCTTCACGACCACAGTGCCGGGCCCCGCGATCGACCCGCCGCGACGAATCGTCTCGTCAGTGCCCTCCGCGGCTTCCACGGCCACCGTGACACCGAGCGATCGCACCACGGTCTGGCCGATGGCAAAGCCGGCCAGATGGCGGGCGAGGGTGAAGCCGTGACGGATCTCGGTCCACTCGCTGTCGGTCGGCGTCCGCGCGGTGAGCACGCCGCTCCTCGCCATCCATGGAGAGAGGAAGGTCCGCTGGTCCAGCACCTCGATCCCGAGTCCCGCCAAGGTAGTCACCACCATGTCGGTGAGCGCGCCGTCGGACAGGCCTCCCTGCGCCAGCGCGCGCGCGGCGCCGTCAGCGTCCTCGTGGCGATGTTCGAAGACGCGCTGCTTCCAGAACTTGCCCACGAACAGCGCCGCCGAGACCTGGCGGGCCAGCAACTCCTCGAGGACAGCCTGGATCCTGTCGATCCGGGAGGGGATCACGGCAGCCGCCTGCTCTGCCAGCCCGGGCGCGTCCTCGAACGAGAACGCCACCACCCGCCAGCCCTGGCGCGCGGCCTCGGCGGCGGCACGGCCGGGGAGCACCCCGGCGCCCGCCATCAATCCGAGCGTGCGCTCCATGGAAGATCCTCCGGCCAGGCGGTCTCCCCGCGACCCTCGCGGATCATCCGCTCGACTTCCAGCGAAACCGCGAGCGATCTGAGATCCTCCTCTTCCGGCAACTCCACCTGGCCGCTCGCTTCCGCGGCACGGGCCGCCGCGATGAGGTGGCGAATCTCCAGCTTGAGAGGATTGTCCTTGTGCACCAGCAGATGCTCCACGAAGGAGGCCTGGCGATAGCGGATGGACTCCCGGTTCAGGGTATATTCCTGGGCGGCCCGCCGATGGATCTGGATGTCCTGGTGTGAGTAGTCGAGGACGATGTAGGCGTCTGGCTGGGTGATGGCGAGCGTGCGGATCTTCTCCTCGGTCGACCGGCTCGCGGTGATGGTCGCGATCGTGCCGCAATCGAAGACGATCTGTACGTTGGCCACGTCGGTGTGCCGTGAGTGCACCGCGCACCCGACGGCCGTCATCTTCCGCGGCTCGCTGTCCACGAGCCCCAGCACGATGTCGATGTCATGGATCATCAGGTCCATGACCACCGAGTCGTCCTGCACCCGCGGCACGAAGGGCCCGAGCCGCCTCGACTCGATCAGGATCGGGCGCTCGACGATCTTGCGCAGCTCCTGGACCGCGCCGTTGAACCGCTCGACGTGCCCGACGTGGAGAACCCGCTTCTTCTGGCGGGCCAGGCGGAACAGTTCCTTGGCCTCCTCGAGGGTGGGCGTCATGGGTTTTTCGACCAGCACGTGGGCGCCGGCGTCGAGCAGGTCGCGGGCCACCTCGAAGTGTCGCTCCGTCGGGACGGCCACGGTGGCGAAGTCGATCAGGCCGTAGAGGTCCCGGTGGCTCTCGAACGCGCGAACCCCGTAAGGGGCCGCCACGCGTTGCGCCGTCGCAAAATCGATATCCACTACCCCGACCAGGTCCACGCCCCATAGCTCCGCCAGCGCCAGCGCGTGATACTGCCCCATGTGTCCGACGCCGACGACGGCTCCACGGATCCGAGTCTCGCCGGCAGATGGGGTCGGGCTCACTGCTCGCTCCCTCCCTCTTCGTCCAAGTCGCCGGTTCCCGCCGGCACGATGCCCAGTCTGGAGGCTTCGATGAACTCCACCAGTTGCCCGACCAGACGGTGGTCTCCCAGCTCCGCTTTGACCCGGGACACGGCGGTGCTCGGAGCGAATCCGGACCGGTAGAGGATGCGGAACGCGGACTTGATCTGACGTCGCCCCTCCCCGTCGATGCCACCGCGTCGCATGCCGACCAGGTTGACGGCGCGCGCCGTCGCCGGCGCGCCATCCACCATGACGAACGGCGGCACGTCCTGGACCACTTTGGAGCAGCCGCCCACATAGGCGTAAGCGCCGATACGGACAAAGGGGCGCACCCCGGTGAGCCCGCCCACGGTCGCGTAATCCTCGACGGTGACGTGGCCGGTCAGCCCTGCGTAGTTGATGATGATCACGTGATGACCGATCGCGCAGTCATGCGCGACGTGACTGCTCGCCATCACCAGGGAGTGATCGCCGATCAGGGTGTCATGGTCCTCGCGCGTCGCCCGGTGAATGGTGACGTACTCCCGGATCGTGGTGTCGTCGCCGATGCGTACACCGACGGGACGGCCCTCCTTGTATTTGAGATCCTGTGGGGCTCCCCCGATGAGCGCGCCATGCCCGACACGGCAGCGAGCGCCGATGCTCACGCGCCCCTCGATGACTACGTGGGCGCCCACCTCGCTACCGGCGCCGATGCGCACATCCGGCCCGATGATGGAGTAGGGCCCGACGCTCACCTCGCGGTCCAGCTCCGCCCGCCCGTCGATCACGGCGGTCGCGTGGATCATGCGTCCACCCAAACCCACGTGAGATCGCTCGAGCACACGGATCTCCGGCGACTCCCCGGTGCCTGGCCCACCTCGCCCCCGCGCCGACCACGGGCGTTCACGCCGAGCAACGCCATCACGCCCGCGATCCGCGTCACTTCTTGCCCTTCTTGGTCTCGTCGTCGTAGGCGCGGATGATGTCCTCGGTGAGATCGGCGTCGGCCGAGGCGTACAGGACGGAGGACCGCTGGCGCTCGAGCACGATCGTGTAGCCCTTGTCCTTGCTCACCTTCTGGATGAGTCCACCGAGGTCCTGGAGGACCTTGCTCAGCATGGCCTCTTCCTTCTTCTGCAGCGTGGCCTGCAGGTCATCCACCAGACGCCGAGCGTCCCGGACCTTGCGTTCCAGCTGTTCCTGCTTCTCACGGCGAGCGTCGGCGGAGAGGAGCTGCCCCTTCTTCTCGATCTCATCGCGCAGCTGCTCGAGCTCGGCGCGCTGCGAATCGACCTGCTTCTGCATCACTGCTTTTTCTTTTTCCAGTTGCTCCCGCGCCGCCATCCCTGCGGCCGAGCGCGCCAGCACCCGCTGGATGTCGACGAAGCCGACACGGCTGCCGTTGGCCGTCTGGGCCAAGGGAGCCGGAGCTCCGAACCACATCCCCAGACCCAGTGAAAGGAGCGCC
>Ga0335077_10005562_pt1 | contig 15472 bp, 13 predicted proteins | sample Lox_Sample_31_FD_207151 | JGI IMG/M metagenome (GOLD analysis project Ga0335077, IMG submission 207151) | Soil microbial communities from Loxahatchee National Wildlife Refuge, Florida, United States - Lox_Sample_3.1 | ecosystem: Environmental > Terrestrial > Soil > Wetlands | place: USA... | reverse complement strand
GGACCAAGCTGGAACCCGGAAGCACGGCCCGCGTGGACGTAGTGGTACGGACTCGCAAGATTGGACACTTTTTCCCCGCGGGTACGGTGGACGCGTTCGACGTGTGGCTGGAACTCCAAGGCCAGGACGCCGATGGGCGCGTGATCTTCTGGAGCGGGCAAGTGCAGGACCACGGCAAAGGGCCGGTCGAGCCGGGCGCGCATTTCTATAAGTCGTACCAGCTTGATGGCGCAGGCAACCCGATCGACAAGCGCAATGCGTGGCAGGCGCGCAGCGTGCTGTACGTCCGGCTGATTCCGCCCGGCGCCGCTGATGTAGTGCATTACCGCGTGAAAATTCCGAAAGACGCGAAGGGGCCGATCACCTTCACCGCGAAGCTCAATTACCGCAAGTTTTCGTGGTACTACACGCAGTTTGCTTATGCAGGCCAGCCGAAGCCGGGACAGGATCCGGCGCTCGTGAACGCGTCTCAGAACAGCCTGGACTATTCGTTCGATCCGTCGAACATCCCCAAAGATGTTTCGGGCGAGATTAAGGATCACATTCCCGATTTGCCCATCATCACGTTGGCCGAAGCGAAGGCAACCGTGGGGCTGGGTGAGACGAGCTGGACACCGGTAGTTCAGAAGCAGGATCGTGAGCGCTGGAACGACTGGGGAATCGGCCTGCTATTGCAGGGCGATTTGAAGGGCGCCGAGTACGCGTTTAAGAAAGTGACGGAAGCGGAGCCGGAGTATGCGGATGGCTGGCTGAATGTAGCACGCGCGCTGGTGCAGGAAGGCGAGACCGACGCCGCGAAGCCTTATATCGAAAAGGCGCTCGCCATCAACCCGAAACTGGGCCGCATTTATTTCTTCAAGGCCATGGTGCAGAAGGCCGACGGCGATTACGACGGCGCGCTGGCCTCGCTGCGCACCGTGGAGTCGATGTATCCGCGGGATCGCGTGGCGCTCAACCAGATGGCGCGGATTCTGTTTCTAAAGCGGCAGTATGCGGAGGCCATCCAGGTGCTACAGCGCGTTTGCCTCGTCGATCCGGAAGATTTACAAATGCACTACACCATGATGCTTTGCTATCGCGGCTTGGGCGATGGCGAGAAGGCGGCGCGCGAGGAAGTCCTGTTCCGGCGCTTCAAAGCGGAGGAAGCCGCGCAGTCCATCACCGCGATCCGGCGCCGGCTCAGTCCCGAGGACAACAACGAGCGGCAGCAGATTCACGATCATGAGAGCGTGGCGCTAACGGGCGGTGCCCGATGAACCGACGCGGGGACGCCCGGAACCGACGCGGCGACACCCGGGTGAAGCACGGGCCTTCGGCGGCGACGCGGCGACACGGCGCTTTCCTGTTGGGCATTCTGGTGATTCTTGCGGCTGGAGCGGCTACGTTGCCGCAGACCGAGATTCAGTTTACCGATGTGACTGAGCGCGCCGGGATCCGGTTCACGCATAACAGCGGGCGGGCTGGGAAGAAGTTTCTGCCGGAGACGCTGGGCGCGGGTTGTGCCTTTTTCGATGCGGATGGCGACGGCTGGCCCGACATCCTGCTCCTGAACGGCAAAGATTGGGAGCCGCGCGGGCGGAAATCGCTCAGCGCGCTTTATCGCAACAATCGCGACGGAACCTTTACCAACATCACCGCCGGAAGCGGCCTGGACATCGAGATGTACGCCATGGGCGTGGCCATTGGTGATTTCGATAATGACGGCCGGGACGACGTTTATATCACGGCGCTGGATGGCGATCATCTTTTTCACAATGAAGGCGGCGGCAAGTTTCGGGATGTGACGGCGGCGTCCGGAATCCGCAATGCCAATTTCGGCACGAGCGCCGCATGGCTGGATTACGATCGCGATGGGAAACTTGACCTCTTCGTCGCGAACTACGTGCAATGGACGCCGGCGGGGGATCTGTGGTGCTCGCTCGACGGCGCGACCAAATCTTATTGCACGCCGGAATCTTACAAAGGGACTTCCTGCAAGCTCTATCACAACCTGGGCGGCGGCAAGTTTGAAGACGTGAGCCAGAAGGCGGGGATAGCTGACCCAACCAGCAAGTCGCTCGGCGTCACGGTGTTCGATTACAATGGCGACGGCTGGCCGGATATTTTCGTCGCTAACGACACGCAGCCCAACAAGCTGTACCGCAACAACAAGAACGGCACGTTCACCGAAGAGGGCATGGCGGCGGGCGTGGCTTTCGGCGAGGACGGCGTGGCGCGCGGAGCGATGGGAACCGACGCCGGCGATTACGACCGCTCGGGCCGCCCGCATCTGCTGGTGGGGAACTTCTCCAACCAGATGCTCGGGCTTTACCACAACGAGGGCACAGGCCTGTTTGTGGACGAAGCGCCTTCGTCGACGGTGGGCCGCGCCAGCCTGCTGACGCTGGCCTTCGGAGTGTTTTTCTTCGACTACGACCTGGACGGCCTGCCGGACATCTTCGCGGCTAACGGCCATATCGAGGAGGAGATTGGGCGCGTTCAGCCCAAGGTGCACTACAAGGAGCCGCCGCTGCTGTTTCATAATCTCGGCAAGCGCCGATTTGAGAACGTGACTCCGGCCATGGGGCCGGCGCTCAGTCGCGCGATGGTGGCTCGCGGCGCAGCCTACGCTGATTTCGACCACGACGGAGACCTGGACGTCCTGATTTCCACCAACCACGGGCCGGCGTACCTTCTGCGCAATGATGGAGGCAACCGTAACAAGTGGTTGTGCGTGCGCCTGGCGGGCACGAAATCGAACCGCGATGGCATCGGCGCCGTGGTGCGCATTGAAAGCGCATCTGGCAGGCAGTGGAATACGGTGCACAGCGGCGGGAGTTACTGCTCCCAGAGCGATCTGGCTCTGACGTTCGGGCTGGGCAAAGATCCCGTGGTCACCGCGCTGGAAATTGAGTGGCCCAGCGGAACGAAACAGCAGCTGGGCAACATCCCGGCGAACCAGTTTCTGACCATCGAAGAAGGCAAAGGCATCGTGGCGAAGTCGGGGCCGCGCTAACTCGTCAGGCCGGGAGATCCGCTACCATAGGCTATGAGGCCGGAGGCGAATCGTGCGCAAGATCAAGGTATTAATTGAGAAACATGACGACGGGTACGTCGCGTATCCACTCGGGTTGAGGAACGGCGTTGCCATAGTTGGTCAGGGAAACACATACGAGGAAGCCTTGGCCGACGTGACGTCGGCCATCCGGTTCACGCTGGAGTCTTCCACTGAAGCCGAGATTTTTGACGACGAGCCCCCGGCGGCCGAGGTGTTTGTTGCCGAGGTGCAGGTTCCTTTGAGTGCCGAAATTTCCCGTTGACGCACCCAAGGCTCGAGTAATCAGAGCGCTGGAATTGCTGGGATTCAAGGTGGTTCGTGAACGAGAACACATTATTATGCGGCTGGAATCAGGGCGTCAGTCGAAAGCCATGACGATTCCGAATCACCCGAGAATCAAGTCCTCGACTCTGCATCGGGCCTGCACGCAAGCCGGCATTTCACGGGAAGATTTTCTACGCGCGTACGATCAGGTCTAGGTCCTTTCGTCGTTCCTGCCCTATTCCGCCAACTCCGCCGTCAGTACCGCTCCGCCCATCTGGGGCAACACGGCGCTAACCTTGACGGCTTTGCGGGAATCCTTGGCGATCCACATGGTGATTTTCTCCGGTCCGCCTTCGCCTGAGGTGATGTCGGCTTTGTAGGCATCGAATGTGCCCGCCGGAACGGTTACTTTCTCCGAGGCCGAAACTTGCAGTTGCATGACCTTGGCCTTCTGCGTCTGCACGTCGAAATTCCGGAACGTGGTAGAAAATCCTTCCGCCAGCGGCAGGCACGCGATGGACTGCGGGGCTCCGGCGGCATCGGCGAACAGCGGGCCGCCGGTATCCACCGAAATCGGCTTCTGCTGGCCGTTCATGTTCATGGAGCCGGTCGCCTTGTTGTCGCGGAACTCGACATCGATGGCCACAGGACCTTGCTTGACCGATCGCTTCTCGACCACGAGGCTGTCCTTGTTGAGAACGGTGGTATCGACGGCTTCACCCATGGGCGTGGTCATGCGATCGGTGGCGGTCCAGGCTCCGTTTTCTTCCTTGATTTCGGTGGAGTAGTTCAGGGCCATCGACTGCGCGCCCATCTCGATCTTCGCCTTGTACTTGTAAGTTCCCGGTTGCATGGCAACCGCCGGTTTCGGTGCTCCGACCGACGCCGCGTTCACTTTCTTCGAGAGCACGACGGTCTTGGGATCGACGGTGATGTCCTTAAGGCGCTGGGCGACTTCCGGCGTCATGTCCTCCTGGTACCGGCCACCCAGAAATTTGGCCAGGAATTTTTCTGACGCCGCCATCAGAGCCAGGTTATTCACCGGCCGCGCAAAGCCGTGGCCTTCGTCGGGAGCGACAATATACTCAACCGGAAACTGCCGGTCGCGCAGTGCAATGACAATCTGGTCGGATTCGGCTTTGTTAACCCGTGGATCGTTGGCTCCCTGTGCTACCAGGAGCGGTGTGCGGATCTTGTCGGCCGAATGGAGCGGCGATTGTTTCTCCAGGCGAGCTTTGCCCTCGGGCGTGGTGGGATCGCCCATGCGCTGGTAGAACATCTTGCGGATCGGCTCCCAATACGGAGGAATGGAATCGAGGAGAGTGATCAGATTGGATGGGCCAACGATGGAGACGGCTGCCGCGTAAACGTCGGGGGTGAAGGCCACGCCTGCGAGAGTTGCATAGCCTCCGTAAGAGCCGCCCATGATGCCCACGCGCTTCGGATCTGCGATGCCTTTCGCCGTCAGGTACTTCACGCCCCAGGTGACGTCATCCTGCATCTTCTCGCCCCATTGGCGGTTTCCCCTGTCGAGAAACTCTTTGCCGTAGCCGGTTGAGCCGCGGAAGTTGGGCTCAAGAACGGCATAACCGCGGTTGGCGAGAAACTGCACCATGCCGCGGTAGCCCCAGGTGTCGCGCCCCCACGGACCGCCATGCGGCAGCATCACGATGGGCAGGTTCTTGGCGGGCACTCCTTTGGGTAGCGTGAGGTATGCGGGAATTTCGAGCCCGTCGGAGGACTCATAGCGAACCGGGTCCATCTTCGCCATGTCCTGGCGCGGAAGCTTCTCGCGGATGCGATATTCCAGAGTCAGTTTTCGGGCTTTGCGATCGAACAGATAGGTCTCGCCGGGCTCGGTGTCGGAGGTTGCCGAGATCAGCCAGACCTGCTCATCGCGCGTGTGCGAAGGGAAGCTGAGCTCCTTGCCGGGCAGCTTGCTGGTGAGCCATTTATAATCCGCCTCGTAGTTTCCGTCTTTCCAGTAAATGCGCTGCTTCTCATCAGTGTAGAAGGTGGCGATCAACTGGTCGCTCACTTCCGAGAAGAGAGCATGGCCGAAATCCACTTTGTTCAGAGGATCCGATTCCGCCAGTTCCTCTTTGCCGGTTTCGGGGTCCACAAAAACCAGGCGGCTCAGATTCACACCGCCCTTGTTGCTCTCCATGTAGAAGCGCTTGCCATCCTTTTCGAATTGCACCGGGTCGCAGGTTTCCAGCACGTTGCAGGAGTAAATCGTGTTGAAGCCGTTCGCGTCGACGCGCAGGGTCTCGGTATCGCCATTTTCGGCGGAGCGCGTCGCCAGCCGGAGCTGATCCTTTCGGTCGAACACCCAATTGGTGATGCGGTCCGTGTTCTTGCGGAGAAGCGTGCGCTCGCCGGTGGAGATGCGAAGTTTATAGAGGTCGTGCCAAGCCTTGTCGCGATCGTTCAAGCCGATGTAGACGATGTCCGGCTCGCTTCGCGGAACGGCGTAGGGAGCGACGCGGACGCCCTTGATGTCCGTCAGGTTTCGGGCGGCCGGCACCTGGGATCCGGGGGCCGGCGGATCGGCCGGGTTCACGGCGTAGAGGTTAAAGTTCTCATCACCGGCGTGGTCCTGAACGAAGAGCACGTACTTGCCGTCGCGGCTCCAGAGATACGCGGGAATGGGCCGCGTGGTGTCGTTGGTGATGGGATGCGCCTTCTCAAACGGTTCATCCGTCTTCTTCACCCAGATGTTCCGTGTTTTATTCAAAGGCTTCAGGAAGGCGATGTACTGGCCATCCGGAGAGATTTCGGCGCCGGAAATTTCGGGATCACCGAAGAATAATTCCCGATCAATCAATGGCGGCTGCTGAGCTGCCGCGTAGGCCGCCAGTGCCGCGGCCGTCAAGAGAACACTGATCTGCGCTTTCATCGCAATTCCTCCCGGTAAACCATGAGCGTGCACGCTTGCGTGCTATGTTGTCAAGGCTGAATGAAATACGACTTTCTCGTGGATACGTACGAAACCGAACGCATCAAAGTTCTCAGTGTGTGGGCCATGTTTCGGGACGAGCAGCTATCGGCGCGACCCAATTCCGCAGATGCACGCGGGCGCAGCGTTCATGAGCACATGGTGCACCAGTGCGTGAGCGAGAACCTGTGGTTTCGCACGATGCTGGGCATCGATGTGGGAGCGCCGCCTTTGCCGGCGCGGGAAGTCCGCTGGGAGTTCATGGCGCGGTATGCCGAAGACAGCGGAAAGCGGCTGGCGGCGCTGCGAGAGAAGGGCGAGCCGTGGTGGGAAGAGAGGTTCCATTTTTCGACGTGCCGCGCTCGCGAGCCTGGGTCATGCTGCGCCGCATTGCGCATACCGCTCAGCATCGCGGACAACTGATGGCCATGCTCCGCATGCTGGGAAGCGACATGCACAGCACGTACGGGCCGACTGCGGACACGGGCGGCCTGATGCAAAACCATGCCCCGACCATTTACGCCTATTCGAGCTTGGAAGCGCTAATGGAAGGCGAGGCTCGCGGAGGCGCAAAAAGCCCCCTACCGCCGCGGGGGGATCAGCCCGTGACGGAGAGGCCAGGGTAGCCTACTGCGCCAGCTTTACCGGTACGCTTGCCACCGTGTTCTCCCATTCCATTTTGAGAGTGGCGGCGTTGCTGCCGGCGGGCGTCAGCGTGATGGTGAACTGCTCGACTGGCGAACCGGATTTGGAGACTTGCATTTCAGTGCGCCCCAGATCGTCGCCCTTCTTGTAGCTGAATGCGCCCCACTGCTTGGCGGTTTTGTTGACGATGAGCGTCCAGGAGTTGGCCGTGGGGAGCGTAAACAGCGCGTACTTGCCTGCGGGCACCTTGAGGCCGTTGATGTCCAGGTCGGCATCTGTTTCGAGCGTCGTGGCCTCATCGGCGCCCGTGCGCCAGACCTGGCCGTAAGGGACCAGGCCACCCATGATCTTGCGGCCCTTCATGTACGGCCGGCCGTAGGTAATCGTCACTTTGTGACCACCCAGATCGAAAGACACTGTTGAGTGGGGGCTCTGGCGCTCTTGCGCCGGAGAGAGGATCGCGAGCCCGCTCATCAGCAGACCCGCTGCCGCGGTTAGAAATAGTTTAGGCATGTTGTTCATTGTAGACGGCGTGCCAATCGATCTGTTAGGCGTGAAACAAGTGTGACACGAGCAGCTTCATCGTGCCGCCATCTCGCGTGGCGCGCGGACACTCTCAATCCACTGCAAAACGGCCTGGTCAGTCCAAAAGCGCGGGCGCGTTCGCGACAGAAAGCCGAGATGGCCGCCGTGCTCGGTGGCCAGAAGGCGCACGTGCGGGTTGGTGCGAATTGCAGGATGATCAAAGATTTCGAAGGGGATGAAGATATCGTCTTTGGCCTGGATCAGCAGGGTGGGCACGCGAATCCGATCGAGAAAGAGCTGCGAGGACTGTGTTTCGTAATAATGGTCGGCGCCGCGGAAACCGAACGACGGGCCGGTGATTTTATCGTCGAATTCGTGGAGCGACGCCGGGCCTTTGGTTTGGCGAGCGGTAAAGCAGCCGGTTCCCGCCACGCGCTTTCGCATGCGCCTGAGGAACCGTTGCTCGTAGATGCGGTTGGAACGTTGAGCGAGTCTCTGGGCGCCGGCGGCTAGATCGATGGGAGTGGAGATCGCGCACACGCTCGCAATCAGCGGCCGGGCCTCTTCGCCCAGTTCGCCCGCCAGTTTCAACACTTGATTGCCGCCGAGCGAATAACCGACCAAGTGAACCGGAGCGCGCCCCTGTTCGTGAAACTGGGCGAGTACGGACCGCAAGTCGCCGGTCAGCCCGGCATGGTAGAGCGTGTTGGACAGATGCTCGGTGCCGCCGCAGGTCCGGATATTGAAGCGGTGGACCGCGTAGCCCGCGTCGAGGGCCGTCTTGGCCATGGTGCGCATATAGCCGGCGTCGCTCGATCCCTCGAGACCGTGGACCAGCATCATCTCTCCGCGCGGGCTGCCGCCTGGAGGCCGCTGCGACTGGACCAGCACCTGCACATCCGGCTCCGTGCGGTACAAGCGGGACTCCACCGGATACCGGCGCATGTCCAACCGGCGCGGCCAGAAGTTGGCCAGCACGCTCAGCACATGCGGGTTCGAGACGAGTGGGCGATAAGGCGGCAAACCTATATTCTAACGGCGGCGCTCCGTTTTACCATGAGCACATGCTGAAATTCCTCGTCGCGTTGGTTGCCCTGTGCCATCTCTCCGCCCAGACACTCGACGGCGTGGTGGATATTCACGCGCACTGCGATCCGGATAGCATGGCTCGGTCGATCGATGCCATCGAGCTGGCACGGCTCGCCCGCGACCGCGGCATGCGCGCTCTGGTTTTGAAGAATCACTACGAGCCGACGGAGTCGGTTGCGTACCTCGTACGGAAGGTGGTACCGGGCATCAACGTGTTCGGCGGCATCGCGCTCAACCGCACGGTAGGCGGCATAAATCCTGCGGCCGTCGAGCACATGACGCAAGTAAAAGGTGGCTGGGGCCGCATCGTGTGGATGCCGACGTTCGATGCCGAGAACCAGGTGAAGTACTCAAAGGAGTCGCGGCCATTTGTCGCCGTTTCGAAAAATGGTGCGCTCTTACCGGAAGTCCGGGAGGTCCTCGCGATCATCGCAAAGCACAACCTCATTCTGGCCACCGGGCACTCTTCGCCCCAAGAGGATCTGTTGCTGATTCGCGAGGCGCGGCGCGTGGGCGTCCGGAGCATCGTGGTGACCCATGCCATGCTGCCGCCGGTGGGTATGAATGTTGATCAAATGCGCGAGGCCGCGCAGATGGGCGCGTATATCGAGTTCGTCTACAACGCCCTGATCGGACCCAACAAAGCCTTCGACATTCCGGAATACGCGCGCGCCATTCGCGCGGTCGGGCCGGAGCATTGCATCCTGTCGAGCGACCTGGGCCAGGCCGGAAATCCTCTGCACCCGGACGGCTTGCTGGCTTTCTTCGCAGCGCTGCGTGGTGAGGGCTTTTCCGCCAGCGCGATCGAGCACATGGCCAAAGTGAATCCGGCGAGACTACTGGGACTGCCGGAGCGGTGAGATTCAGTTAACCTGATTTTGTGGAGGCGAGGAGATGCAGCGAACCGTTCCGGCCGGGCCAGTGAGGTTGACGCTTGCCGATCTGGCGGAACTTCTGAAGACTGCTCCTAAACCAGACCGCGGTTATGCAAAGGCGGTACGCAGAGCAATTCAACGGCAGGGAAAGCTTCCGAAATCTACGCGTCAATCCTGATCGACGAGCCTGCACCTCAAAGTCAATCGTTGGTTAATACCCGCCAAATGATATGATGGCAAGCCTCCGATATGGCGCGCCTGCGATGTTTCGCTGTCTGGTTGTTAGTTAGTGGCGCTGTGTTTGCCCAACCGATGCCGCTCGCTCACTTTCATCACATTCACTTGAACGCGACCGATCCAGCCGCAACGATCGACTTTTACACCTCGAAGTTCGACTGCGAGAAAGCTAAATTCGCCGGCGAGTGGGATGCCGTTTGGGCACAGAAAGCCTGGATCCTGTTCACGAAGGTGGCCTCCGCGCCGCCATCTGCAATCACGTCCGGTATCTGGCATTTCGGCTGGGGCGCTGAGGACATGAAAGCCACCTATCAGAAGCAGCTCGACTCCGGGACGAAGTTCGACACGCCGATCACCGACATCAGCGACCTGGCCAACTTCCCGGGCTTCTATTACGCTTACGTCGACGGCCCGGACCACGCACTCATTGAGCTGAATACGGCGCCTCATCACCACCTGGGGCATGTGCATCTGCTCAGCGCCGATCCAGTGGCGGCGGGCGAGTGGTACGTGAAATACTTCGGCGCTATTCGCCACGGCAAGGAGCCGCCTTCGCGCGAGCCCGTTTTCTATAAGGGCTACCAGGTGGGGCCCAGCATGTCGCTCCAGTCGGACAACATCAACATCATCATTTTTCCGATGGAGTTCGCTCCCAAGGCTTATCCTGGCCCGTGGCAGAACCGCACAGCGTTCGATGCGACCGAAGGCCGCGTGGTGGATCACATTGGATTCAGCTTCGACAATCTTAGCGAGGCGCTCGCGAGGATGCGCAAGGATGGCGTGAAGGTGACGCAGGAGATTCGGACCGTTCTCAATGGCAAAGTCAAATTCGCGTTCATCGAGGGCCCGGATCGCGTGCGGATTGAATTGGTGGAGGGGCTGGCTCGCAAGGAGTAGCTACTCGGTCCCGTAATTGATCTCCAGCCGGCGCACTTTGCGCGTGGCGAGCCACAAGCCGGCGAGTGTTACCAGCAGGAGGCCGGGAACTGCCAGGTATGCCGGAGTCGGCTCGGTGATCACGGCGAGAAACGACCAGTCTCCACGAACCTGCGCCGGCACAGGGCACAGCGACTGCAAATAGAAAATCACGCTGAATTTCTTTAACAGCGACGGCAGGAACGGGTTCATCGATTCCCACGCCAGCACCAGCGCGGCGGGGACGACGGGATTGCGAAAGAGAAAACTCATCAGCAGGAATACGGCGCCGTAACCCACACACGCCAGCGCCGCCGTTCCGACGTATGCGAGCACGTGGCCCAGACCGCCTGACGCGAACAGATATTGTTCGGTAGCCGCGCGAGGCACGTGTACCAACAACGCCGCGAGCGACAGTGCCGTACCGGAGCAAAAGATCGCCGCGGTTACGATCACACCCGCGAGATACTTGCCCGCCAGCAGCACTTCTCTTCGGACCGGCGCCAGCAGGTAATAATGCAGGCTCTTTTCCAGCATCTCGCCGCGAAACAGGTTCATGAACACGCCCACGCAGCCGAAGAAAATCGCCAGCCGCAAATAAAAGAACTGGAACATGCCTGCAAAAATCAGGCTATCTCTGCCCAGGTCGCAAATGCGTCCATGCCGCAGGTTGAGGCCCGCATGAATCCAAAACAGCACGGCCGGGGCGAACGCCAGCAAGTAGATCCACAGCCCCCTGCGCGCCAGAAGCGTTTTCTTGATTTCGATCCGCAGGATGGCTTCGACTTGCGCGCGCCACACGCTCCAGGTACGCGAGTTCATATGGATCCTCCATCCGGCCCAATCAGATACTCATAGACGGAATGCACGTCGTCATCGGCGGGCGCCACCGATTCGAGATCCACGCCGTCCACCACCAGGCGATTCAGCATGAGGTAGAACCGTTCGGGTTCCTTCGTCCGGACCAACAGGCCTTTGCCATCGTTGTGAACGCGCGCCTCCACCACCGTATCCAGATCGAAAATGCGGGAGGCAAGCTGAGCGGGCCTCGAGCAGCGAATCAGAATCTGCATGGGATGATCTTCCACCTCCGTCCTCACCCCGTGGATCTGGCCTTCGGCCACCACATACCCACTGCTCAACAGAATCACCTGGTCGGAGATGGCATCCACCTCGTGCAGAATGTGGCTGGAGATGATGACATGCTGCCCTTCCTCGGCCAGGGCGCGGAACAGGGCAATGGTTTCGGCGCGCACCAGCGGGTCGAGGCCGTTGAGCGGCTCGTCCAGCACCAGCACCAGCGGGCAGTGCGAGAGCGCCTGTGCCAGCTTGATCCGCTGCCGCATGCCCTTGCTGTAGGCGGCAATTTTGCGGTGCGCGGCATCGGTGAGCTTCACGCGCTCGAGCGCCTGCCAGGCCATCTCGGCGGATTCTTTGTCCGGCTGGCCGTGTAATCGCAAATAAGAATAGATGAACTGGTAGCCGGTCATACCGCGCGGGAACGAATCGTACTGTGTGCAGTAGCCGACGAAACGGAAAAGCAGTTCTGGCTGATCGGGCGCAACGCCCAGCACACTGATGCGGCCCTGGGTGGGGCGCAGCAGACCTGTCATGAGGTTCATGAGCGTGGTCTTGCCCGAGCCGTTTGGTCCGACGAGCGCGGTTATGCCTGGCGGGATGGTCAGGTTGACCCGGTTAACGCCCAGCACTTCGCCGTAGAACTTCGAAACATTCTCGAAAAGGATCTCGCGCTCGCTCATCGCACTACCTCGATCGCGCGCAGTTTGCGGTTCAGAAGCGCGAGGCAGGCCGCGCAGATCAGGGCCAGCATTACCCAGGCAGATGCCGTGGAAATCTCGAACGTCTCGCGCGCACGGAACAGCCTGTTCAAGACCGTCGTGAGCACATATCCCAGGTTGATCAGCTTGCCCCAGCGCACATCCAGCACCGCATTGATGGCTTCGCCAAATCCAGCAGCTACGAAGAAGACCGCCAGCAACAGCGCGCCCGCCGCAATCCTCCACTTCACCCACGCCGAGAGCGCCAGCGCCAGTAGCGAGATCACCAGGATCCAGATCCAGGAGCCAGCGAAAAGGGCCCAGGCGATCCACAGATTCTGGCTCATCCATCCTCCCCCCGCCAGAGCGGCCTGCACGCCAAACAGCATCAACCCTGGAATCCACGTGATGAGCGAAAGCAGAAAAAGCAGCACCGACATCTTGCCCATCACGTACTCGGCGCGTGAGAACGGCCGCGCCAGATACAGGGTGAGCGCGCGGTTGGCCAGATCGCCCGAGATCAGGCCCGGCCCGATGAAGGCCGTCAGAATGAAGGCCAGCGGGCACTGAAAGCCCAGATAGGTGAAAAAGAATTCGCCATTCACCGCGATCGGTGACCTCGCGTCGGTTACTCCGAACATCCGCGCAAATGCGCCGATGTTGTTGGCAATGTAAATCAGAAATACGTATACCAGCGGCGTCAGGAAGCACAGCGCGTAAAACGCCGTCATGATCTTGGACTGAAACAGGCCGCGGTAGGCATAGCGTGGAATCACAGCGAACCTTGACCACTCCGCTGTCATCGCCCCCGCATACCCGCGATAACTGCGCTTATAGACGGCCATTGGCGCTTCCCTTCCCAGCTAGTTCGCTCTCCATGGCCTTCAGGAAAATATCTTCCAGGCTGTCCCGCCGGTAGTTGAGGCGCCGGATTTGCACATTGCGATCCGCCGCCACGCGATAAAGATCGCGAATCTCAACTCCTTCGGAAAGAACCAGCTTGATGCGATTGTTTCCAGTAATGGCACAGGCGCATCCGAGCTTTTCGATGTCGCCGGTAAACGTGCCGTTGGCGCCCACGGTTTCCATCTCAATGAACTTGCGGTTGGCCCGCCGCTCCTCTTCGAGATTGGCGTAGTGCACAATGCGGCCCTGCTTCAAAATCAGCACTTCTTCGCAGGTCTCTTCCACGTCGCGCAGAAGATGAGAACAGAGGATGATGTGCAGGTCGCCCGAATCGCGCATCTCGCGAACCAGGCGGATCATGCGCTGGCGCGCGGGCGGGTCCAGGCCGTTGGTGGGCTCATCCAGGATCAGTAGTTTCGGACCGTGCGCGATCGCCTGTGCCAACTTGGCCAATTGCCGCATGCCAAGCGAGTAGGTGCCCAGCTGGCGGTAGCGCGCCTCGCCCAAGCCGACGTAAAACAGCGCTTCGTGCGCGCGCTCGAGCGCGGCTTCTGGCGGCAACCCGGAAAGCTCGGCCATCAACCGGACGTAGGAAACCGCGCTCATCCGCGCAATGAACGCATCGTTCTCCGGCATGTAGCCGGTGAGATTACGAATTTGGCGAATGCCGCTTCGTACGTCGTGCCCAAAGATGCGCGCCGTGCCTGCAGCGGGTTTGTGAAAACCCAACAGCGCGTTAATGAGGGTGGACTTCCCTGCCCCGTTCGGGCCCAGCAGTCCAATGGTGCGGGCGGAAAGCGTGCATCTCAGATCTTCGAGGATGCGCCTCCCGCCCAAATCCACCGACAGGCCTTCGAGTTCGATTACCGAGTTCATTGCGTTGAATGTGAATGCGTCATATTGCCCAGCAAACTGGGAATCCGGAACGGTCCGCTTTCTCCCGCCAGCGCATCGAGATTGAACCCGAAGAAGCTGCCCGTGGAGGCCACTTCAATGCGGTCCGGCTCACCATAAGCATAGACGAGCGACGGAGCCGCGTTCGCCTTGAGTGTGTCGATCGATTTCTGCTGATCAGCGCTCAAAGCCCCCGTGGCGCGCAACTGGTTGGCCAGTGGTCCTAACACCGTGGCGAAATTCTGATAAAGGATCGCCGAGAAATTACTGAAGCGGTCGGGCGCAACAAGAGCCTTGAAGCCGGCCGACCGGCTGAGACTGTAGCCCGTAGCTCGCTGCGTGATGGCCTGCGCCAGCAGCGCTTGGCTGGCCGAAGCCACCAGGTACCCATCGACGAACGTATAGTCGACCTCAAACGGTGACTTCGCGCTGCGCAGAGCATAATAAGCCCTGCCGCCAACTTGTGACGGCGTCAAGGTCAAGGCAACGTTTTGCTGGGCGCTGTTGGCCTTCGCCACCAGTGTCTCGATGGTGTGCTCCAGCCGCACCGGATCATACACCTCGATGGCGAATTTCCAGCCGGGCACCGGCAGCACAGGCCCATCCAGCGCGAAGGCGACCTCCCCGCCCAGCGGTCCGGCCAGGTCGTTCAGCACGTTGATCCCGGTCGCGGCTTCGAAATTCGCCGGCCCATTGGCGAAATTCGCATCCACCGATTGCATCGCGCTGAACAACTCCTCGAGCGCCGCTCGCGGCTGCTTCACCACGAAAGCAACGGCAAAGCTGGCATCCGGCGAGACGAAGTCCAGGGTTCCCATCGGCGCGGGCGCGGCCAGCCAGGAAGCCATTCCGCGGCGCGGCTGGCCAAACGTCAGCATGGCTCGATTCTCGGTCTTACCGCCCGCCTCTTTGCGCTCCACAATCAAATGCTGCACGTCGAAAACTCCAAGCCGGTTGAAAAGCGCGCTATGCGCCTCTTCTGCACCATTCTTAGCTACGGATTGCGGCAGAATTTGTTCCATGTCCGCGCAAACCAGCCATCCGGCGCCGGCCTGGTAAGCATCGGCGATCTGCCGGTAGAAAGCCGTCTGGGCAAATGCGCCTGACCCCGGCTGCTGGATGAGCGCGGCCACGGCGCGAAGGTTCGCCGGATCGGGCGACAGCGCAACGATATTGTTCATGATGAGCACGAACGCGCCGTTCTGACTCCCGGCGGCAGGCAGCACGGCGGCATCCTCCACAACGGTCAGTTGCGCGCCGCCCGGGATTTGCGTCATTTGCTGTTGGAGATAATCGCGGAAGCCCGGTCGCGTCACCTCGGCCATGATGACGGGCATGCGGAGGCCGTTGGCGCCGCCCTTCGCCATGG